>SCPN01001522.1_pt1 | contig 155903 bp, 223 predicted proteins | sample 6106831 | NCBI WGS metagenome assembly SCPN01 (sample SAMN10720447, study PRJNA508395) | human gut metagenome | isolation source: Participant 1, 0 month | reverse complement strand
GCAATCCAGCAAATAATCTCATAAATAATTGTCCCAGTCGCAAATATGCACTTCGTCCGGTTTGATATTGGTCTGTCACATCACGACATTCTCCATCGTTCTTATCAGATCATTTTTATATCCACAACTGCCTGACAATCTGCTATAAAAGCCGTTTTCAAAATGGTGATATAAACTTCGATAATCCAAATTAATTGTTCCACAAGTTGCCATACAGTCATCTGCCACACTCATTTTTGCATGACAGAAACCAGGAGTCCACTCATAAACACGAACACCATGTTTAACTAATCCATGATAAAAAGAACGAGTTATATTATAAATAAATTTTTTATCAGGGATACCAGGTGTGATAATTCTTACGTCTACCCCTCGCTTAGCAGCCAGACATAACGCATGCGTCATTTCATCTGTTATGATTAGATATGGAGTCATAAACCAACAATATTTTCAGCTTTATTTATCATACTGATATAAACTTCTTCTCCTACTTGTTCATTATCCATAGGGCTGTCTGCATAAGGTTGAACAAACCCAGTTTGCTGTGCCGCATAATCATAGTGGAAAAGGTATTTACTAAAATCAGAATCATTAGCAGCCTTATCACTTACTGCATTCCACATTTCCAAAAATGTCACCGTAAGCGACTGAACAGCATCTCCTTCTAAACGAATACCTGTATCTTTCCACTGCCCATACGTGTGTAATTAAAATATTCGTTTGCTAGATTATATCCACCTGTAAATCCGACTTTTCCATCAATAACTGTTATTTTTCTATGATCACGATTGTTCAAAAACAGATTTAAACCTGGCATAAACGGATTGAATACACGGCAATGAATTCCTATTGCCTCCATCTTTTTCACAAAATCTGTATTAATAAAGCCTATAGAACCCATATCATCGTAGAATACTCTGACTTCCACACCTGCTTTTACTTCTTCCAGAACATCTTGAATCTTATGCCATGCTTCAGCGTCTTCTATCGCATGATATTCCATAAAGATAAACTTCTGTGCTTTCCAAATCCTTAAGCTGTGCCTCTAATCCTTTCACTGCTTCATCAAAATACACAATATCCGTATTCTGATAGATTGGATACTGCGAATTTCTTTGTATGTAACTTGCTATATTTCCTGCTTTCAGAATTGTTTCTTTTATTCTGCTCAAACACTTGACTGTCCGGAAGCATTGGTAACAATTTGCTATCAATTTCTGCATATCGCTCACGCATTTTATGTGCCACCATTCAAACCAATCAACAACAGGCCTACACCCATAATTGGGAAAATTAGAATTAAGATGACCCAAGGCATTTTCATAGAGGATGTCTTATTTGATGCGTACAATCCCAAAACCAAGATCCCACTCAAAATCCTTGTAAATAAATTTATGATTTCTGCATATTCATTCAAGCGTGTTACGATAGTAATAATAAAAATCACTTCCAGAAGAATGCAGATTATGGAAAAACACAGCCGTTTTACCCCATTTTTTTTTTGCTTTGCCCTCTAAAGTATCTTGTTTCATATATACTTCACCTTCCTACTTGCTCAGTTTTCTCCCTAAATTTCGTGGAACATACCAATTTTGTCTTTTATTCTCTGCATTTCATTATCTGCTTCAATGATAGCTCTTGCAGAATGAAGTAATTCTTCACTTATCTCATCATAGCCAGGCATTTCTTCAATTCCTTTTTTATAGCGAAGTTGATGTTCCAATGTTGCCCAGAAATCCATACCATTGGTTCGAATCTGTAATTCTACACGCATAGGTGTTTTACCCTTAGCAAAAAAAACTGGTATTTCAACAATCATATGATAGCTTCGATAACCATTCGATTTTGGATTTTTTATATAATCTTTTATTTCAATAACTTTAATATCATCCTGTTGGGTAATCAAATCTGATATCATATAAATATCGTCAATAAACGCACAAACTATTCTAACGCCTGCTACATCATTGAGATATGTCTGTATATTTTCTGTTGTAAATTCATATCCCATCTTCTGCAGTTTATCGTAAATACTATTGGGCTGCTTAATTCTTGTTTTTATAAAAGAAATAGGATTTCGATTGTTCTCAACTGAAAATTCATCATCCAAAACCTCAAGTTTAGTTTGTATCTCCCGAATAGCACAACGATACATCATCATTAAATTATAAAATTTTGTAGCATTATTTAAAAACTGTAGTGATTCCGGACTGTTCATCCTGAGTTTTTTTACTTCATCTTTTGTCATGGAACTTTCCTTTCTACCTCATCCCTGATTTCAAAACATTATTTATTTTGATAGTTGATTCGTTCTCCTTGAATTACTGGATAACAAATCATTTTATCACTATCCAGATTTTCTATATGCATATCTACTGCACTGATCTGATGTTTTTCATAAGTATTGTAATAATACCATCCTTATGGCAGACCGTGGTTACGAAAGTTTTAATATCTTTGCACACCTGATCCTGAAGGGAATGTATTTCGTTATCCGCATGAAGAAAATCAACAGTAATGGTATCCTTTCCGCTTATGATTTGCCTGACAGCGAATTCGATACTCATATAAGAACAACACTTACCAGACGCCATACGAAAGAAACACTGGGGAATCCTAACACCTATACCATACTTCAGCCTTCTACCGATTTTGATTTTCTTGATGAAAACTGCATGTATTACGATATTGAATTCCGTATTGTACGTATTCGCCTTGATAATGGAACCTATATCTGTATTGCCACCAATCTTTCAGAAGAAAAATTTCCTCTGGAAGAAATCAATAAACTTTACCGAATGCGCTGGAGCGAGGAAACAAGCTTCCGTGAACTCAAATACACCATCGGTCTGATCAACTGGCACAGCAGCAAGTATGATGGAATCCTTCAGGAAAGCAATGCCCGTATGATTCTGTATAATTTCTGTGAATTAGTGACTTCTCACGCTGTGGTAAAAACATCTAAAAATACCAAACACGTCTATAAAATTAATTTCGCCATCGCAGTAAACATATACAGGGCATATCTCAAACACGATGGTAACGAAACAGAGACCATGCTTCTCATACAAAAGTATCTGACACCTGTCAGGTACAATCGAAAATATCCTATCCACCTCCGTCCAAAGAGAAATAGGGATTTCATGTATCGGATTGCATAAATCTCGTTACCATTATACTGCATTATGAGGCAGATATGCAATCTGTCTTTTTACCACACGTACCCCATTATTATTTCGCAAGTTAGCAAGCAGTGCCCCCGTACGTACACGAGGCGCATTTTGCTTGTTGGAGGCACATCCCCAATCCCCTTAGAATGTCATCTTCGATGCCAAGCTGCGCCCTCACTTTGTGAGTGCTGATACATTCCTGCTCTGCCGGAATATAAAAAAGAGGGCAACCTCCAATTTATATTTTTGATGATTGCCCGCATGCTTATCTTTCCTGCTGCCGTTTCTTTTTCATGTCTTCCTCTATGTCCCAGCTCTGCTGAGCAGCATAGAAGGATTCCACATTTTGCTTCGCTATCTGATAATCCCGCATCTCTTTTTTTATTTTCTTGTATTCGCTGTAAGCTGCCTTTTTCTCTGAAAGCAGTCTTACAAATTCTTCATTCAGATCTTTTACCTTTGGGATCTTTCCATCCGGCAGTTTTGGAAATGCTTCCTTGGCTGCCTTATGAAGAGTGATTTCATCCCGATGTGCCTCGAAAAATTTCTTACTATACCCTGATTTTCGGTAAGTAATGTATGTTTCCCTGGTCTTGGCATAATTGATAATGTGAGTCTTTATCACTTTATTTGCTGCCATCTTCTCCTCTGCATCTTTGATGGTTTTCATAAGTTCATGGTATTTTGCAGAACTCCCATCCACCAATGCATCCAGCGTTTTCTTATCGTGAATAGCATGCTGCTGTAAAAACAGAATAGATTCCGCAAACTGTTTCACATTATATTTTTTCGCCCACTGGACATATCCGCCGTTCTTTCCATACCAACTAGATGATACCCAGTCTGCATCCCACCTCTTCGATATCCATATCACGTATCACCTAGTCGGTATCCCACACTTCTGCTCCCTTTCAATTGATACCCCTTTCCTGATATCCCTCTTCCCGGATGCACAACAAGCATATCACCTAGCCGGTATCTTCTGGCAACGGGTGTGCGTATCAGCTAGATGGTATGCAGCTATCGGAAGCCGTTTGTTGATACAAGAATTTACATACCAGTAAGGTGATACATGATAAACGTTGCCGAAATATACTGCATATCACTAAGGCGGTATGTGGTGAACGATATCGGAATATACTGCATACCTGTAAGGTGTTATCTGATGATCGATACCGAGGTATTCTGCATACCTATAAGGCGATATCTCATAATCAATACCGAGGACATGCACCTATAAGGCGTACCTATAAGGCGATACCGATAACAGATGTAGGGACATTCGCAATACGGAAATTATACCATGTTACGCATGCCATATTTTAATATCAGATAAATGGGTACTGTCGGGAATGGATGTCCAGAAAACGGATGCGGATAGAAGTGTACCGACTGAAACGATATCGATTGAACCGTATGCAGGCGAACCGGTATCTAAACACCCGGATTCAGAGTATGAGTATGCAAATGCTATAGGATCCGCATTACCGAGAACTACATAGAGGGCGCAGATCTGTGGGAACATACTGGGTTTTAAGGGATATGGGAACAGAGTACGGGGGTTCTAATCATTCAGGCGCCAAACTGTGCCAGAATACAGCATTGGAATGCAATTTTCTTGGTGTCCAATCAATGCGCGTGGCATAGTGAACCCTGTGTGCCATTCCGAGGATATAGAAAACATTACTTACTATATAAAGTAATAACGTAGTAGTTTAACTACTAGTAGTTCTTTCACTAGTAGTTGTTTACATAGTAGTTCTTTCTAAAAATGTCATCTCTCTCGATTCCGTCTCTTTCAAAAAATAAAGGCAGGACATACATATCCTCGCCTTAATCTTTTACTTTGCAAATTTTATGCTTGTACACCAAGAACCTTACTTGTTGTGTGCCATTCCGTGGATATTGAATGCATTACTTAAATCTCTCCGGCAGAATTACAAATATATTGACATATCTTTCTGGCTTGATTATATTAAGACTATTGATTAAAGATTTTCATTTTCTGATGCAGATTATAAAAAGATGGTGAGACTTAGGGTGAGACCTAACAATGTCGACGCCTCAAATCCTTTATTTTTCTGGCTTTGCGCTATTGGGGTAATGTTCAAGTCCCATCTCCTGCATTGATACATTTATTGAAAAGCCTTGAGAATAGTTATCTCAAGGTTTTCTTTTTATTGAAACAATAGAATGTTCGCGAAGCGTGCATTCTATTGTTTCAATAAAACACATTAGATGTTATAATATAGTCATAAATTCAGGAGGTACACACTATGCCATTACCAAAAGAATCTTCTTACACAACAGATTATATATTCTCTCTTCCGGAAGGGCAGAGAGCGGAACTGATTGATGGTGTTGTTTATGATATGGCACCACCAAACCGGCTTCATCAGGAACTCGTTTCAGAACTTCACTATAAGATTACTGATTATATCAAAAAAAACAACGGTGCCTGCAAAGTTTTTCCAGCCCCATTTGCCGTTTTTCTAAACGCGGATGACAAAACTTATGTGGAACCGGATATCAGTGTTATTTGTGACAAATCCAAGCTGGATGACCGCGGATGTGTCGGTGCACCGGACTGGATCATTGAAATTGCATCTCCAAGTACCAAACGCACGGATTACGGTGTGAAATTATTCAAATATCGCTCTGCTGGTGTGCGTGAATACTGGATTGTAAATCCTCTTACGAGAACAGTGAATGTCTATGCTTTAGAAAAAGAAGAATTAAATGATCAATACAGTTTTGACGATGACATTGCGGTATGTATTTATGACAATTTGACTATCAATATTACAGAGTTACTAAAACAATAAAAAACTGCTTAGGCAAAACGGATGACTCCGTTTTGCCTAAGCAGTTTTTTATTCATTACTTCATACAGATAACTCTTGCCTTGTTTTCCAACCCGAACGACGATTTCAAGGTCTGTTAAGATCAGAAGAACGGTCTGCGCAAGCCGCACCGGGATTTTGGCGTGCTTTGCAAAATCTTTTGCAGTAAATTGTTCCGGCAAATCATATGGAACAAACTGCATGTAATCTTCCCTTCGGTCGATACAGACTTCCTCTGCAAACTTTACCGGAATGCGGTCGTACCGCTCACTTCCCTTTTTCTTATCTCTGCTCCACCCATTTAAAAGACGGTACTCCTCCATATCAAGCAGCGCCAGTTTTAAATGCAGATTTGGATTTGATAAATAAGGGCGAATCTTATAGAGCTCAATAAATGCCATATAGGGATTTCCGGTCTTTGGTGACTTGCGTTTCGGCGAAGTCTCCCCGGTTTCCTCGTCAATCCACGACAGCCACTTGATAATATGTGGGAATTGGATAAACGATTGTAACCGGATATAGTGGCAGAAAAGCGTCAAGCTTCCGCCGCATTTTATTAAATGCCCTTGTCTGGATCTCGATGATCTCCTGACCCGGTGTAGATGTCTGCCACAAAATTTTCAATCGGAATCTCATGCATATCCGTGTCCGGTGCATAATAATTCTTCATCACTGCATGCACTGTTTTTTCGGATAATGTACCGATTCCCTGCCGCATTCTCTGGCTTCCTACAATTTTATTTTTTGTATGATCAAATAAAGTTTTATCGAATACACAAGTTTTCGACCTTTCAATTTTTTTATCCTGTAAGGCAGTTCGTAAATCTTCTATTTTTCCGGATGTTTCATATTTTTCAAAATATCGAAACAGTCAAATGTTGCAAAATAATCATCCGGTGTCTCTGCACGACGGATGAGCTGTGTGGAGCCATCTTCTTTTAGCAGGATTTCTGCGGAGCGGAGTCTGCCGTTATAATTGTAACCCATGGAAAATCCGTGTGCTCCTGTGTCATGGATCACGAGCAGATCACCCATATCAATCTTCGGAAGCATGCGGTCAATCGCAAATTTGTCACAGTTTTCACAAAGAGAACCTGTCACGTCGTATTTGTGATCGCACGGTTCATTTTCTTTTCCCATGACCGTGATATGATGATATGCACCATAAATTGCCGGGCGCATAAGGTTTGCAGCGCAGGCATCCACACCAATGTACTCTTTGTAAGTGTGTTTCTCATGGATCGCTTTTGTCACAAGACAGCCATAAGGTCCTAACATGAAACGTCCCATTTCCGAATAAATGGAAATATCGCCAAGTCCCGCCGGAACTAAGATTTCCTCAAATGCTTCTCTGACACCCTCTCCGATCACACGGATATCATTTGGCGTCTGATCCGGACGGTAAGGGATTCCCACACCCCACCGGAAAGGTTGATAAATTTAATATCGCAGCCTGTCTTGTCCCGAAGTTCCACCACAAGTTCAAACAGCTGACGCGCCAGCTTTGGATAGTATTCATTCGTAACGGTATTGCTCGCTAAAAATGCATGGATACCAAAGTATTTTGCACCTTTTTCTTTTAAAATTTTAAATCCTTCAATGATCTGTTCATGGGTAAATCCGTATTTTGCATCTGGTTATCCATGATCCCATTGCTCATTTTAAATACACCGCCCGGATTGTAACGGCAGCTGATGGTCTCCGGGATATGTCCGATCGTCTGCTCTAAAAGTCAATGTGTGTAAAATCATCCAGATTAATGATGGCACCAAGTTCATCCGCAAAAGCAAATTCTTCCGCAGGTGTATCGTTGGAGAAAACATGATATGCTGTCCGTCAAATCCCGGGAATCTGCTAACATCAGCTCGGTTAAAGAAGAACAGTCGCATCCGCAGTCGTACTCTTTTAAAATGTTTAAAATAAATGGATTTGGAGTTGCCTTTACCGCAAATATTCGCGGAAGCCCGGATTCCATGCAAACGCCTCTTTCACTGCTTCCGCATTCTCACGGATTCCCTTTTCATCATATAAATGAAATGGTGTCGGGTATTTTTTCACGATCTCATCTAGCTGTTCCTTTGTTACAAATGGTTTCTTTTCCATAAATTGCCGCCTTTCGCCATGTATTTTCCTATAGTCTTATCCTGCTGCTATCTGGATTCAGTACTTTCCCTGCTGTCTGTGATATATTGCTCGATCTGTTCATCCAGATAAACATTAAATTCCTGCATGAACTTTAAAATCGTGTCTGTCTCCTCTTTGGAATAACGGGACAAAAACTGCATGTCACGCTTCTCCCTGCTTATGACGTTTTTCATGTTCCTTAAAAGAACCTTGCCGCGCTCAGTCAATTTAAAATATACTTCTTTTTATTTGTCTCCAACGTGTATTTTTCGATCAGACCTTTTGCAGAAGTTTTTCGTCATCTTGCTGATCGCACCACGTGTCATCTGCATCTGTTCTGCAATTTTGGTGACATTTGGCAGTTCCAGACGTCCAATATTATCAATACAATGTGTCTCCGAATAACCATACTCATCGAGACACTGGCTTTCTGTCAATTTTGAAAGCATATCCTGATGCTCTAACATAAGAGCGATTTCCTGTAACAAACGTTGTTGTTCTTTCAAGCTCCACCTCGTTTTGTTTCCATGTCAACATTTATCATACCCAATATATCGCATTGATAATTTTATGTCAATGTCTCCAAGGCAAATTTTTTCTCATGAGTTTGCTTTGAAAAAGTTTCTCAGCTGAATGGAAAAAGTGATTGACATTTTACCCAAATTCGCATATAGTCTTTATGAAGAAACGAAGTTTACAACCGTATGGCTCATTGCCTAAGCGGGCTGCTCGTTTCTTTTTTTGTGCGCACAAAATCATATAAATATAATTTTCCATCCTCATCTCTTCTTACAAGCATTTTTGCAGAATATATATGATATCCTTCAAGTTCTCCATTTTCATCATATTTTGGTATGCCAAATCTTGTATCATAACGATACCAGCTTTTACTTTCGCCCATTTTTCCTGATAATCTTCCGAACTTTCACTGCCTTCTCTATAAATTCGTTCTTCTTGCAGAATTATTGCTTTCGCTTTTCTTCCCCTCCTGATTTATCTTTGGAATGGCAAAATTCATCTGGAAAATCGTTACCAATATAGATTTTTTCGCATGTTTCCAGAATCTCATATGTGTTTCCAATATACTCCTTTAAATATTCCTCAATTTCATTCCAGTCAATGTTCGCCTTGATTTAAATCTTATATCATTTATCAACACAATGCTTTTATTATTTTCATCCTGAATAATATGAATTCTCTGATCTTTCTTACTGCTCTCTAACTGTATTTTATAAGCTAAAAGACGCAATACATATTCCGGCATTTTTCTTCTTCCAGCTTCCCACTCCTCTATAGTCCGCAATGGAATTCCCTGCTGTCTCGCAAACTCTGCCCTGTTAAATCCGGTGATATTTCTCAATTGTTTCATTCTTTCTGCTATCGTATACTGTTCTCCCATAATTCCCCCTAAAAATAATACCACTCATTGAGTGGTATTATTGTAACATATTCTATGTATAATTCAACTTATTTCACAGATTCTTCCGGAAAAACAGTTTTATATTATCTGTCTTTCCGGAGAGTTTTATCCATAAAAATGTGTATTTGCTTTTCCTTACATTGTCCTGGCAACAACTCTGATTACATTTGCCGCATTAAACTGTAAATCTGCTTTCGTGATTTTATATCCATCAATCTCTTTTCCCGTTTTAACCGCTTCTACAATATCATCGACATTTTTCTGGCATCCTGGCATCTGGATGTCATTGCCTGCATAAATACAGCCGGTAGATGCTGAGATTGGATAAGCTGGTTTGAATTTTCCGGTAATCATCGGCATATCCTGTGAGGTGAACCAGTCGGTCATCACTACTCCTTTAAATCCCCATTCGTCTCTTGCCATTCCCTGGATCAGATCATGGCTGTTTGCTGTATGGATACCGTTTAACAGGTTGTACGAAGTCATGATGGATAATGGCTGTGCTTCACGCACTGCAATTTCAAATCCCTTCAGATAAATTTCACGAAGTGCCCGCTCACTTACATGTGCATTGACAAAGTAACGGTTATCTTCCTGATTATTCACCGCAAAATGCTTGATCGTTGTTCCCTTGCCCCTGTGCTTCTGTACTCCTTTTGTCATTGCTGCCGCAATTTTACCGGAAACATATGGGTCTTCGGAATAATATTCAAAGTTACGTCCGCAAAGCGGATTTCTGTGAATATTTAACGCTGGTGCAAGCCACAGATCTACATGAAATTGTTCCATTTCTGAACCAACCATATCTCCAGCCTTTTCTACAAGTTCTGTGTTCCATGACTGTGCCAGTGCCCAGCCAATTGGAATTGCAGTACAATACTGATAATAATTATCCACTTCCTTCTCATCGATATTTGGATTAAATGGTGTGTATGCATCCCCCATCACCTCTCCACCTGGAAGAAGTGTTCCATCCTTTTTCGTCTTAAAATGTGGCTGCAAGCGAAGTCCGGCAGGACCATCTGCAAGTATCATATTCTTGATTCCTCTTGATTCTTTGCATACAGAAGAGGTATCTCCTGCTGCTCCAGGTACAGTGTATGATGCATTTCCAACAACTTCTCCTCCGTCAGCACGTAAAGTACCCACACAAAATTCTGCTAGCTCTTCCGTTAAAAGCTGCGCCACTAATTCTTCTACAGTTGCTTTTTCTGAAAGAATATCCTGCATGGTAATTTTCTCTGTCTTATCTGTATGGTATTCCTTCCGCATTCCCTGATAAACAACCGTTTTTTGTGCAATTGCTGTTGTGTCAAAGATTACTTTTTCTGCCTGATAACCAGCGGCTTCTTTTTTCTTTTCTTCCAATTTTACAGCATCCGGATGAATCTCATTCAGTGCGACATCCAGTGCAAACAAATTTTTTGCCTTTAATGTTTGTATATCTTCACAGACTTCTATAACTCCTGCAACTTTTGTAGAAGCCGAGCTATTTCCAACCCGGATGATATAGTCACCTTTTTCCAATATCCATGCTGCTTCTTTTTCTGAATAAGACGCCATCTGTTCTGCCTGATACTTTAAGACAATCTCTTCTGTTTCACCCGGTGCCAGCAATTTTGTTTTTTGGTACACTGCCAGCTCCTGATATGGCTTTTCCATTACTCCGCCGGCTGCACTATAATATACCTGAACAACCTCTTTTCCGGCATAAATTTTTCCTGTATTTTTTACAGTTACAGGAATCTGAATTTCATTCCCTTCCACACTTATCTTTCCAGCTTTTATCTCAAAATCAGTATAAGATTTTCCATATCCGAAACAGTACAGTGGTTTCACACCAAAGCTGTCAAAATAACGATATCCAACATAGATACCATCTTCGTACATTTCATCATGTACACTCTCATTATGACTGAATTTTGCGGAAGATGGATAATCCATATAATTTTCTGCCCATGTATCTGTTGTCTTTCCTGATGGATTTACTTTTCCGGTCAACACATCCAGAAGTGCATCTCCACCAAGATTTCCAAGCTGAGTCATCAGGAGAATTGCATTGACTCCCGCTATTGATCTCATTTCCGAAAGATCCATAACTCCGCCAATATTTAATACAACAATCAGTTTATCATATACCTCAGCAAGCAGATGAATGTTTCCTCTTTCGTGTGGATATAATCTGTAATCCCCTTCCTCATCAAACCGGTCTGCTCCTTCCCCGGAATTTCTGGCAATCACATATACTGCGGTATCTGTCTCTGACACATCAATGTCATTGATCGTGATAATCTCGCAGTCCGGTTCTTTGTAAGGGTGGTCAAACATTACTGCAAGTTCAGATGTCTGTTTTCTCGCTGCTTCCTCCTTCATCCACTGCACATAAGCTGCTTTCGCAGCGCTGGTATTCTGCTCCTGTCTGTCTAACCATGCAGTTGTCGTAACCTCAATTCCGGCATTTTGAAATCCCTGTTCAATGTTCACATTATTTCTTGTGTTTACATCTCCTGATCCCGTACCGCCTTTGATCGTCGCACGCGCTCCATTTCCGAAAAGCGCCACTTTTTTTGTATGAATTGGTAAAGCTCCATCGTTTTCCAGAAGTACCATACATTCCCCTGCAAGTTTTCTGGAAATCTGCGCATTTATAACTTCTCTCTCTTCAATCTCAGCTGTTTTCGATGCGAAAATTTCTGCCATATGTCAATCTCCTCCTGCTATCCTTCCTTTGCATTCTCATTATACTATTATTATCATTTTGATTGTTCTATAATTTGATGGTAAATTTTATGAAATACTTACAAAGTTTTATCCAATCAAGACTTTCTTTCCCTCAAATGCAAAACCATAATGTCTGATGTTCTCTGATGTGATTCCTCTTGCGGTCAATTCGGCATCGTATGCTTTTTCCTCAATCTGTGCAAGTGCAGCCTTCACAGTACCTTCCAGTGACTGCTCTGATTCTTAAAGTCATTCACTCTCTTTCACTTCCTCTATCTCTTTTCCAGTGTCTTTACCGTTTCCTTCATCCGTGGCAGACAGGCTGCAAAGAACATCTTATAACTCTCGCAGAAATAATTCTGGTATTTTCCTGTCAGTTCATTAAGATCACGGTTTCTCTGGCAGCCACCATGACAGATATGAAAATATTCACAGGTCTTGCATTCCTCATCAAGCAACAGTGAACGCTCTACAAATCCGATTTCTGTTCTTTTCGTATCAATTTCATCCAGTCGATTCTCATTAAAATTCCCTAATTTATAATCATCCAGCATATAAAAATCACATGGATAAACACTTCCATCTGCCTCCACGACATTCTGAACTCCGCATGTTCCTCTCTGGTCACAGGCTTCAGGCAGATATCCCATCAAAATTCCAATGTAATTCTCGAACTGGCGGATATATGGCTGCTTTCCCAATTTCCAGTCAGCATACCAGAGATTGAAAAGTTCGATCAGAAATTTTCCGTACTGCTCCGGCTTTAATGCATACTCATTCTCGCCATGTGCCTCTTCGAGCGGATCCAGACATGCAATATACTGCTGGTAATTCCATCCTTGTTTTTTATAGAACTCATAAATTTCTGTAATATTGGATGCCACTTTCTGATTCACAACAGTTAGGATATTGTATTCCACGCCATAATGACTCATCAGTTCTGCTGCATGACGTATGCGATCAAAAGTTGGTTTTCCATCTTTGGTGTGGCGATAGCTATCATGGATTTCTTTCGTTCCATCAACGGAAAGTCCTATCAGAAAGTGATTCTTTTGAAAAAACTCGCACCATGCCTCATTGATCAGATATCCATTTGTCTGAAGTGCATTATTCACGCGGATACCATGTTTATTATACTGCTTTTCAAATTCTACCACTTTTTCAAAAAAATCAATTCCGCGAAGCGTCGGTTCTCCACCCTGAAACGCATAACTGACCGCCCCCTCTGCACGGAGCATCGTCTTGCGGATCACATTTTTTAAGGTCTGTTCTGACATAAATCCATAAGATTCCTGAATCCTTTTCTGTGTTTCATCACAATAGAAGCAATAATCACATTTCATATTACACATCCCGGAAGATGGTTTCATCAGTACACTAATTGGCGGCATATGCTTTTCCTCTTTTTATTCTTACATAAATTTAAAAATGTTATAAATATTGATCACGATCATTAAGACCATTAATGCGATAAACAGCTTATCCACTGTCTTCTCATCGATTTTTTTATTGATCGCACGTCCACAGATTCCACCTGCAATTCCACCTGCAACCATAAGGATCAATACTCCGATCTGGAAATCCGGTACACTTCCTGAAACGATCGTTGAAACCAGGCTTGCAATCTGTGAGAAGAAAATAATGTACAGAGAATTTTCTGCTGCAATTTTTGTCGACATAGAGAAGAAGAAAAATAACACTACAAGGTTAATAGGTCCTCCACCTATTCCGAGGAAAGAAGACATAATTCCAAGAAATACACCAATAAGAACACACACACTTGCATTTTCTACTTTATAAGTCTTAATTTTCGCCTTATAAATCGTATAAATAAGTGTTCCAAGTGTAACGATCAAAAGACACAGTGCCTGAACTGCTCCTACCTTGTTTGGATCACTGCTTAAAGATTTTACATAGGAAAACAGCCATTTTCCGATCAGACCACCAACCGCTGCCCCTATTGCAAGCGGTAAACCAGTTTTCATGGAAACATGTGATTCTCCACTGATTTTGTTTTTCAAAACAGAATATGTTGTCATAGACAATACCGTACATCCTGACAAAAAGCTGATAGCTGTTACATCCAGCACTCCAAAAGAATCAAGTACCGGTTTGATGATCACTCCACCACCGATACCACAGATTGCACCAACAATGGATGCACCAAAGCATACAACTAAAAATATAAGATAAATCATTTCTCATTTCTCCTTTCAAACCCATCTGCAATTCTTCTAAGTAAGATCACTGCAAAAATTGATAAAATAAACTCTGAAACAAAACCTGCATAGGTTATTCCTGATGCCTGGAAAATTTTATTCAGGATCACGATCGCAGGTATCTCAAAGACAATCTTTCGCAGGATTGCAAAAACAAGTGCTGTTTTTCCCATTCCAACACTTTCAAATACACTGACTGCCAGAAAGTCGACCAGCATAAATGGCATACATGCAGAAACCTCGCAAAAACATTGCACCGTATGTAATAACCTCTTCATTTTTCATAAACAGTCTGATCAGGGATGGTGCAAAAATCCAACATAATATCATAATAAGAACCATACACGGCACCAGAAGTTTCATAACTGTTTGAATTGTTTCCTCAAAACGCTGTTTATTTTTGCTTGCATAAGAGTATCCCACTAACGGCATTACTCCCTGCGTTCCTCCAAGTGCAACCTGAATTGGAACCATATACACTTTTTGTGCAATGCCGACTGCTGCTACCGCAGAAGAACCATATCCAGCAACAAAATTGTTTAAAATGGTCATTCCTGTTACATTTAAAAGATTTTGAATCGCTGCCGGTATTCCAACTTCCATTACACCAAAAACAATCTCTTTTGTCAACGACAGATACTTTGGATTCAGATTTATGTTTGTTTTCTTTTTTCTTACCATAAGAAGGACAAAAAAGTAACAGCATGCAAAACAGTTTGATAAAAAAGTTGCCAGACCTGCACCTGCCCATGACCCAATCCCCATGGGAGGATGAAAAACGGATCAAGAATCATATTTAGAATACATCCGCTCATAGTTCCGATACTCGCATGCAAGGATGCGCCTTCTGCTCTGACCATATATCCCATGACGACATTTAAAATTGTTGGTATCGCACCACATACAACTGCCCAGTTCATATATGCGGTTGTTGCTGCCGCTGTATTTATATCTCCTCCAAGAAGAACTACAAACGGCTGCATAAAAATATAACAGAGTGCAGACAATAGAGCTCCACTCACAACTGTTCCATAAAAACCCAAAGATGCACTTGCGCATACTGTCTTTAAATCTCCTCTTCCAAGTGCCCTGCTCATCATACTTGATGAACCGATTCCAAACAGATTGATCACAGCGTTAAATGCCAGAAGTGCCGGTGCTGCCAATGCAACTGCCGCATTCTGGATTTGATCATTCATCATTCCGACAAACAGAGTATCTGCCAGACTATACAGCACCGTTACAAGTGCACCTATAATCGTTGGAATCATCATTGTCTGAACTGCCTGTGGAACCGGAGTTTCTTCAAATAATTTTTTGTTTGTATTTTGCACAAATATTCCTCCAGAAATTTATTCCTGTCCTTTATGATATTCCGTTCAAAGAAAAACGAGTTGTAAAAACAACTCGTTTTTCTTTGATTAGGGTATATTTTTTATAAAGGAATTTCACTACACTCCCATAAAAGAATTGTCATGAATTTTGCATAGTGATTAGCAGCATCCACATCCGCCATTGTTATGACGATGTCCGTATTCATCCATGCAGTCATCTTCCGGATTCTTCATGCAAAGATGAACAGCTGCTTTCTTGAATGTCATAGGAAGCGCTAAGATGTTCGGGTTGCTTCCAACAAATTTCTTCTCAGCATCTGCTAAAGCTTCTTCAAATGTAGCTCTTGTCTTAAGACCCATTCCTCTTGCATATCCCGGTTCCTCAGCACCAACAATATAGATTGCACTTGTATTCATCTCAGCGATATGTCCACAAGACATCATAGAGAATCCGTGGAATGGATGGAATGCATTTGTGAAACGGTATTTACGGATATATTCTTCATTTGTTGCGAAGTACTCGCCGTAACGGTTGATATCTGGCAACGTATTCATATGATCATGCTGGAATAATTCATACTGTTCTCTTAAATATGGCCATAATTCATCATGAAAATATCCATTACAGATAGATGAGCAGATGATTACACAGTTGTCACTCATGACACGTTTAAATCTTAATACCTGTGCACTTAATGCCTGCATCATCATGATCGGGTTTGTTCCCATTCCATCACCATAGTGGAATTTCTGTGGCATACCGAATACAAGTACATCGTATTTCTTCTCTGCCCAGTGCACATAAGTTCTCTTATCTGCAAGTTTCCAACTGATCGGCATCATTTCTTTTGCATATCCGGAATAGATTGCAATCTGTCTTGAACATGTATCAAGTACCGCATCACAACAGAAGAATGGATGTCCCATCTTCTCTTCCATATGCATGCTGATCTCATTGAATTTATCACGCATTAAGCTTCCGCCATTAACCGGTGTAAAGTCGTCTCTGTGCATAACAGAAGGTACATGATGGCTTGCAATACATCTCCAGTTTGTGATACCTGTTGCACTGTGTTTGTATCCGCCTGAATATCCACCATATGGATTTCCCTTGTACATGACCGATTAGAATTGGAATATCACAGTCAAATACGTATTTGTTCATGTATACCGGATCACCTCTGTGAGTGCTTCCGAGATATACCATATGCTCCTGATCCTCACTGTCATGGCTGATGATCTGACCTGTATGCCAGAATTCGTTGAATAATTCTTCACCGAAAATTGCCTTTGCGTCAGATTCTTTACTTCTTGGATGTAAACCATTGGAAATAATGAACAGAATATCTTTCTTCTCAACACCTGCCGCATAAAGTTCTCTTAAGATGTATTTGATACTTAATTTTCTATGGCTAGTTGCCTGTTCTCCACCTTTAACACGGTCTGGAACGATAAATGTAACAGTGCTTCCTTTGTGAGCAAGCTCTGTTAAAGTTGGCATTCCGATTGGATGAGCAAGACTCTCTAAATAAGCTTCTTCTAATTTATCCTCTGGAATATAATCCGGATCTTTTACTGTTTCACCTGGAATAAAAATGTCAGTATTATCTGGCAATTCAGCTGTCATAGTTCCCTGGCCATATTCGAAATCGATCTTCATATCTTTGTTCTCCTTTTCATTCATAGTATAATTTACCGTAATCCGGGAAACATTATTCTTCTCTGTTTCCAGGATTCATATTTGTGTTCTCTGTCTTGTTCGAATTCTTGGGTTATTTACCCATATAAAGACGGATGATCTCAAGGTATTCTTCCGGATAATATCCGATCTCACCCTGGAATCTTGTAAGTGCGATCAGTCCTCCGTCGATTTCATCGATAGAAGCGAGCATTGCTGCATTATCCTGCTTTAATCCACCACCGTATACAATATCCATACCACCCGTCTGTTCTTTTACAAAACGTGCGATCTTAGTGATGTAGTCTTTTCCTGCCGGTGTTTTACCAGGTCCGATTGACCAGATTGGCTCATAAGCGATCACGACTTTAGATTTGTCAACATCTTTTAATCCGATCTCAAGCTGTTTGCCTAATACTTCCTGCCACTGCTCCTGCTCTTCACTCTTTTCTCCGATACAATAAAGAACTGTCATTCCTCTTTCAATGGCACATTTGATCTCCTGATTTAACAGACGGTTCACTGCATCTGTATCTGTCACTCCTGCTTCTGCAAGAATTCCGGCCTTATCGTTACGTTCTTCACAATGTCCGATGATTGTTGTCTCACATCCTGCCGCAACCATTGCAGATGCCGGTCTGTTTGTTGTAAATGCACCAAAATTGCCACCTACTGCAGTGTCTGCTCTGTAAACACTCTGGCATCCAACCTTGATCGGGCTGTCCTCTGTTTTTGCTTTTGCTGCATTTAAAAGGTGAACCTCCGGAAAATACATTGCAAATTCTACTTCTGAACGATCATATTTTTTCAGTTCGTCCTGTGTATTCTTTACAATATACTCTGCCCACTCAGCAACCGGTGCAATACGGTTTACTCCACCAAATTCTGTTGGAACATCAAATCTTTTTAAATTCAGATAAATATGTTTCATGGATTTTCCTCTCTATCTGGTATGGATACCGGAAGCACCCGCTGTATCTCCGGCATCCATTATGATCAACTTACTCTTTCTTAGATTCCTGCTTTTCTGTAACGTTCTGCCATCTCGTCGATTGTAACGCGTTCTACCTTCGGTGCTTTTCCGTAGCTTCCGAACTTCACAAGTAATGGTGCGATTGCTTCTTTTACACCATCTTCAATGCATGTACAGATTCTTGCAACATCATCATCCGGAACATTTCCGTACATAATTGTATCCATGATCGGTGTGATGAATGCACGAGGATCAAATGCTGATTTCTTTGTCTCTAATAATTCATAGATCTGACCTACAGATGCACTGTTTCTAAGAGCAGCATCTTTTGCAAAAAGCTCTTTCATATTTCTTGTAACTGCCAGACGAAGATCTGTATCAACATTGATCTTATTAATGCCGCAGTGGCTTACTTCTACAAGCTGGTCTACATCGATTCCGTATGCATTTGTGATCTCTCCTCCAAGGGCATTGATCTCTTCTACAATATACTGTGGAACAGTAGAAGAACCATGGCTTACAAGATATCCCTCAATTCCTTCATGTAACATACATTCCTTGATCGCGATTGCAATTTCCTTACGGATCACTGCATTCTTGCCTTTGTTTGCACCGTGCATGGTACCATAGCTGATCGCTAATGCATCAACACCTGTTTTCTTTGAAGAAATCAATTGCACTTAATGGATTTGTGTAAGTACTTGTTGCTGCGAATACATGATCTTCAACACCTGCTAACACACCAAGCTCACCTTCTACTGTAACACCTCTCTCATGAGCGTATTTTACAACTTCACGTGTCAGTTCTACGTTCTCATCGAATGGAAGAGAGCTTCCGTCGATCATGACACTTGTATATCCGCCTTCGATCGCAGCGATACAGGAATCGAAATTCTTACCGTGATCTAAATGAAGTGCAACCGGAATATCACTGTCTGCCGCATATTTCTTTACTGCTGCTCCGATATTCTTAGCTCCTGCTTTCTTATCCTCTAATGTAGAATTAGCGAAATCTGTACGTCCACCCATAAATCCATTTGCAAGATCAGCTCCCTGAATGATCGCAGGGCTTTAAAATCTGATGAACATCTACAGCTGCTTTCACCTGGCATACAGCATTTACATTAAATGCACCCTGTGCATAACCATTCTTATCTGCTGCATCCAAAATTGCTCTCATTGGTACTAACATAATAATCCTCCTTGTTTTGCGAAGCAAAATGCGACTGCCTTGCAGGAGCAGAGGATTTAGCCTCCTTGTTTTGCTTACTATTGATATATGTTATTAGTTAAAAGAAATCATCTTAGGCAGTTCACCACCGATCAATGGTTTACACCATTCCTTGAACGCTTCCGTTACACCATTGCCCTCTTCATTAATAAATTCATCCGGCATGGTTCTCTCATACATCATGACTTTATCGATATCTACTAAAAATGGTTTCATCACATATGGTTCTGTAGAAACACGCTCAAATGCTACCATCTTTCCGGATTCACCATTCATGATCGCTTCGCAGGCCATCTTTCCTGCAAGCACTGCTTCTTCACGGTCAACCGGACTCTGTTCATGTGCGGCTGCACGGCCTACCAGACCCGGTTTCTCACCTCTTGCTTTGTATCCGAGCTTCTTAATAACAAGATTAGCAAGGTGCTGGCTGACATCACCAAAATAAGTTGCACGTCCAACCTGGAAGATTGGCTCAACAATTGGCTTTCCGTCTTTATCTCTTAAACCTTCACTTGCAACTACTACGATTCCGCTCTTCTTCTCAAGAAGCTTCTTCACGTCATCAAGGAATTTCTCCTCATCAAACGGACGCTCTGGAAGATAAATAAGATCCGGACCAACACCATCTCCATCGTCTGCCAATGCACATGCTGCTGTAGTCCATCCTGCATTTCGTCCCAATGCCTCTACAACAACTACGTGGATTGGAAGTCCTTTGACATCTGCTGCCACTTCCTTCACACTCTGTGCCATATATCTTGCAATGCTTCCGTATCCAGGACTGTGGTCTGTGATCGCAATGTCATTATCATGAGTCTTCGGAATGCCCATTACTCTGATATCTAATCCTCTTGCCTGACAGTTCTTATAAAGCTTTCCGCAGGTATCCATACTTCCGTTGCCACCATTGAAAAGTACGTATTTAATATTCTTCTTTAACAGTACTTCGATCATTCTGTCGTATTCTGCCTGCTCAATCTGATCTCTGGATGTTCCGATCGCACTTCCCGGCGTATTCAGTAAAAGTTCTAACTTTCTCGTCCGGAACCTTTTCAAGCTCGATCAGTTCTTCGCGCATCAGACCGCCAGTGCCATTCTTAGCGGCATAGATATGTTCGATCTCTTTATACTTTTTTGCTTCCTTTACTGCACCGTACAGTGATGCGTTGATCACAGATGTCGGACCACCACCATGTACGATCAGTATATTCTCTCCCATAGTTTTCTCCTCCTGATTTGAAGTATTTGTCTGCTATTTTGGTTGACTGCAAACAGAAACTGTGTTGCTGAAATTATAAAATTCCGACACTTCTTACGCTGTTTACATTATAACACATCCGTCACAAATTTTGCGTGGCATTTACGCAAACGTTTGTGATGTTTCACCAATATTTTATCACAAAAAACTTCGGACGTTCATTACAAGTCCGAAGCTTTTTGTGTTCCATATTTCATGATCTGATTAAACATAGTTTTTATTTTCCAAGTGCCTCAAACATCCACTTTTTATAAGCCTCTACTCCCGGCTGGTCAAATGGATTTACACCCATGATCTTGCAGGACAAATAGCATGCGAACTGGAAGAAATAAAATAACTGTCCGAAATGATAAGCATCCAATTCATCCACTTCTATCGTAAGACAAGGGAGTTTTTTGCTATGTGCTGCCACAGTTGCATGATATGCGGCTTTGTTGATCTCCCAGAAATCTTTTCCATCCAGATAATCAAAATAATCTTCCTTTTCATCCGGTTCTACGATCAAAGATGCATTCTGCTTCTTTACATCCAAAAATGTCTCAAACATAATCGGAGAACCATCCTGGATAAACTGTCCTACTGAATGCAGTTCCTCCGAAAATTCTCCTGCCACCGGAAAGACTCCTTTATTATCTTTTCCTTCACTTTCTGCAAAAAGCTGGATCCACCATTTATAGAAGAAACGGAACTGAGGCTCAAAACTTGAAAGCATCTCCACACGGTATCCTTCTTTATAGTAGAGATTTCTAAGACATGCATACTGATATGCAATATTCTTTTCGGCACTCTCTTCATGTACACGGATCTGCATATCCCTTGCTCCCTTTACAAGTTCGCTGATATCAATTCCGGCTACTGCCATTGGAAGCAATCCAACATTTGTCATTGCTGTGTAACGGCCTCCGACATTCAGTGGAAATTCTAAAAATGTGTATCCATATTTTGTGCAGAGTGTTTCCAGGGAACTTCCCACGGTACCGGTAGCAATGATTCTTTTTCCTGCTTCCTCACCATATGTTTTTTCCATATATTTTCTTAAAATACGGAAAGAGGAACCCGGCTCTAATGTTTCGAAATTCTTTGCAATACAGTCAATATAAATGGATTTTCCCTCTAATCTCTTCATCATGCGGTTCATTGCATCCGGAGAGAGCGTATTTCCGGCATAGATAATTTCCGGTGCATCATCCTTCCTTAAGGCTTCGATCACGGAACGTGCTGCGTTATTTGATCCACCTACTCCGATCAGAACAAATGCATCTGCATTTTCACGAATCTCTTTTGCAATTTCTTCCAGACGTTTTATATTCTCTTCGCCTGCCCACTCCTCTGTGTCAAGCCATCCCTGACTGTCTGCATAGCAGTTCTCCCCTGTTTTTGCTTCTTCAAGTATTCTGATATTTTCTGATGCGATCACATCAACTGCTTTTTTCTGATCTTCCGACTGATTGTGAATGATTAAGTTTAACATATTTCTACCCTTTCCCAATCTGATAATTTGTTTGATTTTTTATAATTCTTATTTTAATCTAACGAAGGAAAGGGATAACTTGTATTCCTTTCCTTCTATTGATGACTATTTACAGAAACTACAGAATCAGATCATCTTCTAAATTTACGAAAGACATTTTGTCAAGTTTTTCCTGCATCTCTACTTCACCTTTACGAGTTAATGGATAGAAATACATTGCAGCAATAGAAAATACATATGCAATGATCGGTCCTACTGTACATAACAGCAAAATTGCTTTTAAACATCCAGGTGTCTGTTCTACTGCATCCTTATTATATCCTGTCGCAGAAAGAATAATTCCACTAAAGAACATTGAGAAAGCCTGACAGCATTTATTGACAAATGTGAACGTAGAATTAACAAGTGCGGTTCCATTAATTCCAAGTGTCATCTGTGCATAGTTTGCAGAATCAAGTACAGCTGATCGGCTTAACATATTGTTAATAGTCCATGTAAATGTGATCGCAATATATGTAAACATAACTGCTGATATTGCGTATGCACCCTTTAATCCTGTAACAAGCATTGGAAGAGTAACTAAAATTGCAAGTGCCTCAATACCAATAATTCCTGCTCTTTTTCCTGTCTTTTTTACAAAAGGCTGAATAAATGCTACTAATGCAAATCCAACAAAAGTAGATGCATATCCGATATATGTGATAAGATCTGTTCTTCCGCCCATATTATATTTAAAGAAATACATTCTTAATGAATTGGAGATCTGGAATGCGAACATATCTGTTCCATATGCGATAAGTACACATAAAAGAGCTTTGTTTTTTGTAATAACTGAAAATGTTTCTTTTAAAGAAAATCCCTTTTTCTCTGTTTTTGCATTTTTTGCTGCCGGATCGTATACATCAACATTTTTTACTGACATTGCTGATAAAATAAAAATCACTGCACTGACAGCACCAAAGATCACTGTAAACTTAAACCATGCAGATGCATTATCCTGTCCTCCTAATTTGTCAAGGATTGGTAATGCCCATGCTGATACTACCAAAGATGCAATAGATCCAAATGCCTGGAAGATTGCCTGGATTCTTGTTCTTTTTGCAATATCATTTGTAAGAATTGCAGGAAGTGCAAGCTGTGGAATCTGGACAATTGTCCATGCCAGGGAATAAATAATATATGTAATAAATGCATATACCACTTTTCCTGTCATCGAGAAATTCGGTGCTGTGAAAAGTAATACAAACATAATTCCAAGGAATGGTGCTCCTGCGATAATCCAAGGTCTGTATTTACCGATTTTCGTATTAGTTTTGTCAACGATAATTCCCATTAATGGATCTGTAAATGCATCCACAAGTCTTGCTACCATAAATACCAGTCCTGCCATAGCAGGTGAAATTCCAAGAATATTGGTATAAAAGTATGTAATATAGGTACCTACCATCATAAAGATGATATTGTTTGCAAAGTTACCTGTACTGTATAACCAGTAATGTACTTCTGATGCTTTTGGCTTAGCCTGATTATTTGTTTTCATATTTTCTCCTCCGTTAGATTGTTAAATCTTTTAATTATGTTGGTTTTAAAATAGTACTTCTGCCCTACCAAAAGTACTTTTTAATTCCGTCACTTTGTTAAAACTTTTAATAATTATATTATATGATAAAATTTATAAATATCAATTGACAATTATTCCAAATATAAGGCACTTATTTTGTTGATATTTACTTAAACTTTTTAACTAATATTTAGTTATATTAAGTGACCGCTACTAAATATTTAAAAACTTTTCGCGGATCAAAAAATATGCTGCCCCTTTCGCACCGCGGAATTTTTCAAATGGAGCAAACTCAATCTGAACCTCTTCTTCATTGAGTCCAAAGAAATTGCTTTTTGCCGATTCTAATAATTGCTTTCTGTTCTTTTCTGATTGAAACAAGCAGCTATCTGCCACCACATAACCAGGATTGATCAAATTCACAACATTTGCCAGAGCAATTCCAAGATAACCAATCGCCTGTTCAATAATCGAATTGACTTCAGGGTTTCCCAGTTCCTGTACTTCAAGGATTTGATCCATCCGAAGTATCCTATCCTTCTGCACACGCTCTCTAAGTTCCGGAAGCCTGCCTCCTAACATTGCCTCCTGGCAATTTCTGAAAATTGCTCCTTCGCTGCCAAGATCATCCACACATTTAAGTTCTTTGCCGACGCTTATCACTGTATGGCCGATTTCTCCTGCTCCTGCTGTATATCCTGAAACCACATCATCTTTCAACATTAATGGACACGCAACACCTCTTGAAACAAAAAAATATGCAAATGAATCCGGTTTTTGTCCACGCATACTCATTTCATGTCCAACAGCACGAAGCCTGACATTGTTATCGATCAGTATCGGCAGATGGATCCGCTCCTCTAAATCTGTAGCAAATGGTTTTCCCATCCAGTCTTTTCTTGGATTGCTCCGGATCACACCCTTTTCTCTGTCAATAAATCCCGGTAGTCCTACCCCTACTCCAAGCAGATTTCTGCCTTTTGCTTTATCCACCATTTCGTTTATGATATTAGTTATCTTTTCAAGCATACCTGCATAATTTTCAGCAGGACTTTCATATTCTGATTGTTCTAAAACTTCTCCTCTTAAATTCATCAGAACCGCCCTGGTTGCATATGGGCCAAGTTCCACACCAATTGCATAGGCTGCCTCTGCACGGAATGCAATTGCATTCTGGACGTCTTCCCATGTTATTTACAAGTTTTCCATCTGTTATGGGTATTTCTTCTAAAATCCCTCCGAAAGCATTTCGTTTACACTCGTTGTAATTGTCGGAAGTGTTAATCCTAATTCTTCGGCTATCGCAGTCCTTCTCGCATTCTCCATCCGAAATATCATATTTTGATCAAGACACGGTTGCGTCTCTTGTTTCCAATAAGCTGTTTCCCTTTTCCCTGCCATGCTTTGATATCCTTTTCCTATTATTTTATCTCAACCGGCTCAATATTCCGGTACGTTCACTGTATTTATCATAACATATTTTCAAATTGTTGTAAGCAAAATGTATGATATTTTATCAGCATGGTTTATTCCTATTTTTTAAAGCAGTAAAAGACGTGACCAAAATCACGCCTTTTACTGTTCCAATAAAATTATTCTGCTTTGTCTGCTCTTATCGTCTGCATATACATCATTAATTGTCCTAATGTAACGCCACTTTTATTTGGTCTTTTTCATATTTTATTTTTCTTCCACTTCACAGGTATAACTTCTCTTACCTGCAACACAAATTTTCTCGCCAGTCAGACTAATTGTCTCTTTGAACGGAAGATCTTCTGAAGATGTACCAACCATAATATCAAGCTGTCCCGGTTCTACAACAAACTGCATCTCTTCGTCATAATATCCAAGCTGTGCTGTATCCAAATTGAAAGTAATCTTCTTTGTCTCACCTGCATTTAAATGAACTCGTTTAAATCCGGCAAGCTGTTTATTAGGTCTTACGACATGTGCTCCGTGGAATGCCTGATAAAGCTGTACTACTTCATCTCCGGCAACAGCACCTATATTGCTTACTGTGCAGGAAACTTCGATTTTTCCATCAGTCGGAATCTCGGTCTTTTCAATTTTGAAATGATCCAATGCAAACTCTGTATAACTCAACCCATAGCCAAATGGATATAATGGCGTTCCCAATCCATCCGTATATCCACCACTGAAAATAGCTGCACTCGTAGCATCGCTTCCCGATGCATATCCGGAACCGTTTTTATGATTATAAAAATCGGTATCTGTCCGGCACTTCTAGGAATTGTTACATTCAGCTTACCTCCAGGATTAAAGTTTCCATCAAGAACATTTGTTACAGCTTCACCTGCAAATGGTCCCGGCATCCATGCCTGAACAATTCCTGCGACATTTTCTACTGCCCAGTTAACAGAAAAAATTCCCGGTCCATATAAAACAAGCACGACAGGTTTTCCTGTTGCAGCAACCGTTTCTAATAATTTTTCCTGAACACCAGGAAGTTCCAATGACTGACGATCTTTTCCCTCACCGCCTGTCACATTAACCCATCCGCAGTTTCCACCTAATGCCATGACAACAACATCACTCTCATTTGCTGCTTTCACTGCGTCTGAAAATCCTTCTTCTGATGTTCCGATAATATCGCATCCTTGTGCATAAACTGTCTCAAATCTATCTGAAAGTACTTCTTTTAAGCTTCTAGTGTGAAGCGTTCTCAAAACTCCGTTCATATCGTCCAGCTGTTTTACATCTTCCTCATCCAGCATATCAAACAGTGTTTCAAATGGTCCTTTTGGTGCCTTTTCTTTTTCTGCCTTAGCCTGTTCATCTGCAATTCCATTGAATGTTACTGATGCATTGTTTTTTCTTCCTGCATCCATCATCTCGATATAAGCAGGATAAGTATATCCGCTTACCGGATAACGGAGGCTGTCTGCATGCGGTCCGATCACAGCAATCTTTGTTCCTTTTTTGATTGGAAGGACACCATCATTTTTAAGAAGTATAAGGGAATCCTGTGCAATTTTTTTGCTGACCTCTTCTTTTTCCTCATTTCGCATTGCTTCTTCCAGTTTTTCAATTTCACAATATGGATTCTCAAATAATCCCCGCTTAAATTTAATTGTAAGGATTCTTCTAACTGATTCATCGATTAGTTTTTCATCAAGTTCTCCGCTTCTGACGTAATTCGGAAGATTACGGTAGGATGCACCAACCGGGATTTCTGTATCACATCCTGCTTTCTTTGCAAGAAGTCCAGCTTCCATATAACTGTTTGCAACTTTAAAATAGTTATATGTTTTTAATACTGCCGCTCCATCTGATGTCAGCATCCCTTCAAATCCCATAGTGTCACGAAGTAAATCTCTTGCAATTTTCTTATTATCAATTACCGGCAGTCCATCAATCTCTGCATAGTTTGCCATCATTGCATCAAGACCTGCTTCTTTATCTGCAGCTTCAAAAGGTGTCGCAAATACTTCATATAATTCGCGGTCATTTAATCTTGTAGTCGCAGTATTAAGTCCTGCCTGTGTCTCGGCATATCCAAGAAAATGTTTTGCTATACAGCTTACGCCCTGATTTTGCATACCTCTGACGTAATGAATACCCATCTGGCTGATCAGGTACTGATCCTCGCCATATGTTTCATAAGTACGTCCCCATCTCGGATCTCTGGATACGTCAATTACCGGACTCATAGCAGATGTGATTCCAACTGCTCTGGATTCCTGTCCAATGATCGAACTCATCTCTTCTGCCAGTTCCGGTTCCCATGTTGATCCAACATTAATCTGAGCCGGAAAAAGTGTTCCGCCTGCTCCGGGTATCCACACAAATTCTCTGACTGCAACGCAACCGGTATTCCAAGTCTGGTTTCATTTACAAAAAAATCCTGCAGTTCATTGGTAATCTCTGCAATCTGTTTTGGACTCACGAGACCAACTAATGAATACTGCGTAATTCTTCCATGTCCATCCTTAAATTTTTCTTTCAAAGCTTCATGACTTAATTTACCATCTACAATAAAGGATGCCGCAAGGTCTCCACACAGCTGTGCAGCTTTCTCTTCCAGTGTCATTCTGGAAAGCAAATCTTCCACACGTACATCTACGGGTTGACTAGGGTCTTTGTATAACATCTTATCTTCCATTTTCTCTCCTTTTAATCACTTCTATCCGGATAGTTCCAGCCAGAAATCTATGCACTATTGCAATTCAACAATTATGTTAGGGCATATATTGTTGTACTCGATACTTTATTAAAAGTTTTAACTTAATGGATAATTTATTAATAGCACTTCCTGCTCAATTTGTCCAGTACAAAATATTTTTTTTACATTTCATACAATATTTTCAGGTTACTTTCAGTAACTACTCACAAAATTGGCTTCTATCGCTTTTGCGCAATCCCCTTTCATTCTCTCATATTTTCATACTGCTGTCTGATCAGGCAATCATCATTGCACGCAATACCCGACACATTCATATTCTCTTTTCCTGCACCTATTCCTACTTTCTCTATCACAAACTGCTCCGGGAGCTGTTCACTCGTGCGAAGTGCGGCGGCAATCGCTGCTCCTGTCGGTGTCACTAACTCTCCATCTACATTTGTAATATGCAATTTCAAATGATGATCTGTTATAATATTCGCTACTGCCGGAACCGGAATCGGAAGCAGACCATGCTGGCATCGCACCATTCCTCTTCCTTCATTTAACTGAGGGATATAAACTTCATCAAAATTTAAACTGTCTGCACATACTGCAGCGGCAACAATATCAACAATTGAATCTACCGCACCGACCTCATGAAAATGCACCTGTTCAAGTGGTACACCATGTGCTTTTGCCTCTGCATTTGCAAGGATTTTTACGATTTTGCATGCAAGTTCTCTGGCACTGTCTGTCATAGATGCATGTCCGATAATGTGAATAATATCCTCCGGGCTTCTATGCTCATGGTGATGATGTTCGTCATGGTGGTGATCCTCATGGCCGTGATGGTGTTCTGCATGATGATGATCTCCATGCAGATATTCCATATCATGATCATGATTTTCATGTGCATGATCTAAAATAACATTAAAATCACACGCATCCAATCCTGATTTTTCACTCTCGTAATCTCCGTTTTAAATCCATCTACAGGAAGACTTTGAAGTGCCTCTTCCATTTTTTTCTGATCTGCTCCCAGATCAAGCATAGCTCCTACAAACATATCTCCACTAATTCCGGAACCACATTCCAGATATAACTTATGCCCCATTGTGTATTCTCCTTTTCTTGCAGATTTATTGTTCTATCATGTATTACATACTTCTGTTTTGTGCCTTTATTTTAACACAGTTTTCGTAAAAGAACGCAAACATTTATCAAACGTTTGCGTTCTTTTATAGTTCACTTATTATCACTTTATATGTTTAAATCCTCATGATTCTGCTTCCCGAACGATCGGTTCGCTTGCAGCAGCAATTTCCAACTCTCCTCTTGCTTCCGGAGGATTGTCTTTCCAGCGTTCCTCATCATTTATACCAGTGTTTTTCGACTGCAATAAATAATTGTGCCCGCTTCCCATGGTCAGCCCGCTGCTTTTCCATTTCATCAAAAGAAATCAGTTTTCTCTCATTCTTAAGATATTCAACAACTTCCGGCTTTTCTGTAATACAATTATGGCCTTCTTTCGGATCCTCTTTCAGATTAAAAAGCATATCCTTATTCTCATAATGATGATATGAAATATATTTATAATTTTTGTAACGGAGCATCATACTTGCGTAACTTTCACCTTTATATTTCTCGACAAACTGACTGACTACAATTCTCTCTCCATCCTCTTCGCCTGCAAAATAAGGCAGAAGGCTTCTTCCTTCTCCAAATGTATATTCTGTTCCTGCCAGTTCACAAATTGTAGGTCCAATATCCATAATACTTGTCAATGCCTGTATTTGTTTATTTGCCGGCACACCAGATCCTGTCAGAAGGAATGGAATTTTTGCAGATTTCTCATAATAAGTCTGCTTACCGAACATACGTCGTTCTCCTAATGTATCTCCATGATCTGAACAATAACCAAAGATTCCTTCTGTACCGTGCCTCTCTGTATATTTTTCAAAGGCTTTTTTCACTTTTCCAATCTGTGAATCCATAATTTCGACCAGACCACAATAAGCAGCCCTTGCTCCTCTTGTCACTTTCCAACGTGCCTCTTCCCCACGCATACGGCTACTTTGCAATTCAAAATCCTGCAGGTACTCAGGGATTTCTTCCGGTTCATAGAAAGATGGTTTTTCTACACGGTCGTAATATTTGAGATACATCTCTTTTGACGTAATATATGGAAAATGTGGTCCATAGGTTCCCACCAGAATAAATTGCGGCTTTTCGTGTGGTTCCTCTAAATATTCCAATACCTGTTCAATTACCATTTTGTCATAGTTCATTACCGGTGATTCCCCTGCACCTACATAATTCAGACAGAATGGTTCGCCCTGACACCCCATAAGATTTCCACGTTCCTGTGCCATTTTTTCTTTCGGTACCGTCCAGCTTACCGGCGTAATATCCGGTGCAATACGTTTTGTAAAACCATGCCTCTGGTCTTCCCCCACAAAATGCATGCGTCCGGCTAAAACCGTCTCATATCCGGCCGCAACCAGTGCATGTGTAAAGCAAGGTGTAATATCCGGTAACGCATCCTGATTACCATAGCACCCTGTATCTGATGGCAGCTTAGATGACATAAAAGAAATTCGTGCCGGAACACAAAGTGGGCAGGATGTATACGTATTTTCAAATACAGTTCCTGTTTTTCTTATAGCATCTAATGTCGGAGTGTCCACTTTTACATCCCCCAGGAACAATAATCTGCCCCATGCTGGTCACTCATAAATAATAAAATATCTGGTTGTTTCATTCCCTCTCCTTTGTTAAATATTTTAATTAAGTATTTAAAATATTATAGCACCCGCACCCATTAAATACCAGTGCGAATGCTATGTTATTTCATTTTAAAACAAGTGTTCAATATTCAATTCTCTTATAATCTGCACGATCTCTTTTGTTCTGCTGCAACCAAATTTGCGGAAGCAGTCCTTTGATCTGTGTCTTTATCGTACTTACCTCCACACTGCGTGCTTCTGCAATCTCATGTACCTTATACCCTGTAAAAGCAACTTTATCATCTCACGTTCTGTTGCAGTAAGTTTTGAAATATTATTTATGAAAAAAAGCAGACTCTTCTCACTCTGCTGAAGTCTGGCATATTCCTGCATCACAGTCTCATGGATCTTATTTGACATAATTGGATTCCCTTTGAGAGCACAGCGGATATGGTAAAGTATTTCTTCATCCTCACATCCTTTTACAATATAATCAAGTGCTCCTGCACCCATGGCTGTCACGATCATCTCGCGGGTCTCATGTGCTGTCAGAAAAATAATTCCGGCTTCCGGGTCAGCCTCCCGTATTTCCTGCGTTGCTAAAATACCTGCGTTCATTGTCTCCATCTCGATATCCATCAATATCAGATCATACTCTGTGTTTCTGGCAAGATTTACAATCTCTTTTCCTGAAGAAGCAGTCCCTACAACCTCCATATCCCGTTGATTGTTGATCAATTCTGTAAGATCCTCTCTTAAAAGCTGAAAATCATCAGCGATCAAAATCTTTTTCTTATCTGCCATTTTCTTCTCCTGTCTGTTATCTATTCGTACTTTGGAATTAAAATATAGAATTTACTTCCCTTTCCCTCTGTACTTTCCACTCTCATTTTACCCAGATGGCTTTTTACAACCTCTCTGACATAATATAAGCCCATTCCCCAGTTATAGTTAGAATTTTTGCTGGAATAAAACGGATCGAAAATCTTCTTTATCTGACTCTTTGACATTCCAAGTCCATTATCACTGACCTCGATCAAAGTATATAGTCTTTCATTCCTGCATTTTAAGCATACCTGCCCTTCTTCTCCCCGTTCTGCAGCTATGACGGCTTCTTCTGCATTGATCAGGAGGTTATAGATTGCCTCACACAAATGATCCTTATCTGCAAGAACCATAAACACTTCCTCGTTTTGGATGCGCACTCCCGCATCCGGAAATTTATTGTGAAACCGTTCTAATGTCGTGTCTATGATCTCCTGAATATTAACCGGCATCATCGTAATGGAATTAGATTTTACACTGCGGTACAGTTCCTCAATTCTTGTAAACATTGTATCGTTTGTAGCCCGGAGTGCATCAATACATTCTTTCAGCTTCACCGTATCCGGCTCCGGCTGGCTGTAAATCTGGTCAATTCTTTTATAAATAACCTTGTTGGCAAGAAGCTGATTTTTCATGCTGTGAACGAACATGGAAACTCCTACCCTCACTGTATCGAATTTCCGTTCCATCACAACATCCGTCATGGCAACTTCATAATCACCTTTTGTATATTTAAATAGACTGTAAAAGCCAAGCACAGCACAAATGATATTTACAATCACAAGCATAATATAACTTGCCAGAGACGGATTAATCTGAAGATATCCGATTCCCCTATTCCATGCGATCGAATACCCGTAAAGAGATAAACCTGCCCCGGATCCTGATGATAGTAAATAAGATAAATTGCCGAAATCGACACCAAAAGATTACTGTCTGCTGAAATTGCCTCTTCAAAAACAGGATTGAAATGGAAAAATACTCGATTAATAAAATCACCACAGATACTGTCAGATATAGATTGATCCAGATCATATTTCCTTTTGCTATAATCTCCTGCATACTTTCCTGTTATGAACAATCATTCTGTAAACTGATGGAAAGTAAAGAATCAGCGACATGATCGGTATGACCCTTGATAATTTAACCCATGTTTTCCGCTTTCTAAGTCCCGGAAGCATTGAATAATTCATTGCAATCCTCAGCAAAAACGGAAACAGAGACCTGCCTATGGCAATCAGATATCCCAGCTGACCTAATGTGATCAGGAAATACTGCATCTTCCGATATATGTTTCTTGAAAATACAGAAATGTTAATACTTCCTGTGAAATGCCACCTTTTTGCAATAAAAGCATAACACCACATAATTCCAACATAAGACTTGTACAAAGTCCCAGCCATAAGATGGAATCTTTATTTTTCTGTAAATGATCAAGAATACCGATGCAATAACTAAGCTGAATGCCAAAATAAGTAACATGTTTTTGTCTCCTGTTTCCGTTTTCTTAAATCTTTTAACAAAAAATATTCAGTTATATTTTAACACTATTTTTGTTTTCTTCTACCTCTCTATGAGATTTCCTCCAACAAATACATCTGCGATGTCATTCTCCGCATCTAAAGAACGATATCTGCATCTTTTCCATCTGCAATCGATCCTTTTTATCGTATACTTTGATAAGTCTGGCTGGATTCTCTGAAAGAAGCGGTAAAATCTCTTCCAGACGTTTTCCTGTAAATGCAAGAAGATTTTTCAAAGCAACATTTTGTGTTAAGGTACTTCGGCTCTTACTCCGTTTTCCAGCTTTGCATCACCATCTTCAACAATAACATCGTTTACTCCAAGTTTATATCTTCCATCCGGTAGACCTGCAGCCATAATTGAATCTGTGATTGCAACTACTTTGTCAAGTCCTTTCACTTTCAAAGAAGACGTACTGTACCAGGGTGAAGATGTCTTCCATCACAGATCGCCTCACAGTAAATATCAGATTCTAATGCAGCTCCCATAATTGCAGGAAAATGCTGATGTAAAGTTTCATCGCATTAAATGTATGTGTACAGCATTCTGCACCGTTGTTGATTGCTTTCCAGCTTGTATCATAATCTGCTCCGGAATGTCCGATTGCAACAGTAATACCAAGCTCTTTCATTGCCGGAATGTCATCAATAAGTCCTTCTACTTCCGGAGAAATCGTAATATAACGGATGTTTCCTTCTGCTCTGTCCTGATATTCTTTCAGAAGTGGCATATTGGCTTTCTGAAGAAGATGCTCGGCATAGCCCTTGTACTCTGAAGACAAAATGGTCCTTCCAAATGAATACCAAGTAAATTTGCTCCTTTATGCTCCATCTTCTGATGTTTCTTATATTCATCAATGCACCATTCTGTCTGTTCTTTTGTATCAGTCAAAACAGAACATAACCATGAAGTCGTTCCATTTCCGGCTGCAAAACGGCAGATTTTCTCATAATCTTCTGCTGTTGCCGCATTAACATCTACACCTACTGCACCATGTGTATGTACATCAATAAATCCAGGCACTACTTTCTTTCCTGCTGCATTATACACTTCTGCTCCATCTTCAATTGGTGCATCCGGTGGTAAAATAATAAGTTTACCATCTTCAATTTTAATTGTTTTCTTTAAAAACGATGTTCAATATAAACTTCTCCATTTACGATATATCTGCTCATGATAATCTCTCCTTGTGTTTTACAATAGTTTTGTATTTAACTTTATCGATCAAATGCCCTGTGAACATAACAAAATAGTCTGTCCTGCCAAAAATTCGGTATCCTCTGTTAAATAATACTCTTTTCCTTTTCCTGGTCCATCAATAACAACCGCAATTTTCCAATTTCCAGATTTTACCACCCTTTTCCTCAAACAATGGATCTTCTCCATAGTAAAATATTGGTTTCGAATCACGATTTCACCCTCCGGCAATACATAATACCTTTGCATTATTTCTTCTAACGAGTAGCCGTCATAATCAAAACAGTCAAATAGTGCATCCCATCCTGCACCTCCGTGTAAGCTTTCATCTGGTAATAATTCTTTTGCTGGTGAAATACGTTCCGTTCTCAGCGTAATATCAGTTGGCTGTTGTACTTCCGCAAAATACACTCCTCTTCCCATTGCATGTGGTACTCCTCCCGGAATAAAAAAGGTATCTCCACTTTTACTGGAATCTTATGAAGACACTCTTCCATTCCTTTCACATCTTGTTTTTCATAAAGTAATCTCCACTTTTCCTTTGTAATGCCCTTTTTAAATCCAAGATAAACATATGGTTCTTCGCCATGAATTGTCCGTGTCCCGAGTATATGCCAGCTTTCCGCCTTCCCTTTATCTGAATGAAAATACTTTGCTGCACGAGCATCATCTGGGTGTACTTGTATCATCAGTCGTGAATAACTATCCAAAAGTTTTACAAGTACCGGAAGAGGTTCTTTCACATACTCTGTCAGTAATTTTCCATCTGTTGTCACAGAGATGCCGGTACCGTCCGATGCTGCTGTTGTAGAACAAATCCAACGCTCGGATAATGTCCGTCTGATGCTGGCTCTGTACCACTTAATTCGTCTAACATCTTCCCACCGAGAAAAGGTCTGTAAACTCTATTTTCTTTCATCTCCAACATATCTATTTTCACCTTTAAAAATCCCTGACTGCCTGTCACCAGCCAATCAGGGAAACTTTATTATTCCTTACTTTATGTATGCATCATAAGCTTCGTTCATAATGTCAAAATGAACATAATTTTCTACAGGAACTTCTTCTTCAATTGCTCCAGATTCCAAGAAATTCTTCTGCTGGATTTCATAGTATTTAAGCATCTCTCCATTATTTGCGAGTTCATGAATCGTTGCTGCATCTACCCAATCAGCATCTAATTTACTTCCTGTCATACTATCAATTGAAAGTCCTGTTAAATCTGCTGCATACTGGCAGTTCTGATCGAAATCTGTATTTCTGAAATCAGATCCTGCATACATAGCCTCTACAAAACGAATAACCTGATCTCTGTCGTTCTTTACTTTATCAGGCATTGCAATGAAGCTGGATACAGATACATCTGTATCTGTGAAGTCTTTGTTAGCACCGAGTTCTACTGCTTTATCCCCTAACTCATTGTAAATTGTTAATGTGTTAGGACTCCATGTTGCACATGCATCAACTTTACCAGAAACCATAGCAGTCGTGATTGCAGATGCATCCATTTCTACTGCTTCTATATCATCCATAGTAAGGTTAGCTTTTCCTAATGTTGCTTTTAAAATTTCTTCACTAGATGTTCCAGAAGAATATGCTACTTTCTTTCCTTTTAAATCTTCTACTGTATTAACACCCATATCTGTGTTACCAATAACAGCGTCTGCATTACTTAACTGCGCAAAGCAGATAACATCAGCACGTCCCTGGACGCAAAGTTTGTGTGCACCAGTTCCGATGTATGCATAATCAATTGATCCACTTTCCATTGCTGAAATGATTGTTGGTCCATCTGCAAATTCTACTAACTCAACATCAAATCCATACTTCTCGAATGCTCCCGTACCTTCTGCTGCTACAATCGTTGCCAAGCTCGCATAGTTCGGCATATAGGCAACTTTGATATGTTCAAGTTCTGTTGGAATCTCCGGTCCAGCTGCTTCTTCTGTTGCAGGTTCTGCTGTAGCTTCCGTTGCAGGTGTTTCTTCTTTTACCTGATTATCAGCAGGTGCATTTGTCTTGCTACCACAACCTGCAAGCATTCCAACAGCCATTGTAGCCACCATCAATAAACTTAAAATTTTGTTCTTCATATTTTTTCCTCCTTGTATAGACAGTTTGGAATTCCCCCAATTCCTGTTAATTCTTATTATAGATACTAACTCTTCATTTGATAAGGATGATTTTTTTTCATCCTTTTTATAATTTCAAAAAACAGGTGATTCCATCACCTGTTTTTCTATCTTCATAAAATGCTATTTTATTCTGGAAGATTAGCAACAAACTCAGTAAATTTAATATTGATGTCCGGATGATCCTGCAATAAGCTTGCTGGGAAATGTGCTGTTTTTTCGCCATAAGCTGCATGTCTTACAACACTTCTGTGCCAGTCTCTGAAACATCCTAATCTGATTTTTCTTGCATGAGCGATTTCATTAATGCCGATTGTGATACAGTAATGTGGCATATCATCTAATGCACCATTTAAATCACCAATTGAATTCACAGCTCTTGTTTCTTTTGAGATTTCAAGAACTCTTGTATGCTGAGCCAGGAACTCATCCGGTGTCATTGTATCAGAAGCCTCATTGAATGCAACATGACCATTAATTCCGATTCCCCCGAAGCAAATATCTACTCCACCAAGTTTTTCGATCATATCCTGAATATGTGTCAGGTTTTTAGGATCCGGGAAAATTCTCTGTTCTTCCGTCATTACGAGTTCTGGTTTAATTTTGGTGTAAACCGTTCTGTCCATAAATCCACGGAAGCTCAATTTATCCTCTTTGTCAATCCATTCTTTATCATCTGTCAGGTATTCATCCATATTAATAAACCATACATTTTTCAGGCTGATATTCTGCTCATTTACCATATCTACAAAATACGGATACTGTCCTATAGGACCTACAGGGCAGATAAATACTGTATTCTCACCAAGAGCATTTTTACGTTTGATTTCTTCTACCATTTCATCTGCCATTGATTTAAATACAGCAGCATTATCTTCCATAACGATCAACGGAATTTTTGGTGCTTTTAACAGTTCTTCTTTGTTATAATAATAATATTCATGTTTCATTTTCTTTTCCGTCCTTTCCTGTCTACATTAATGGTACAATAAGGCTGCTACACCGATTCCAGAACCCCTGTCCTAGCGTAACAGCCTTGCTATTTCATTTACTTTTTAAATGCTATAAACACTTTCTTTTAGTATTCTCCAGCCTCTTTCATGACATCTAATAATACATAGTCAGATACTGGTGGATCAACTTCAACAGCACCTGCAGCTATGAAGTTCTCTTTCTGTAACTCATAATATCCCTCTACTGTGCCATCTGCTGCACCTTCAGATACCTGTTTACCTGTTAACCATTCTGCATCGCCACGCTGTTCGTATACAGTTTCCTGGTCAAGTGCAGTCTGTTTTGCAACCAATGCAGCTGTCTCCTCCTGATGATCTGCTGCTGCATAATCCATAGCTTTTAATAATGCTCTTGTGAAACGTACTAAGACATCTCTGTTCTCCTCAGCATATTTTGGCATGCAGATCCAGCTTGCAAGTGATACTGTTGTATCTGCAAAAGTCATATTATCTGTTAATTTTGTAGCATTTGCATCTTCCTCTAAGATTTTTAAGCTGTTTGGTGACCATGTTGCTGCTGCATCAACTTTACCGGATAACATAGCAGACACGATTCCTGCTGGATCCATATCGATTGCATCAATATCATCCATTGTCATTCCAACACTTGTAAGTGAGTTTACAAGGATATCTTCACTTGATGTTCCAGAAGCATATGCTACCTTTTTACCTTTTAAATCTTCAACTGAAGTAATACCCTCACCACCGATCAATGCATCACCATTGGAGATATGGGATAATGCAAAGATTGTTGCCTTTCCGTTGATACAAAGCTTGTGAGCACCCTGTCCGATATATCCGACATCAATACTTCCTGACTCCATAGCTGAAATGATTGTTGGACCATCCTGGAACTCTACAAGATTTACTGTAATTCCTTCTTCTTCTAAGTACCCCTGATCGATTGCGTTCTCAACTGACCATAAGCTTCCATAGTTCGGCATGTAAGCTACATTTAATGTAACTGGCTCTACTGCTTCTTTCTCCTCTGTTGCTGGTGTTTCTTCTTTTGCTTCTTCTGTAGCTGGTATTTCTTCTTTTGCTGTGTTGTCAGCAGGTGCCTTGCTTCCACATCCTGCAAGCATTCCTGCTGTCATAGCACCTACCATTAATAAACTCAATATTCTCTTTTTCATGTTGTTTTTCCTCCTTAAAAATGGTTACACCCCTTTATTTTCTAACTTCCAGATATTCCTGATATACCTGGCTCCAGATTTCATTTTTAAGATTCATGAATTCCTTTGTCATCTTTGTCTCCTGGGTACGTGGATATGGGATATTAATCTTTACAATATCTCTGATACGTCCCGGACGGGCACTCATGATAATAACTGTCTGTGCAAGGATGATAGCTTCCTCAACATCATGTGTGATGAAGAAACATGTCTTCTTCTCTCTCTGCCATGTCTCTAACAGCTCTGTCTGTAACTGGGTACGTGTCTGTGCATCAAGAGCTCCGAATGGTTCATCCATAAGTAATACTTCAGGTTCTGCTGCATATGCTCTTGCAATAGCAACACGCTGTTTCATACCACCGGATAATTCTTTTGGATAATGTTCTGCGAATTTTTCAAGCTGAACCATCTCCAAATATTTCATTGCCTCTTCTTCTGCCTGTTTTCCTTTGATGCCACGCATCTCTAATGCAAACATAACATTTTTCTTAACGGTAAGCCATGGGAATAATGCATACTGCTGGAATACAACGCCACGGTCTGTACCGGTTCCTTTTACTTCTTTTCCGTCACAGTACACTGCTCCGCTTGTCGGCTCTAATAATCCTGCGATAATATTCAGTAATGTGGATTTTCCGCATCCGGATGGCCCTACGACACAGATGAACTCATTATCATGAATATCAAGTGTCACTCCGTTTAATGCAACCATCTCACCATTTCTTGTATTATATATTTTCTTTACATTATCAACTTTTACACGAACCGGTCTGCTGTCATCGCGATTTGTTAAATCTCTCTCTTCTCCTGCCATGATGTCAGTCTCCTTTCAAGATATTTGATCAGTTTCTCTATTGATATACCTAAGATACCAATGATAATGATGTATAAAAGCATTGGTGCAGATTCAAAGCTGTTATTCAGAGATCTGATTCTCATTCCCAAACCTGCACTTGCTCCCGTTGATTCTGCAGCGATCAGTGTTGTAAGTGCTACAGAAGCTCCAAGTCTTACTGCTGTCAGGATAAATGGTAACGTTGCAGGAGCAATAACTCTGATGAAGATATCTTTATCTGTTGCTCCAAGAACTCTTGCTGCCTTGATCAGTGTCTCATCTACATTGATAACACCCTGATAGATTGTAATACACATTGTTAAAAAACATGCAATCGTAATAACAATAACCTGTGGTTTTCTTCCAACACCTGCTGCAATTACAATAAGTGGTACGTAAGCAAGTGGTGGGATGTTACGAATAAACTGGATCCATGGTTCCACTATGTAACGAACCGGTTTATACCATGCCATAAGAATTGCCATTGGAAGAGCAATCACAAATCCAAGTACATAACCTGCTATTACAGAGATCAAACTGGAAGAAAGATCCTTCCATAAAACACCTCGTTCAATCATTGTCTTAATACTTGAGAGTGTAATTGCCACATTTGGGAATGCTCTGCTTGTTGCCGGAATGATAGATAATACATACCATAATACCATAGCCGCTACAAAAGATATCAGTAACCATGCTCTTTTTGGTATCTTATCTGCCAGCGATTTGTTTTATTATTCATAATACCGTCTCCTTTCCTTTCGGAACTTCTTTCTTATCTCCAAGTATAGGCTCATGTTCCATTTTGATAAGGATGAACTTTTTTCATCCTTTTCAAATCGAGTAGGAGGAATTTCTCTTAATTGAGAAATTCCGACCTCTCACACCACCGTACGTACGGTTCCGTATACGGCGGTTCAATCAACTTAACAAGTAACACACCTTTCGGTGTAGTAATCTAACATTGAAATTAGTCCAAATGAGGCTAATCTTTTGTTACTTATAGCAACATTTACTGCGCCTTTGTTACATACATAAGCTATTCTTTTACCTGTGTATGCAACTCGTCTAGCTGTGTTTCTGTCTATTCCAAGTTTTACAAGGTTCTTCTCTTGATTCTGCGGTGTTTTCCATTGTTTCCAAATGCACATGCGAAGCCGATAACGGATTCTTGCATCTAGTTCTTTGCAGAGAGTTTTCATACTGCCTATCTTAAAGTAGTTAATCCACCCTCTTATAAGCTGATTGAGTTTCTCCACCTTATAGCTGTTGCTAACTCCCCAGCTACGACAGGTGAGTTCTTTCATTCTCTTCTTGAACTTCGCTACTGATTTTGCATGTGGTTTTGCCTTAAACTGATGTGCTCTTGGATCAAAGTAGAACCCAAATCCAAGGTATTTAAGTCCGCTTGGTCTGTCTACTTTACTCTTGGTCATGTTGACCTTGAGCCCTAGTTTCTCCTCAATAAATCGAGATATATTTCTCATTACCCGATTTGCAGACATTTCACTTCCAACCATGATAATACAGTCATCTGCATATCGTACAAAGTTAAGCCCTCGCTTTTCCATTTCCTTATCAAGTTCATTGAGCATGATGTTTGCCAATAACGGCGAAAGATTTCCTCCTTGTGGTGTCCCCACAATGGAATCCTCATATTCATCATCAATCATGATTCCGCTGACAAGGTATTTTCTAACGATAGAGATAACATCTCCATCTTTGATAGTTCTACCTATGATAGTCATAAGCTTGTCATGGTTTACTGTGTCAAAGAACTTTTCAAGTCAATGTCTACAATCCAATCGTTACCATCATTCATCATGTCAAGTGCTGTTAGGATTGCTTGCTGTGCACATCTATTCGGTCTGAATCCGTAACTATGGTCATGGAACTGTTCCTCATAGATTGGTGTTAATACCTGTGCAATGGCTTGTTGTATGTATCTGTCTGTTACTGTTGGTACTCCTAGGTTTCTGACACCGCCATCAGGCTTTGGTATCTCCACTCTTCGTACTGGTTGAGGTTTATACTTTCTCGTCCTCAACTGTTCCTTGATGATTTCGCCGTTCTTTGCAAGATGTTCTTTGAGTTCTGTGTACTTCATTCCGTCCACTCCCTCTGCACCTTTATTTCGTACGACTTGCAGATATGCTCTGTTGAGGTTATCACTAGATAATATCTGCTCCATTAGACTACTTGTGTCCATGCGTTCTTTCCTTTCCGTCTCGCTTGATTTGACCACCTTTTCCCGATTGGTTACGGCAGATGTTGCCATTTCTGCAATCCGAGACATACTCAAACTTATTGATTGTTCGCCCCTTTGCTCCATCTCCATTACAGAGACTTCTTCACTACTATGGGCTCGGCTGACTTCTCACAGTTCGTTGTTACTAGGCTGATGGAACCTCTGTGAGACCTCCACGCTTAAGGTGCACGCTCTTTCTCTCCATATATCCGCCACATTTACTCTGCTACTACAAAAGTGATAGTTATTAGACTTCACTGTTCTTTGCCAGCTTATCACTCGAAGCCTAGCCTTATATGCGATTTCTGTCCGTCGGACCAGAGATTTGCTTACAGCTTCCTTCAGATTCCACCTCACGGTAGACACCCTTGCTGTTCGGCTATACACTTCCCACTATCTGGGCATGTTCGGGACTTACACCCGTTAGAGCGCGCCCATGGCGCGCAAACAAAGAAAAGCGCCTGGCAGAACACCTGCCAGACGCCTTTGTCTGAAAAGACGGTAACATAAATCGTTATGTTTTGTCAACCCGGTTCTAATCTGTTGCAAACGTTTGTCTAAACCTATTCTCTTTACGCAGATTCGTGTGTTATAATAGAAAAAGCAAGTATTTCTTCAAAAAACAATATCAATTTGTAAAAGGGGGCTTTTATTATGCTGATCACATTACATTCAAACGGTTACGAGGTCGCTGTCAATACGATGGGAGGCCGAATTGAAATCTTTCAAAGATCCTTCCGGAAAAGAATACGTCTGGAATTCAGATCCTGCTTTCTGGATGCGTTCTTCACCACTTCTCTTTCCAACGATTGGAAATTTAAGAAATGGTGAAACAACCATGAAAGGGCAGGTTTATCCTCTCGTAAAGCATGGCTTCTGTAAAGATACAGAATTCGAGGTGAAGGATTTATCCGATGATACGGTCACTTTCTTGTTACACGCAAATGAAGAAACTTTAAAAAGTTATCCTTATCAGTTCGAATTGTCTCTCACCTATCATTTATCCGACAATGAGTTATCTATGGAATACCGTGTTGTAAACCATGACACAGAAGAAATGTTTTATCATATCGGCGCACATCCTGGATTTATGCTTCCGGTATCTTCCGGTGAAACACTTGCCGACTGTGAACTCGTCTTTGAAAAAGCAGAAGATTTCGTATCTTATGAATATGATCTTGAAAATATGGAATTCAACACAGAGAAAAAGGTTGTACAAAAAGCAGAGGGCAACACATTACCACTTACTGTTGCAATGTTTGACAGTGATGCTGTTTTCTTTGAACACACCAATTCCCATCGTGTTTCCTTCCTTAACACTCATACTGGAAAAGGTGTAACAATGGACTATCCTGATTTTGAATCTATCGCTTTCTGGACTCCTGCTGGCGGCAATGCTCCATTCCTTTGTCTGGAACCATGGAACGGTTCTGCGATTTTCCATCAGGACAGTGATATTTTCTCAGAAAAACGTGGTATTCTCTCATTAATGCCTGAAGCTGAAAAAACTTACCATTTAAAAATCACTTTAGAGGCTTAACCACCTGAATCCATAACATTAAAAACAGAGCCAGACTGACATATCTATGTCGATCTGACTCTGTTTTTCTTTGAGCATCTCTTTTATAATACCTTTAAATTCCACATAATCTCAAGCGTGTCATCCTGCACATGAAATTTTTCAAAATACGCTTCTTCCTTCGGAATCCATTTTTCCTGAAACTCTTTTGCTTTTTCTTCCCCATTACGCTTTCTGATATTTGCAAGCTGCACATCCGATGCGATATTCATAAAAATCTTCAGCTGATATGGCTTTCCAAAATACGGATGTAAGCTATAAGAGCCCTCGATAATATTAATCCTTTTATAAGGAATCTCATAAGCATCTAATAGTCTCCACTCTTTGCAGGAAAAGGGCTGATAGCACACAGATTCCTTCTTTTGAACCGGTATAAGCACAGTTTCATAAAATCTTTCATAGTCTACATTCCCACCGGTTTCTTTCATTCTGTCCGGTGTACGCTGCTCCATTCGTAAAAAGAAATCATCCATATGAAACAGGTTACAGTCAAACTGCCCCTTTAAATATTCTCCCAGAGTTGTCTTACCACTTCCACATCTCCCGTCAATCGCCACAAGAATTGGTCTGTCTGTATTGTCTTCCTGTTTAATAATTTCATTAATCGCATCCACTGCCGGTTTGAATCGTTCTCTGCATTGTGTCTTCAGTTCCATGTATTTCTCCGATCTTTCCCTGTGTTTTCTGTCTTCTATCAGAAAAACAGATCATTATTTTCCTTCATAAGCAGGCTTTACAACTCCCGCTGCATATAAACGATTTACAAGAACAGGTATTAAGATAAGCTGTATCACAATTCCAGGGATTGCATTCACAAATCCACCCATAAAGAATAATTTCCATGTAAATCCGCTTCCCATTAATGCATAAACAATTGCTGATACAAGTCCCCATACCAGTCTTCCTGCGAGCATGGAAATGATCAAAGAGATATATAGTGATCTCATATCCTTTTTCATCTTACCGGAAAGAATTCCGCTGACTAATCCATAGGTTGCAAGTTCAAATGCCATGCATATAGCATTCGGGAGCATGACAGGCATTCCAAATGTCACACTTCTAAGTAATGGTGTAATAAATCCAACGATCAGGCCATACGGTCCTCCGAGAATATATCCACACAGTAATACCGGAATGTGCATGGGGCAAAGCATCTTTCCGACTGCCGGGATCTGCATGGTAATAAATGGAAGAATCAGTCCAATTGCAAGAAATAATGCCGCCAAAACTGTTTTTCGTACTGTCATCTGTTTTTTCATCTTGTCCTCCTCAACATTTCAAATCTCATTTGCACTTATTGTACCACACTTACCATTTTCTTCGCCATTTATTTTAACAAACGTTTGTGTAAAGTTTTACGCAAATTTTTATTTATTTGTGCTAAACTATACGCAAAGATGAAAATCACCTATACGAGGGGGTATTTCAATGACATTAAAGGATATTGCAAAAGAGGCCGGTGTTTCCATCTCTACTGTCTCCCGTATTATCAACGGGAATTCCTCAAACGCCGCCAGTAAAGAAATGCAGGATAAAATCTGGAGTATTGCACGAGCCGGCGGATATGTGCCTAACACTTCCGCCCAGGCATTAAAGCAAAAAAACAGGGAAAATGTACCTCATCATTCCATTGCCTGTGTCTATGCACGAGCTCAGGATGCACAAAATGATGCCTTTTTTTCAACCCTGACAAGAAGTATTGAGCAGGAGGCATTAAAAGAGGGGTATATCGTAAAGTATTCTTTTTCTACTTTTGACATTCATAACCCGGCCACGCAAAATCAGATTATAAATAACGAAGTTGACGGTGCTGCCATTCTTGGCCGTTGTAACAAAGAGACTCTCAAATTTATGAAAAAGCATTTTCATAAGATTATTTACGTTGGTTTAAATCCGTTAGATGCCGAGTATGATCAGGTCATCTGTGACGGAAATGCCGTCGCATCTGATGCCGTGAGCCATCTGATCGCACAGGGGCACACGCAGATCGGATATATCGGAGAGACTAAAAATGAAATCCGATATGAAGCTTATTGTAATACTTTGAAGAAAAATCATATTAATTTTAACAAAAATATCGTAACTAATGTTTCCGGCTCTTCCGAAGCCGGTTATCAGGGAGCCAAACGAATTCTGGAACGTTCTTCGGACGTAACTGCTTTTTTCTGCATGAATGACATCACAGCGATCGGTGCAATCCGTGCGATCCACGAATGTGGCTATCGCATTCCTGACGATATCTCTGTCATCAGCATGGACGATATTGAAATTGCACAATATGTATCGCCAATGCTCACAACTATGCATATTCCGATCGAAGAAATGGGAAAGATGACAGCCAAGATCCTGATTGACCGCATAAGAAACGGTCACACGCTCCCTCTGAAAATGTCCCTGCCATATTACATGGCAAAACGAGAAAGCTGCAGATAATTAAGTAATTTTCCTGTTATATCAAACTACCGGATGCACACATAAACCTGTCTGTATCCGGTAGTTTCATTTTTATAATGAAATTTTTATCTTCTGATTAATCCAGCTTAATTCCTGCAAGAAGTGAACCAAGGCTTGAGCCAAAGCTTTCCTTTGATGTATACTGCTCGAGATCTTCTGCTGGTTCTGTGTCAACCATCTCCTCTTCCAGTGCTTTCATGGAAAGACTGATCTTGTTGTCGTTTGTGTTTAATACTTTTGCTTTGACTTTCTGTCCCTCTTTTAACACTTCTGACGGCTTTTTGATACGTTTTTCGCAGATCTGTGAGATGTGCACCAGTCCGCTTAACCCATTGCCAAGATTGATAAATGCACCATATGGCATTAAGGACTCTACCGTTCCCTCCATTACCGTTCCCGGCACGATCATGGAAATCTTGTGGTTACGTTCCTCGATTGCTGCCTCTTTCGCCACCCGCTTTGCAGATAATACCAGTTTTTCCTTCTCCGGATCAACGGTAATGACTTTTGCTTCTACTTCTTTTCCGATCCATTCCTCTGTATTCTCGACATAATCGAGTGCCAGCTGGGATGCCGGGATAAATGCACGGATGCCTTCTAAAAATGCAACCACACCACTTGGAACACTCTCTTTGATGCGGACTTTTACAACCGTTCCATCTTCCATCATCTGCTGCAGTTTCTCCCATGCAAGAACATCGTTTGCCTCTTTTCTGGACAGCAGAATATTGCCCTGCCCGTCATCTGTCTTTACCACAGTTGCCTCGATCTCATCCCCGGCATGGATCTGCTCTAACACTGCAAAATCCGGATCATTGCTGAAATCCTCTACCTTAATAATTCCCTGTGCATAATATTTTAAATCCAGAGTGATCTCTTCCTCACTCACTGCAATGACAGTTCCTGTGATAATGTCGCCCTCTTTGATCTGGCGGAAAGATGCCTCTAACTCGTCTTTGAAATCGTCCATTGTTTCCATTATGAATTACCTCCATTGTTCTTTTTCCTTTGAAATCCACATGTAACGCATCATGGACTTCCCAGCAAAAACAAGTATAGCACATTTACTTCCGTTATGACAACTTCCATAGGATGACCACTTTAAAGAGATCGCCATCCACGGAGATATGCAGACTTCCCTTCTGCGCCTCAGTAAAACTCCTTGCAATTGCAAGGCCAAGACCGGAGCCCTCCGTGTTGCGCGAGGCATCACCGCGCACAAAACGCTCTGCCAGTTCATCCCCGCTTGTGTGCAGCTCCACGGCGGACATATTGCGCATGGTGACGGTTACGTCTGTCTCGGACTTTTCTACATCAATGTAAACACGGCTGTTTGGCATTGCATATTTCTGTATGTTCACAAATAGGTTTTCAAAAATACGATAGGTTTTCTGATTATCCAGCTGAAGTATCACTTTTTCTTCCGGGACATTCCATCGTAATTGCAGCCCCATCTGTTCAAATTTATCTGCGTGTTCCACACTGACCTGTTTCATCAGATTAACCACATCCACATCTATCAGGTTCAATGTAATATTATCCGTTGAAGCCTTACTCACCTCAAAAAGATCTTCGATCAGAATTTTCAGGCGCATGGATTTCTTTTCCAGTGTCTCAATATAAGATTTGCGTTCCTCTTCTGTGATATCTTCTTTTTTCAATAACTCTACATATGTAGTTATTGCAGTGAGCGGTGTTTTCAGATCATGAGACACATTTGTGATCAGCTCCGTTTTCATGCGCTGGCTTTTCACTTCCTCATTTACCGCTTTTTTAAATCCGGTGCGGATCTGTGTGAGCTGCTCCTTAAACGGTTCAAACACCCCGATATCCTCGGTGATCACCGTGTCAAGGTCTCCCTCTGCGATACGCTGCACGCCTCTCATTAAGACATTGTAATCTTTTCTGATCCTGTCATAATACTTTTTCAGCAGATAAAAAAGCACGAATGAGTAAATGACAAGACCAACGATTCCAAACATCCACATACACATCAACACTGCTAAAACAAGAAAATTGATCCCCACAATTTTCAGGATTGTTTTGGTAGTCTTATCACTGAAATCAATGTGGTTGACTTCGTCTGTAAACTGATTCCATTTTTTTCGGATCCATGGAAAAATCTGATAAATAATAACTGTATTGCCGGATGTATTCCTTCAATCCAACGGAAAATACCGGATAAATGCAGACCGTCGACACAAATGCAACTGCAAAAAGAAGCCAGAGGATTCCTCCCGTTTTTAGGACGTTCCACACATTCACATTCGCGTAGCCTGCCTTTCCTGTATATGGGAAATCGCAGACAGTGTCAATATAAATATCACACATTGCAAACGACATCATAAGTCCGAAGATCCCCGCTTCCATATAACGCCATTTTGGAAGATAATCCGGCATTTTTTCATTTTTCCATACTCTTCTGCTGCACATAAAGCATGCAAATGCCGCAATTACCAGAAGTGTAATAAAATACGCTGCATCTCCCCCGCCGGATGCAACCAGATAATAATCACTGGTGTAATAATCTGCATAGGCAAGGTTCGTACTGTCTTTTGGAATACCGTATACTACCTGAAAATTTTTCACCGGGACAAAGGTCGTATCATTGTCCACCGCATATGTGCGTATTTCATTGTATCGGTCTGCCTGTAAAAGACTTTTGATGAGTGTATCCGCAGAAACTGTTCCATCCTTTTTGACATCGACGGACAAGTTTCCATCTTCGTCAAAGTCCAGGACAAAAACGCTCTCATAAGAGTTCCACTGTTCTTTGTCATCGTCAATTCTGAAATCCGGTTCCAAAACTTCATACAACGGCGCATTCGTATTCACTTCTTTTTTCGCTCCATCCGTCGCATAATAATCCGTCTCAGACCGGACGCCCTCAAAGGAACTGCTCCACTCTGAAATATAATCGTAATCATCATAACCGCTTCCCTCTCCGACAAAAGGCTCCGTACGGTTTTCTGACGGCTCGTTCTTAATCTCGGTATACAGGACATAAGCCCCCTGATAAAGTGTATCAATATACTCCGTATTTACATTTTCACTGGAGGAAAACAATTGTGCTGACTTCTGTTCTGCATTCCTTATCATCCACGGAAAAAGGCTTACATTCACACCAACTGCAAGTAATAATCCAATGATAATAATTCCTATCCTAACGTTACGGCTGTTTTTCAATTTTGTATCCAACGCCCCACACCACCTTTAAATATTTTGGTTCTCTCGGGTTGATCTCGATTTTATCCCGAATGTTTCTCACGTGCACCATGATTGTGTCCGTGTTAATTGCCTTTTTCGTTCCAGACACGCTCGTAGATTTCCTCTGCCGAAAAAACTCTGCCCGGATTTCTCATCAGAAGTGCCAGAATTTTAAATTCTATCGGAGTCAGTTTCACCGGATTTCCATCCACGGAAAACTCGATGGTATCCTCGTTTAATTCAAGTCCGCCGATGACGTAGTTTCTTCCCTCTTCCTCTTTTTTCTGTGCCATTCCCATAAACCGGGTGTAGCGGCGCAGTTGGGAATTTACCCTTGCCATGAGTTCTAACGGCGTAAACGGTTTTGTCACGTAATCATCCGCACCAATATTTAAGCCGATCACTTTGTCTGTCTCCTCTGATTTTGCAGAAAGCATGATGACCGGGAACTCATGATGTTCTCTCAATTTGATCGTCATGGTCACGCCATCCATCCGCGGCATCATAATATCCACAATTGCAAGATGAATGTTTTCCCGCTCGATCATCTGTAAGCCCTCCACACCATCGGCTGCCTTATATACATGGTATCCCTGGCTTTTTAAGAAAATCTCAATCCCATCACGGATCTCTTTGTCATCTTCCACGACCAAAATATTGTACTCATTGTTGTTCAACTGTTCCATCTGACTTCTGACTCCTTATCTGATATGCCTTACTGTAATATATCTATCTAAAAAACCATTATATAAAAACGAAAGAATTTCTAAAGAATTATTTTGGGAACAACAAAAATCCCGGCAAAATCAAGTTTCCTTTGAAATTACCGGGATTCCTACCCTAAGCTGATAACGGGAATCGAACCCGTGACCTCCGCCTTACCAAGGCGACGCTCTACCGACTGAGCCATATCAGCACTCTTCAACTGCTTACGCAATCGACAAGTGGTATTCTAACAAATCATACTCTATTTGTCAACCAGATAATTTATAATTTTTCATAAAAAATTTATCAGACTGAATATCACACAATATCAGATTTTCTTTTTGCAAAAGAACAGCCTGTCGATCGGCTGTTCTTTTAGGAGAAGGTATTTTTACTATGGGGTATAGCAAAACTATATATAATGTATTGGGGGGTTTTACGAGAATTATAATATCATACTCTCTCACATAAGTGTTCACAAATGTTACAAAAATTCACTTCTATTTTTGTGCATATTGTACATATTCTGTCTCTATTTTGAAATTATGCCCTGAAATACTTTCTCACGAAGGCAATGTATCATTCTGAAATACCCTGATTTTTGCTTTGATGCGCTGCAGTGCATTGTCGATCGCTTTCGGGGATTTCTTCATTTTTTCTGCAATCTGCTGGTAATTTAACCCGGACAGGTAATCATCTAACACCTCACACTCCATTTTACTCAGGCTCTGGCGTACTTTTTTCAGAAACAGTTCAAAGTTTTCCTGATCGATCATGCGCTGTTCTGGATTATCTGAACGCTCCGATTCGAGATACTCTGCCAGCGGCTGTCCCTCTTCACTCACCTCCGAATAAAAAGAAACATAGGAGTTTAACGGCGCATGTTTTTTCCGGTTGGAAGCCTCTATGGCACTGTAAATCTGTCTTGTGATGCACAGTTCTGCAAAATGAAAAAACGAAGCTTTCTCTCTCTTCCCGGTAATCGCGGATTGCTTTAAACAGGCCGATCATCCCCTCCTGGATAAGATCATCGGTATCGCCCCCAATCAAAAACATGGCATTCGCCTTTTTCCGCACAAGTGGTTTGTACTTGTCCAACACATAATCCATGATTGCGGCATCCCCAGCCCGAAGCTGCCGCAAAAGTGCTTCATCACTTAACCTGTCATAGGCGTCTGCTCTTTTCCCGGATCATTGTCTCTATACTCTTCCATACCTGCTCTCCCTGTACAATCGTTCCAGACCACATCCACGCCCTGCGGATGTTCCATATCCAGAAGTTACTGCAGACGCTGTCTCACGATCTCATATGCCAGCACACCTGCTGCTACTGATGCATTTAAGGAATCAATGTCCCCCTTTCATCGGAATGGATGCGATAAAGTCACAGTTCTCTTTTACAAGTTTGCTGACACCCTCGCCCTCGTTTCCGATCACAAGACCAATAGGTCCTTTTAAGTCGAGTTTGTACATCTCGGTTCCGCCCATGTCAGCGCAGACAAACCATAAGCCTTTTTCTTTCAGCTCCTTGATGGCTGCAGTCAGATTTGTCACTTTTGCGACAGGCGTATAGTTGATCGCACCTGCTGAAGTCTTTGCAACCGTTGCAGTCAGTCCCACTGCCCGGCGTTTTGGAATGATCACTCCATGCGCTCCTGCCAGATTTGCGGTACGGATGATCGCACCAAGATTATGCGGATCCTCAATATTATCCAGAATAAAAATAAACGGTGGTTCTCCTTTTTCCTCTGCATTCTTTTAAAATATCTTCCACTTCCGCATACTTATATGCTGCGGCAACTGCAATGACACCCTGATGCTTTTTTGTCTCGGATAACTGGTCTAAACGTTCCTTATCCACAAAATTGATAATCGTGTCATGTTTTCTTGCCTCTCTGACAATTGTCCGCACCGGTCCATCCTGACATCCATCCAAGACAAACAGTTTGTCTATTGTTTTTCCGGAACGGAATGCCTCTAATACCGCATTACGTCCTTCTATTTTCTGTTCTTCATATCCCATGAAATTCTTTTTCCCTTTCTCTTATCGTGATCTCATCACGCAATCATTTCGCTGCTTGCAAGATATAACTATAGTTTTAGTTTCATCTCTTCCGCGCCAGTTTTCACCAGCTCGACCAGACGCTCAAATTCGTCTTTCAGATACAGATATCCCATAAGCGCCTCAAATCCGGTTGCCTTACGGTAATCCGACATCGTGGCATTTTTTGCCATGGTAAAAGATTTGGCGTTGCGCCCCCTCTTATACACGGCTGCCTCCTCCTCTGTCAGAATCGGAAGCAGCACCTCCATCATCTCCGCCTGTGTGTGTGCCTTTACAATCTGGCTGGTGCGCTTGTGGAGTTCACTCGCTCTCGTGTTGCCTTTGGCTACTACCAGAGACCGGATCACAAGGTCGTAGATACCATCTCCGATATAAGCCAGTGTCAACGGTGAATATGTGCGGATGTCGACATCCGGGATTTCAAATTGTTCTTTTAAATAAGAATCGATTCCTTTTTCCATCTCTCTTTACTCCGCTTTATGCCATACCACACCTTCGCGGGTGTCTTTGATGACAATTCCTTTTGCAAGCAGTTCATCACGGATGGCATCTGCTTTTGCAAAATCTTTTGCTTTCTTTGCTTCTTTTCTCTCCTCGATTTTGGCAAGGACAAAGCTCTCAAGTTCAGCGTCAACACCCTTCGGTTGTCTCTGTGCTCTTTGCATTTTCCAGATTCAGGGAAAGAACTTTGTCAAAATCCTTAATTAACTCGTATTTTGTAATATCGTTCGTGTCTGCTTTTAACAGATCATATAATACAGTGATCGCCATGGAAGTATTCAGATCGTTCGAGATCGCATCCACGAATTTTGCCTTGTATTCTGCAAATACGTTCTGGTCTGTCTCGCCCTCTTTTTTCAGTCCGGCAACACGTTTTACCAGTTTGTTGTAAGCGGCTTTGGTGTTATCCATGATCTCATAAGAAAACTCAAGCGGTTTTCTGTAATGGGACTGTAAGCAGAACATCCGGTATACGATCGGGTCGTATCCTTTTTCCTGTAATAAGGAAACAGTGAGGAAATCTCCTTTGGATTTACTCATTTTACCGGATTTGTCATTCAAATGCTGTACATGGAACCAGTAATTGCACCATTTGTGTCCGAGGTAGCTCTCAGACTGCGCGATCTCATTGGTGTGATGTGGGAAAATATTATCCACACCGCCACAATGGATATCCATGTACTCGCCAAGATGCTTGATACTGATGCAGGAGCACTCAATATGCCAGCCCGGATAACCGACACCCCATGGACTATCCCATTTCAGTGCCTGGTCTTCAAATTTGGATTTGGTGAACCAGAGCACGAAGTCTGTCTTGTTTTTCTTATTGGTATCCTCATCGACATCATCCCTTACACCGACTAACGTCTCGAGTTCTGCCTGTGTGGAGAAAACATAGTAATTATCCAGTTTGGACGTGTCAAAGTAAACGTTTCCGCCTGCCTGATAAGCGTAACCCTTTTCTAACAGCCCCTCGATCATTTTTATAAATTCAGGAATGCAGTTCGTTGCAGGTTCCACAACGTCCGGTGTCTTGATGTTTAATTTTTTGCAGTCCTCAAAAAATGCGTCTGTGTAGAACTTTGCGATCTCCATAACTGTCTTATGTTCACGCTTTGCACCCTTTAACATTTTATCTTCCCCGGTATCTGCATCGGAAGCCAGATGTCCTACATCTGTAATATTCATGACACGTTTTACATCATATCCGACATAACGGAGTGATTTTTCCAGAACATCTTCCATAATATAACTTCTCAGGTTTCCGATATGTGCAAAATGATACACCGTAGGTCCGCAGGTGTACATTGCGATTTTGCCGTCCTCATGTGGAATCACGGTCTCGATTTTTTTTGTGAGCGTATTGTAAAATTTAAAATTATTTTCCATTTGTGTTCTCCATTTTCCTTCTATATTATTTTAACTTCTTATTATCCATCCTGTCTGACTTTCCGGTCAACCTCTTTCAACTGGCGTTCCAGATCAAGCACACGATTGACAAGCTCGGCGTTCTCTCTCTGTAAAAGAGTAATGTCCTCTTTGACCGGATCCGGCAGATGACACTGATCCATATCGCTTCGTGGAATTTTTATGTTGTCGCGTTTTACCACACGTCCCGGAACACCGACAACGGTGCAGTTTGGCGGAACTTCCTCCAAAACCACGCTTCCGGCCCCGATCTTGGAATTTTCCCCGACCGTAAAAGAACCAATGATTTTTGCGCCGGCACTGATCATGACATTGTCGCCGATCGTTGGATGACGCTTTCCGGTCTCTTTTCCGGTTCCGCCTAATGTCACACCCTGATATAAGGTAACGTTATCACCGACGATCGCGGTCTCTCCTATGATAACACCGCTTCCATGATCGATGAAAAATCCTTTTCCGATCGTTGCACCCGGATGTATCTCATCCCTGTTTTTCTCGCCGCACGCTGGGAAAGAAATCTTGCCCAGAAATAGGCCCTTTCAAATACAGTTTATGTGCACGTCTATAACTTAGCATAACACGAAAGCTTGGATAAAGCAAAACTTCCATCGGCGATTTGATCGCCGGGTCACGCTCTTTTATCACTTGAAACTCTTCCTTCACATGCTGGATGATTCCCATACTTCTTGCCCCTTTTCTTTTTATTAATAAATCAAAAAACGGATTATCCCATCTCCAAGAGACGAAATAATCCGCGGTTCCACTCTAATAAAAATCAATTGATTTTCCCTTAAGACACGTAACGTGTGTAACCCGAATCAGAATACTTAAGTTCTGCCATCACAGACCTTTTTTCCCCTGATCAGCTCCCGGAGGCACTTCGTGAATTCTCTTTCGCAAGACTGCTTTCAGCCGGTGACAGTCTCTCTCTTTGCGCTGCCCAAATTCCTACTCTTTCCGTTCATCGCTTTGCTATTCATTTATTCGGAACATTTTTTATTCCTAATATAGTGTATGCAGTTCGCCCGGATTTGTCAAGAATTTTTCTTATGACTGCTTTCTGCATCCGGCGCAGCCTTCGCATCCAGCCTGGGAATCTGCCACTGCCACACTGCTCTCATAAATGGTTGTCAGCGCACAGATCGCCTGCGATGAGATTCCCTGCTCTGTTCCTGTAAAACCAAGACCTTCCTCGGTCGTTGCTTTCACATTGACCTGACTTACATCAATATGCAATGCTGTCGCAATATTCTTCTCCATCTCCTCGATGTATGGACGCATTTTCGGTTTCTGTGCAATGATCGTTGCGTCGATATTCTCCACAATATATCCTTTTTCCTCGATCAGTTTTGTAACATGCTCTAATAATTTGATACTCGAAATTCCTTTGTACTGTGGATCTGTATCCGGGAAATGTTTTCCGATATCGCCAAGTGCTGCCGCCCCAAGCAGTGCATCCATGATCGCATGCAGCAAAACATCTGCATCCGAATGTCCCAAAAGCCCCAGCGTATGTGGAATCTTTACACCTCCAAGGATCAAATCCCTTCCTTCTACTAGTTTATGGACATCATATCCCATTCCTACTCGCATTCTTTTTCTCCTTCTATGACGGTTAAACTGTTTTCATTATAGCATACCCATTTTGTAGTTTCTATTACTTTCCATCAACCTTTTTGCACGACTCCATGTACCTCTTTATATTCCTTCGGCGACACCCCGAACTCCTTTTTAAATCGGGAGTTTGACAGTTGAATATCAAGAAAAGTACTTGCAGGTCTTATAAAACCTGCATTTTTTATGTCAATTTTTATGTTTTATATGCTGTTATTTTATGTTATTGTGTGTTATAATAAGCATTGGAGTGGTGCTTATGAATCTACATATAACAAAATCCAAAAATGCAGAATCCTTTTATATTGCAAAATCTTATACCAAAGCCAATGGCAAAACATCCTCTGTCATTGTCCGTAAACTCGGCACTTTGAACCAGCTCATTGTCGAACATGGACCAACCAGGGACGACGTTCTTGCATGGGCAAAAAATGAAGTTAAGCTTGAAACCGAAAAATATAAAAAAGATCAGCAGACAAAAGCTGTCCAGATAACCTTCCATTCTGATCATAAGTTAGATTATGGCCAGCAGGTTCTCTACCGTGGCGGTTATCTTTTCCCACAGACTTTTTATTACCGCCTCAAGCTTGATAATATCTGCCGGAAACTCCGCGATAAATATAAATTTAAGTATGATATCAACGCGATCCTATCTGATCTCATCTATGTCAGGATCTTAGAACCTGCCAGTAAACGGTCTTCCTATAAAACAGCTTCTGAATTTCTGGAAAAACCATCCTACCAGCTGCATGACATCTACCGGGCACTCGACGTTCTTGGAAATGAATGTGATTTTATCCAGTCGGAAGTTTATAAAAACAGTCATCTTCTCGGAAAGCGAAACGATACTATCCTGTATTATGACTGTACAAACTATTTCTTTGAGATTGAGCAGGAAGATGGGGACAGAAAATACGGCAAAGGCAAAGAACACCGTCCTAACCCGATCATCCAGATGGGGATGTTTATGGACGGTGATGGGATACCTCTTGCTTTTTCACTTTTCCCCGGAAACGCAAATGAACAGACTTCCCTGAAACCGCTGGAAGGAAAAGTCCTCCAGGACTTTGGCTGTACAAAATTTATTTACTGCAGTGATGCCGGACTTGGTTCCGAAGCCATCAAAAAGATAAACCATGCCGGTGAACGTGCTTTTATTGTCACCCAGTCCATTAAAAAGCTGAATAAAGATGATAAAAAATGGGCTCTGGACAAGACCGGCTTCAAACGCGTATCAGATGATATGCCTGTTGAACTTTCAGAAATCCCGGAAGACGATAACGGATTGTATTATAAGGATGAGCCTTATACACCCCACACGCTGCACCAGCGTCTGATCGTAACCTATTCGCCTAAATTTGCAAGATATCAAAAAACAATACGTGATCTTCAGGTTGAACGTGCCAAAAAAATGCTGCAGTCAGGAAACATAAAAAAAGAACGGAGAAATCCAAACGATCCGGCACGTTTCATAGGAAAGACAGCCGTAACGGAAGACGGTGAAGCCGCAGACATCCGCCATTATCTGGACACAGACAAAATCGAAGATGAAGCACTTTATGATGGAATGTATGCAGTTACTACTGATCTGTTGGATGATGATGTAAAAGACATCCTAAAAGTCAGTGAAGGGCGTTGGGAAATTGAAGAATGTTTCCGCATCATGAAAACGGATTTTGAAGCAAGACTGTATTTGTCCATGCTGACGCACCATACATTTTCTCATCTGTTTCTTTCCCGGTGATATACCGGTATCTTGAAAAGATCTGGGAGGATTTTACCCTGAGATGATCCCGGATAAGTTGAAGTCCATGAATTTCGCAAATATACAGGATCAGGGATTTATCCCACTTTATACACGCGATAGACTGACAGATTCCTTACATAAGATCTGTGGTTTTGATACAGATTTCAAATTTATCACCAAAAGCCAGATGAAAACCATCCAGAAAAAAAGTAAAGGAAGGGAATAAAATACTATAGTTTAAAACAACAGTCAAAATCGCTACAACGCCTATATTTTCTGGCGTTGCAGCGATTTTATTTTTTGAAACTGTCAAAAACAGGATTATAGCATACCCATTTTGTAGTTTCTATTACTTTCCATCAACCTTTTTGCACGACTCCATGTACCTCTTTATATTCCTTCGGCGACACCCCGAACTCCTTTTTAAATGCCCGGTAAAAACTGGAGTAATCCTTAAACCCGAACATTGTGTAAACATCGGTAATACTCGTCTCACCCAGGATTGCCGCCTTGGATGCCTGCATCCGTTTCTTCAATATATATTGGTGCACAGACAATCCCATCTGTTCTTTAAAAATATGTGCAATGTGGTATTTACTGACAAAAAACTGCCCTGCAAGCTGCTCTAAAGACAGCTCCTCATCCAGATGGTCATCAATATAATAAATAATGTTCTGATAAAGATTCTGTTCCTCTTTCTCACTCTTCGGATTCTGCTGTTCATAGACAATACGGTTCAGCTGAAGAACAAGGTCATTCACACAGAGGGAGACCTTTGCCTCTTTTCCAAAACGCTCCGACTTAATCTCCTCGATCAACTGGAAAATCCGGTACTGGATCGTATTAAACGTGATCAGATCATTGTGAAAAATATATGTTTTCTTTACCAGAACATTCTGCATCAGATATCCGTAAGAGGAAGAAACTTCCATCAACTGGTTGCAATATTCCACACTGATCCAGAATACAAACCTCCGGTAAGGGATCTCATTTCCATGCACCATCGCCATGTGCTTTATCCCCGGAGGTATCAGCACCATATCTCCATATTTTAAAGGATACTGCTCCCCCTCGATCCAGATGGAGACATCCCCTTCCAGGAAAAAATAAAACTCATAGTAATCATGCGAATGTATGGAAACCTTTTCAGATGCCGGCTCATTATAATAGTAGATTTCAAAATCCCGGGACAGCATGTATTGTCTCGTGGAAAACTTGGTCTGAAGATTTTTTGCCATGTGTGTTTCCTTTCCTGCCTGTAAACAGCCTGCTGCTGTTTCTTATGTGTCTGCACTTTTCACTGCCTGCACACATTATATCATGAAGCAAAGCTTCATGATCGTTATCTACACTCGCTTCGCTCGGCAGTCTTATTATATCATGTGCAAAACCAGCACATGATCAACATTCGTCGCTCGCCGAACACATGCATGTGTTCTTCTCGCTTGCACTCATTTTATCATTCAACCGCAACTTTTGCAATGTGAACAACAACTCTGTCAATTTTCTTTTTTCCTCTTTTGGATATAATAAGCTTATCAAAACAAAAACCTGCTGCCACACGGCAGCTTCACAATTTTTTCTAAGAAAGGAAACAAGAAACTATGGAAATGACATTAAGATGGTATGGTTCCAAATTCGACACTGTAACATTAGAGCAGATTCGCCAGATCCCGGGCGTAACAGGCGTTATCACAACTTTATATGATACCGCACCTGGAGATGTATGGAGCAGAGAACGCATTCAGGAAATGAAAGCAGAAGTTGCTGCTGCAGGACTTCATGTAGCGGGTATCGAGAGCGTAAATGTTCATGATGCGATCAAGACAGGTTCCGCTGACCGTGACAAATACATCGATAACTACATCGAGACTTTAGAGAATCTTGGAAAAGAAGATATCCATCTTGTATGCTACAACTTCATGCCTGTATTCGACTGGACACGTACAGAGCTTGCACGTAAAAGACCGGACGGTTCCACAGTTTTAGCTTACACACAGGAAGCTGTAGATGCCATCAATCCAGAAGATATGTTCGCTTCTATCTCCGGTGATATGAACGGAACTGTTATGCCGGGCTGGGAGCCGGAACGTATGGCTAAGATCAAAGATCTTTTTGCAATGTACAAAGACATCGATGATGAAAACTTTTTGAAAACTTAAAATATTTCTTAGAGAGAATCATGCCTGTATGTGACAAATACGACATCAACATGGCAATCCACCCGGATGATCCTGCATGGAGCGTATTCGGACTTCCACGTATCATCATCAACAAGAAAACATTCTCCGTATGATGGAAATGGTAGATAACCCACACAACGGTGTTACTTTCTGCTCCGGTTCTTACGGAACAAACCTTGAGAACGATCTTCCGGATATGATCCGTTCCTTAAAAGGACGTATCCACTTTGCACATGTCCGCAACTTAAATTCAACAGCCCGACAGATTTCGAGGAGGCAGCACACCTTTCTTCTGACGGAACATTTGATATGTATGAGATCATGAAAGCTCTTTACGATATCGGATTTGACGGACCAATCCGTCCAGACCACGGACGTATGATCTGGGGCGAAGTTGCAATGCCGGGTTACGGTCTTTACGACAGAGCTTTAGGTGCAACATACTTAAACGGTTTATGGGAAGCAATTGAAAAGGAGAGACAAGACATGCAGTTAAATAGAGCAGGTTTAGCAGATAAAGTGCATGGAAGCTAAGGGTTGCCCTTCCTTCCTTTGATTATGAAACAGAAAAGAATACAAAAGAGAATCCATTCTGGGTTCACTTCGGTGTTGGTAATATCTTCCGTGCATTCCAGTGCAACGTTGTCCAGAACCTTTTAAATGCAGGTGTTCTTGACCGCGGATTGACCGTTGCAGAGGGATATGACTACGAGATCATCGAGAAAATGAACCGTCCACACGACGATTTAAGCATTCTCGTTACTTTAAAAGCAAACGGAACCGTTGAGAAATCCGTTACCGGAAGTATCATGGAATCCCTCGCTTTAGATTCCCACGATGACACACAGTTCTCCCGTTTAAAAGAGATTTTTGCAAAAGATTCCCTTCAGATGTGTACTTTCACCATCACAGAAAAGGTTATAACTTAAATACTCCGGACGGAAACTTCATGGCTGCTGTTGCAGAAGATATGAAAAACGGACCGGAAAGACCAGAAAGCTACATCGGTAAAGTTGCTGCATTAATTTATGCACGTTACATTTCCGGCAAGAAACCGATCGCTATGGTAAGTATGGATAACTGCTCCCACAACGGAGATAAGTTAAAACTCGCCATCACTACTTTTGCAAAAGAGTGGGCAAAAAATGGTGTTGTAGAAGAAGGATTCGTTTCCTATACAGAGGACGAAAATAAAGTTTCCTTCCCATGGACTATGATCGATAAGATCACACCAAGACCAGACGCTTCCATCGAGGCATTATTGCAGAAAGATGACATCGAAGGTCTTGATCCGGTTATCACAAGCAAAAATACTTACGTTGCTCCATTCGTAAACGCTGAGGAAACAGAGTACCTTGTCATCGAAGACAAATTCCCGAACGGACGTCCTGAGTTAGAAAAAGGCGGTCTTATCTTCACAACCCGCGAGACAGTAGATAAAGTAGAGAAGATGAAAGTCTGCACCTGCTTAAATCCACTTCACACAGCACTTGCTGTATTCGGATGTTTATTAGATTATAACCTCATTTCCGCAGAGATGAAAAATGAGACTTTGGTAAAATTAGTAGAAGGTATCGGATACAAAGAAGGACTTCCGGTTGTTGTAAATCCTGGCATTCTTGATCCAAAAGAGTTTATCGACACTGTACTGAATGTACGTGTTCCAAACCCATTCATGCCTGATACACCACAGCGTATCGCAACCGATACTTCCCAGAAACTGGCAATCCGTTTTGGTGAGACGATCAAAGCTTACGCTGCTTCCCCTGAACTGAATGTTTCTGATATTAAATTAATTCCATTGGTATTTGCCGGATGGCTTCGCTACCTTATGGCAATTGATGACAACGGAAATGAATTTACCTTAAGCCCAGACCCAATGTTAGACGAAGTTCGTCCTTACGTTGCTGACATTAAACTTGGAGATTCTTTTGACGCTGATGCAAAATTAAAAGATATCCTCTCTAACGCTAAGATTTTCGGTGTTAATCTTTATGAAGCAGGACTTGCAGAACTTACCTGCCAGTACTTCACAGAAATGACCAGAAAACCTGGCGCTGTTATGGAAACATTACAGAAATATGTCGGCTGATCTTTCAAATTACACTTTATAAATGTAAAAAACAGCCGCACCGGGACTTTTTATGAATCTCGGTGCGGCTGTTTTTTTGTTTTTCTTCATTTGCATCTCCTTTTCATTCACAGCACTGTATCAATGTAACCATATCCAGCCTGTCCATATCATTATATAAAGTCTTTTCCTTTATCCATAATCTCATAGAAATTCTTGTGCCTTTTTTCAAATCTGTAAACTGAATTAGTTCATCATTAGTATTAACAATTTTTTCTTCATAAGCTCTCCTAACAATTGAATATTCAGCTTTACAGAAGTTAAAATGATCGTTTAAGCGTGAAAACTATCTATAGTTTACATAAAACGTATTGCATTGATTCTTTTCCTTTTTCCATTTCCTTACGAAAATTTTTCACTGCATCTTCAAATTTTTGTTCAATAAGCGTTGGTTCTTTTTCCATGATAGTCTCCATATTTAGAAAGATTTTTATTATTTACCATAACATTCATTTTGTAAATACTTAATCCAAGGCAAACATCTTTCCACCTAATATGACTACACTTTCTTCGTGTATTTTATCTCTTCATTCCATTCCAATTTCTTTCTATACAAGTAAAACAATACACCCTGCAACTATAAATGCAACAATACCAACGATCCGGCAAAAACATGTCCATTTTAAATACTTCGCGCTGTCCTCCATTTTTCTGATATTCTGTAAAAGCAGCCAATAGTAGCATAAAAAAATAATAAACGCACTCACATAAGTAATGATTCCCGCTACATAAGGTGCCCCACTCAACTCCTGCATGATAATATTGGAAATGCAAATAATATACATCCATAATGCAAATGGAGTTACGATCAATATGTTTAACTTGCTATTTGTACCCATACGCTTTCCCTCCTATTAATTGTTTCTGCATAACCGTTGACTTGTTTTCACTTTTCTTTTTAAATTCCTATATCAGACGAATAATAGGTTTCTTGAATTGGATCCCAATATATATATTTTACGCTCCAAGATAATAATGTGCCTTCCTCGTCATAATAATTAATCGTAATTCTATCTGCATATTCATCTTCTATCTGATTGTCTGCATTCAGATAATAATTTACCTTACTGTATTTCGAAATGATATTACTTTGTACTCGTCCATTCTCACATTCTACCTTACAATATGCAAACTCATCCTCCTGTGGAATATATTCAAGTTTCAGGTGATTCTCTCCATTTATATTTTCACACCAGAAATTTACACCTCCACTGACTTCCAGATAGTCAGATGTAATCCTGTTCCCTGAATACAATGTATTCTCTTGTTCTTCTATGTTGTTCTTTTCTACAACAGTTGTTACATATATTTGCTGGTTATTATACCCTGATAATAATATGTTCACAGCAAAAGTCAGAAGGATAAGAAATATTTTCATAAATATGCCTTTCGTATTGTTCCTGCCTACTCGTATATCATCTGATTTCAGTGTATCATCATATATATTTTCCAACAATATGCAGATTTCCTAATATTCCATCTGAAATTTTAATACTTTATCGACACCGTTTATAGGCACTCTTTATTTTTCTATAATCTGATAATCTGATCGTATCCATCCATATCTTCATCAATATGTGAAATTTTCATCACAATTTTTTTTCGGTCTTTCAACAGTTCTTTCTCCAGTTCTTTCAATACCGCTTTTGTTTCATCATCCAATCCTGCATCGATCTCATCTAAAATGACAAATGAAGTCGACGGATTCAAAAGCCATTTGAGCATAAGCAGTTTCTTTTTTTCTCCTCCTGAAAGAGTTGCTCCATTTTCCTCAATTTTTTTAATTTCAGGTCTCAATTTAACTTTTCTCCGCATTTGCTCAATATTGTCAGGTTTCAAATCTGCATGTGCGCCGCATAACGCAGATAATCCTCAACTGATTCATTCAATAGCATTTCTTCCTGCGATATATAACAAATTTCTTTATAAAATGTTTTACAATCATACGCTTCCACAGGTATTGCGTTGATATATATGGTACCGCCTGTCGGCTTATAAAATCCTAAAATCATTTTTAAAAGAGAACTTTTTCCACTGCCGTTTTCTCCCTGAATCAAAATATTTTGTCCTTCCTGAACCGAAAAATTAAGATTTTTAAAAATGCTTCTTTCTTCTATTTGAAAACTTACATTCTCAAACGTTATATTTTCTACCTTTTCTAATTTTCTTCCACTTTCCAATGGAATCTCCATTAATTCCACAACATTATCGAATACCGGAATGTTTTTATAATTACCTGTAACTGCCGCTGCACTCTCTGACTGACTTCCAACAATAAATTTGGAGAAATAATATAGTCACTAATGCTCCCCATTGAAATTTGTGCTCAAAAGCAGCACACCTGCCACTACAATATAATCAGTGAATGCAGACTGCTCTCTACAGTCTCACAAAAGCGGATCGGCTCTCAGCCGTCTCTAGCAAATGCAGAAAATTATCATGAATCATTTTATTTTTCTTCAAATAATAATCTTCTAATCCGTTTGATCTGGTCACTTCAACCATATCAACCGTTTCATATATCTGGCTTGTATCTTTTTCCTGCATCACATTGCAGGTTTCATACCCTCTAAAATCTTTTTCCGGTAAAAATGAAACAACCAATGTAAAAAAATGCAGATTATCAATGTCATTCCAACAGGTACACTATATAGAAACACAATTACCAGAAAAGCAAGCATACTTAATAAATTTGTAAAGCCTCCAATGGAATAAATGACAGCTATTGCAAATGCTGTATATGCCTGATTTGAAAGTACAAATTTAAACTTATCTTTCTTTTTCTGCACATTTTCCATGTAGCCGCTGTACCATAACACTTTATAAATTTGTTCCCGCATGTTCCATAATAGTTGATTGCCAATACGAATATATAATTTTGTATTAAGTGCTGATAAAAAACAAACGATTCCATATGCAGGCAAATGAAAGATTCCTCCCAAAAAAGTGACAATTCCATTTTCTACCGCAAGACCATTTATCATTTTATTCACACATACCGGGATTGTCATCTCAAGTGCAAGCAATATCACCATAACAGAAAAAGCCTCTGCTAATACTCTTTTATTACCAGAAAACATTGCTTTTACAATTTTTATATAGCTTTTCATTTTGTGTCCCCTCCATCTGTAAAAATGTCTACCGATATATCTTTTATGATAGTTTAAATCACAGGACTTTTCAATTTATATTTGCCCATATTGTCTCTGCTTTTGCCATCGCAGGCACAGAAACTGTCAATATCAAACACAAGCTGAAGACACTTTGTTTCCAAATAAATGATTGAAAAAGTGCGATTTTGTGGTAATATAATAGAATAAAAAGTGCGATTTTGTGGTAATATATCAAAATAAAAAACGCGATTTTGTTTGGAGGATCTATGTTTAAGCGAAAAATATACAGTAAACTACTATCCTGGAAAGAAGAATCCAACGGAAATACAGCATTGTTAATCGAAGGTGCGCGGCGAATTGGAAAATCTACGGTTGTGGAATCTTTTGCTAAGAATGAATATCAAAGCTATATATTAATTGATTTTTCAACTGTATCCAAAAGTATCAAAGCTCTTTTTGAAGACATTTCCGATTTAGATTATCTTTTTTTACAGCTTCAGTTACAATACAAGGTTGATCTTCACGAAAGAAATTCTCTAATTATCTTTGATGAAGTTCAACTATGTCCACTTGCAAGACAGGCAATTAAATCATTAGTAAAAGACCACAGATATGACTATATAGAAACCGGTTCACTGATTTCCATAAAAGAACATACAGAACATCCTTATTCCGAGTGAAGAAGAAAACTCTCTATGTATCCCATGGATTACGAAGAATTCTTATGGGCTTTAGGTGATCATACAACCACCGCCTTAGTAAGAAAACTCTTTGACTCCCGCCATCCAATCGGAGATAAATTACATCGGAAATTAATGAGAGACTTCAGACTGTATATGCTTGTTGGTGGAATGCCACAGGCTGTAAATGAATATCTCCAGACAAATAATTTTCGAAAAGTCGATACCATAAAACGTGATATTTTAAATCTTTATGAGGATGATTTCAAGAAAATAGACTCAACAGGAAAGCTTTCACTTCTTTTGATGCAATTCCTGCCCAGCTAAATAAAAATGCTGCACGATATCAAGTTTCCAATGTACTGGCAAATGACCGAGCCGACAGTATATTAGAATTAATTGCCGAATTAAAAGATTCAAAAACTGTTCTTGTTTCATATCATGCCAATGATCCAAATGCTGGAATGTCAACTAATAAAGACCTTTGTAAATTTAAACTGTTCCTCTGCGACACCGGACTTTTTACTACATTGATGTTCAAGGACAAAGACTTTACAGAAAATATAATATACGAAAAACTATTAAATGATACGCTCAATACAAATCTCGGATATCTCTATGAAAATATAGTTGCCCAAATCCTTACTTGTAATGGCAATGAATTATTTTATTATACCTTTTTCAATGAAACTTCGCGGCATAATTATGAAATTGATTTTCTTCTTGCAAGTAGAAATAAAATATGTCCGATTGAAGTAAAGTCAAGCGGATACAAAACACATAAATCTCTTGATGAATTTTGCAAAAAATATTCTGATCGTATACTTGATAAGTATCTTGTGTATACCAAAGATTTGGCTAAGGACTCTGACATTCTTTGTCTGCCAGTTTATATGGTTCCTTTTCTATAAATTAGATTTGTATATAGCTGACGGCAAAATTAAAAAAGAACCCCCCGCAAACAGCTTCTTAAAACTGGATGCGAGGGTTTTCTCATAAAAATTTTCTACTGTCTGATATCCACATACCCAAGCTGTAAGCTTGTCTCATCATAGAAATGGCTGCCACCATAATTGCTTAAGGTGAAGTACATCTCATTTAATTTTTCTTCCGGCACTTTGAATGCCATACGCACGGTGACGGTTTCACCTGGATTTATCGTATTAATGTAGTTGTTGTGGCGTTCTCCTCCATGAACATCCGATAAATAAACTTCCTGACTAAATCCAATAGATTCTTCGTTTACGCAATCCCATATATCGCCTGTTCCCGGTTTTTCATTCATGTATGCGTCAAACTGCATGTTTTCTCCATATTCTGCCAGAAGTGCAATGCCGCCGTTAAACATTACATTGGAAAGTGCCGTCTTTCCATTATTTTTATAATCCACTGTCACTGAAACAATTTTCATTGGAATCTCTTTGGTCTCCACAACTTCATCAACTGTGTTGATACCGTCTCCGCTCTTTAAATATTCCACTTTCATTGGCAATAAATTACCGTCTGTGTCAAATGCTGCTTTTGTATCATCCTCCAGCATATTTTCTGACAAACTGCTGATATTATCGGAAATTGTTACATCGGAAACGATTGCTGTAAGTCCCGGTGTTGCTTCAATTCCGTTCTGATCCAGAGAAATCTCACCGCCAATGAGGTGTATATTTTTCATTTTCTCTTTTGGAAATGTCATCAATGTTTCCGGTTCATCCGTTTCCGGTTCTCCTTTTCCTGCCTCATTTTCCATGTCATTCCAACTGCACACCTGCATAACATTCTCTCCGCTCGTTTCTTCTGTCGGAGTAATGGAAACACCCTCTGCGATCTGGAATGCTTCTTCTTTTGTCACATCCGGGAAAATGAACATCTCAAGGAGGTAGTTGTGTTCCGCGTAAATCATATATATTTTTTTTGCACCGGTTGTATTTTCATTCGCAGTTCCTTCTGTAGAAGAATTTTCTGCTGAATCACCCTCGGCAGGAGCTGTTTCCATGTAAACTGCCGGTCTGCCACCGATGCTGGTTTCCTCGCTCACAGCAATGCCTGTATTTTCAATGTCTGCTATTGTTTTTTCCAGTGTCAGCTGGTACACGATCATGCTGACTCCACCCTGCATATAATTATCTTCAAAACTGAATTTTCCTTCCTCTGACTGCACCATACCTTTCGGCAGATAAGAGGTTTCCAGTCTGACATATTCGGCTGCTTTACCCGCTCTCTCTTCTGTCGTCTGATCTGCCATATTCTCCGTACTTTCTGCCGCTGTCTGTGGTCCTTCAATCTGTGTTTTTAAGCCATATTTTCCAATCTTCTGATTATGCATCTGGTAAGCAACACCTGCACAGACCGTTGTTGCAAGTGCCAGAGCTGCCACCATAGATGCCACCAGCATACGGTGTGCCATGTTTTTTTTCTTTCTTTTCTTATAAGTTACAACTTTTGGATTGTCATTTTCTTTCTCCTGCCCGATCTGCACTGCAACTTCCTGCTCAATCATCTGCTTCATGCTCTCCGGCATTTTCGGAAATTGTTCTCTCATATCTTCTAATCTCATACTGTTACCGCCTTTCCTGCTATCCAAACGATACGAAATTTATTATTTTTCATTCGATATCCGTGTTTTTGTATGTCTGTTCCAATGGATCATCACTATGTCTCAATCTGCCAGCGCTTCTTTTAATTTTCCCCGCGCTTTTGCCAGCCTGTTTTTTACTGCACTCTCTGTCGTATCTAACAATGCTGCGACCTCTTTCACACTGTACCCTTCCATATAATACAGTGTGACGCACAGTTTTATCTGCTCTGGCAAATGGAAAATCGCTTCATATAAATCTGAATAGTCTTTGGATTCCGTTTCCTGCTCGTTCATCTGATAATCCTGCAGGGAAATAATTTTTTTCTCTTTGCGCATGATCGCATAACACTCGTTCATCACAATGCGGATGAGCCACGTTTTTGCATACGAGTCATCCTTTAATGTATGTAATTTTGCAAATGCTTTTACAATGGCTTCCTGTATCGCATCCGCACAGTCTGCGTCATTGTAGAGCAGAGGACTTTGCAATACGATACATTGTTTCCTCGGAATCAATAATCAATTGTCCTAATGTTTCTTTTGTCATTTTATTTTGCGCTGTTTCCACTGACTTGTCCGTGGCACAGCTTCCTTTCTGCCGGCTTTTCACTTATTTACATAGATTAGATGCATGAGAGGCGGATTTGGTCTCTGTGTATTTTTTACTTTTTATAGAAAAACCTCACCAGCAGATTATACTCAGCCAGTGAGGTTTTTACTATCAATATTTTTTGTTATGCCCCTTCAATCTCCTTGATGCTGAATCCGTTTCCTTCCAGAAGATACGTGGCACTGCTTCCACAGTGCGGACATATTTTTGCATACTGGACTGTGGAATAGGTTTTTCCACAGTCCTCACACATGGTAACACCAGGTATGATCTCAATTTTTAATTCTGAGTCTTTTAAAAGCTCTGATCTGCTTCTGGCATAGCCCCAGCAGTCTGTCATGTATTCCGGGACAACGCCGCTGACTTCTCCAATCTCACAGGTCACGGATCTGATCTCTGTGAGATTGTTCTCTGCTGCAACATCCTCCACGGTACGCATAACATGTACAATAATTCCCAGTTCGTGCATTTTATTCCTCTCTGTAAATGATTACTTCTTCTTGGAGAATTTAATCTTAATCGCCTGTTTTGCTCCATTTGGAAGAATATATTTCAACTTATCTTCACTTGGAACCATCTTGCTGCATCCAGGCAGATCTCTATGTAACTTGATCGCATCAAACTCACACTTCGTTGTACAGATACCACAACCGATACACTTATTCTGGTCAACAACAGAAGCTCCACATCCAAGACAACGTGCTGTCTCTGCTTTGACCTGCTCTTCTGTAAATACAAGTTTTGCATCACGGAAAGAGTGTTTTGTATCGATGGAATCATTATGTCCAGGAATCTGACGGCTGGAGTTGTCATAATTTTCCACTTTGATATCGTTTTTGTCTAACTCAATGAAATCATTTCTGTTACGTCCGATCGTAAGGCTGGAATGTGGCTGTACAAAACGATGGATGGAGATTGCACCCTGTTTTCCGGCTGCAATCGCATCAATTGCAAATTTAGGACCTGTATAAACATCTCCTCCAACGAAGATATCAGGTTCTGCTGTCTGGTAAGTAAGCGCATCTGCAACCGCTCCGTTGCCACGTCCAAGTTCCACTTTGCTTCCCTTTAATAAGTCGCCCCATACGATTGCCTGACCTACAGAGAAGAATACATGTTTACATTCTACTGTCAAAAGCTGGTTCTCATCGTACTGTGGATTGAATCTGCCATCTGCATCTTTCACAGAAATACATTTCTTTAAAACGATTCCGCGCACTTCACCGTTCTTCATCCACGAGAACTTCCTTTTGGTCCCCATCCCGGATTTACAACGATTCCCTCGGACTCTGCTTCCTCGATTTCTTCTACAGATGCAGGCATTGTCTCTCTGGATTCCAGACAGAACATGTTGACTTTTACCATGTCACTGCCGCATCTCTTGGAATCTCTTGCAACGTCGATTGCAACGTTACCGCCACCGATCACAACAACATCACCTTTGATGTCATATTTCTCATTTGCATTGACTTCTTTTAAGAGGTCAACTGCGGAAGAACATCCTTTTGACAGTATCGTTTGGAATGCCCGGAAGTCTTCCGCCCTGGCATCCGATCGCAATGTAGAATGCTTTGTATCCCTGCGCACGGAGTTCATCTAATGTGATGTCTTTTCCAACTTCCACTCCGGTTCTGATCTCAACGCCCATCTCCTTGATGATATCGATTTCTGCCTGCACAACATCTTTCTCTAACTTGAATGATGGGATACCGTATACCAGCATACCGCCGGCACGCTCATTCTTCTCAAAAATAGTAGGTTTGTAACCTTTTTCAGCCAGATAGAATGCACAGGATAAACCGGCAGGACCACCTCCGATGATCGCGATCTTCTCCTCAAAATATCCTCTGACAGATGGAACGACTTTCTCTGGAATGTAACGTGTCTCAGCCTTCAGATCCTGGGCTGCGATAAATTTCTTTACCTCATCGATCGCAATTGCCTGATCGATCGTTCCTCTGGTACATGCATCCTCACAACGGCGGTTGCAGACATGTCCACAGACTGCCGGAAGTGGATTGTTCTTCTTGATCAGTGCAAGTGCATCCTGGTATCTTCCCTGTGCTGCCATTTTTAAGTAACCCTGAACTGCAACGTGTGCGCCGGACAGGCTGTTTTACATGGAGCTGTACCGGTGTCATAGCAGTTGATGCGGTTGTTATCACGGTAGTTTTCATCCCACATCTCCGGTCCCCATTTTTTCTCAGATGGAAGGACATGTTTTGGATATTCCACATGGGAACCGTCTTTTGCAGAGTTTCTGTCCAAGTTTTACTGCACCTGCAGGACAGTACTCTACACAGCGTCCACATGCCACACAGTCTTTTGCTCTACTTTTGCGACATATGCAGAGCGGGACATATTCGGTGTATTAAATAACTGTGAAGTACGGAGTGCATAGCAGACATTCACATTACAGTTACAGATCGCAAAATCTTGTCCTCACCATCGATATTGGTGATCTGGTGGACAAATCCATTCTCCTCTGCCTTCTTTAGGATATCTAATGCTTCCTCTCTTGTGATGTAACGTCCGCCCTTATTCGTCTCAACAACATAATCCGCCATATCACCGACTGCGATGCACCAACTCTCCGGGTCATCCGCACATCCTTCTTCATACGTCTGGCGGGAGCGGCGGCAGGAACATGGGCTTGCTGCATACTTTCCTTCATACTTATCCAGCCAGTGTGAAATATGCTCAATGGAAATAGACTGGTTCTCCATAGAGATTGCTTTCTCGACCGGAATAACATGCATACCGATGCCGGCTCCTCCTTCCGGTACCATAGGTGTTACCTTTTCCAGTGGCAGACGGCTCATTCTCTCGAAGAAACGTCCTACTTCCGGATGTTCCTCTAACATCTGAAGGTTCATATTTCCAAACTCAGCACTTCCCGGTACAAACATTGGAAGTACATACTGTTTCTCATGCTGTGGATTTTCCCAATTATACTCGATCACACCATTCACAGCCATCTGCTGTAAAACCTCTTCCAAGTGCTTTTTCTCAATGCCTGTCAGCTTTACCATCTGATCTAATGTCTTTGGCTTACGAACACCCATTTTCAGTGCGATCTCTGCCATCTCATCTGTACACATTGCAGATAATCCCCAGTACTCCGGATCATACTTTGTGATCTTTTTCATCCCAAGCTTCTGCGGAACACGGTCTGTGATCATTTTAGCAAGCTTTACAATAGCTTCTCTCTCTACTTCGTTTTCAATAAATTCCGGTACAAAATTTCCCAATGGATCTGCCATTTCTTCCTCCTTATATGCAAAGCCGTCACTCTGCCGGCTCCTGTAAAAAAAATATTTTATTCTGCTTTCACTTATTTCTGATATTTAGAAATCTCAGTGCGGATCCAGTCCGCCCACTCATCAAAACCTTCTCCTGTCTTCGCTGAGACAAAGAAAATCTTTGCATCTGGATTTAATTTCAAGATGCGTTCTTTCACAGCCTCTTTGCTGAAATCATCAAAAACACTTAATGTATCACATTTGTTAATGAGAACCACATCACAGATAGAAAACATTAATGGATATTTTAAAGGTTTGTCATCCCCTTCCGGCACGGAAAGGATCATGGCATTCTTTGTACTTCCGGTATCAAACTCTGCCGGACAGACCAGATTGCCTACGTTCTCAAGCACAACAAAATCAAGGTCTTTTGTTCCGAACTCCCGGATTCCCTGTCTTGTCATGTCCGCATCCAGATGGCACATTCCACCTGTATGGATCTGGATGGCACGCACACCGGTCTCACTGATCGCCTGTGCGTCCACATCAGAGTCAATATCTGCTTCCATGACACCAATCTTCATCTCGTCTTTGAGCATGGAGATCGTGCGTTTTAATGTCGTTGTCTTTCCTGCGCCCGGAGAAGACATAAGATTTAACAAAAATGTCCCCTCTGACTTTAATTCTGCACGTAATTTGTCAGCATCCGCATTGTTGTCTTCAAAAATACTCCGTTTTACCTCAATCACTTTAAAGTCTTTCATCTGTTCTCCCTCTTCCCTTCTTCTATGTTCCGGCTATCCCATGTTTCCATGTCAGATCCCAGCGTCTGTCCTCTGGTATAACCAGATTGTTATTTATAAAACATTCTATCTATAACATACATTGCATAAGTATTATTGTCAATGATTTTGTTAAAAAATACACAATGCTTTGTCACTGGTATGTCCACAATTCATCTGTGTAAAAGAAACTCCCTTCACATCAAGGAATTTCTTTTTCACTGTCTCTATTCTGTTATTTTTACCCAAGAGCCACATCCAGCGACATCATCACCGTAAATCCCACTGCAAAAAATCGTTCCAAGGTCGGAATGTTCCCCTGGGACATTTCCGGGATCAGTTCCTCCACAACCACATAGATCATCGCTCCGGCTGCAAAGCTTAACAGATAAGGCAGAGCCGGACAATATATCCTGCTGCAAGGATTGTGAGCATTGCACCGACCGGCTCCACAATCCCCGAAAGCACACCACCTGCAAAAGCTTTTGACACTTTCATCCCTTCTGCCCTGAGCGGCATGGAAATAATCGCCCCCTCCGGGAAGTTCTGTATTGCGATCCCTATTGACAATGCCATAGCTGCCGCCACTGTGATTTTTGCATTTCCAGCCAGATATCCGGCATACACAACCCCGACTGCCATCCCTTCCGGAATATTATGCAGCGTGACGGCCAGCACCATCATGGTGGTTCTCTGCAATCTGCTCTTTGGTCCCTCTGCGCTGACACTGTACCTGTGCAAATGTGGGATGATGTGATCTAACAGAAGCAGAAACAGAATGCCACCCCAAAATCCAGCTGCTGCTGGAATAAACGCAAACTTTCCCATCTCTTCCGACTGATCCATCGCCGGAATCAGTAAACTCCAGATGGATGCCGCCACCATCACCCCCGCAGCAAACCCGGTAAGAATCCGGGACAACCGTTCGCTCATATCATGTTTCATAAAAATACGCACGCTGCACCGAGCGACGTACCCAAAACGGAATTAAAATTCCATAAAATACTGCCTGATTCATAAGACACCTTCCTCTCTTATTATTAATAAGTAATTGCAAACTTTATTTCAGTTATTTTCTTTAAGTCCTCAATCAATTTTACAATTTCGTATTCTATTCATAATGTATGTATTTTGTTGGTTAGTATCAACTAACTTTATTGTAATAATAAGAGAAAAAATGTCAATAGGTAGAAAAAGAGGTTACTACACAAAGCTGACATTCTTTCTGTAATAACCTCTTTATCCTATCCCGGTATTATAAAGCAAGTACCGCAACAACATACACCAAAATAAACAATATCGACAATAATATTCCGAATATTCCTGTAATAATCCCTGCAATCGCAAGTCCTTTGCCCGGCCGCTTCTGCACAAGACTTACAATTCCCTGTGGCAATGCGATCAGTGCAAGAATAATTCCAATATAAGGCAAAAAGCTGAATACAATCGCAAGAATTCCAAGTACCAGCGAACAGATTGCAAGGTTCTTGGTCGTTCTCTTATCCGGAACCGGTTCCCCGATCACGATCACCTGCTGTCTCGGTCTCGCCTGCTCCTCATATCCTCTGTCAAAGTTTTCTCCATAGTTTCCCTGTTCCATATGTAAACCGTCCTTTACTATGCAAGCTGAAGAAATACTACAATGACCATGATCAAAAGCTGTATTACCGTACATCCAACAAAAGCGCCGACAACATTCCCCATCTTACCTGCCAGTCCCTGTCTTACATAAACTGTTCCAAATAAAGCTCCGATCAGTAAACCCAACCATCCGCAAAGAAGAAATCCAGCGATACAACTGATCCCGATAAACACATTACACATTGTCGGTGTTTTATGCAATGGCTGATACTGCTCGCCGCTGCCCTGATATACTCCGTTCACAGCAAGATCAACTTTATTTCCGATTGCCACAACACGAATTTCCGTATCATCGATCATAATTGGATAATCCACCATCATCACCCACCAGTTCTGTGATTTCACCTTGTACGCCTGACCATTCACCAGAATCTTTGCTCCAAATCCTGCCTTGTACTCAATCACATTGTTTGTTCCATTTACCGTTACTTCCCATTTCTTTGTCATTTTCATGCTACTCCTTGTCTCCACGGTCTTTCTGCCGTATTCTTTATCATTTTACCACATAAAAGTATAAAAGAAAACCTTTTTTCGACTAAATTAGAAAAGGATTTTTATGTAACTTTGATTTCTTATTGCAAAACTGCGTTTCTATGTATCAGGAACATTTCACCGTAATTTCCTGTTACACGAAAAAAGCTTCGAGAAAATCTCAAAGCTTTTTGTTAGTAGCGAGAGGGGGAGTCGAACCCTCGACACCATGGGTATGAACCATGTGCTCTAGCCAACTGAGCTATCTCGCCATATTCAATATTTTTTTCTGCGCCATCACGCAGTGATGTGTGCATCGGCATCGCAGATGCGCCTCACATTTTCCACCTCAATCAACAATATCTTGTCAATGTCTTCTGTGGAAAATGGGACCTATAGGGCTCGAACCTATGACCCTCTGCTTGTAAGGCAGATGCTCTCCCAGCTGAGCTAAGATCCCATAGGATGGATATTCATCCAAAGTAGCGAGAGGGGGAGTCGAACCCTCGACACCATGGGTATGAACCATGTGCTCTAGCCAACTGAGCTATCTCGCCATATTTCTGCCTGCGCTATCACGCAGTGATGTGTGCATCAGCATCGAAGATGCGTCACACATTTTCCACTCCGACCAATAACATCCTGTCATTGTCTTCTGTAGAAATGGGACCTATAGGGCTCGAACCTATGACCCTCTGCTTGTAAGGCAGATGCTCTCCCAGCTGAGCTAAGATCCCATATACTTGCGAGTCGCTTGCGCAACTCGCTTTGCTATTATATAATGAATCACATAAAAAAGTCAACACTTATTTTTGTGTTTCTGCAATTTTTTTTTTAGGATTGCTATTTTCATCCGCTATTCTTCCAACAGCCGATCCACCAGTTTTACGCAGTCTGCTGCATCTTTCGAGTATCCGTCCGCTCCGATCTCATCTGCAAAACTTTCATTGATCGCCGCACCACCAATAACGATCTTGCTGTCGCATCCCATTTCTTTTGCCAATTCCACAACATCTTTCATGCGCATCATCGTTGTTGTCATAAGGGCTGACAGACCAATTACTTTTGCATGCTCTTTTAAAGCAGTCTCAACGATCAGCGAAGCCGGAACATCTTTTCCAAGGTCAATCACATTGTAGCCATAGTTTTTCAACATAAGAACAACAAGATTTTTTCCGATATCGTGAATATCTCCTTCTACTGTTGCAACTACAATTGTCGCCTTTTGTTCCGCATCATTCCGCTCTAACATTGGCTCTACGTATTCGATCGCCATCTTCATCGTGTTGGCAGAGGAGATCAGCTGTGGCAGGAAATATTTCTGTTTGTCAAACAGCACGCCAACTTCATTGATCGCCGGGATCAGATGATGGTTGATGATCTCATCCGGTTTTTCTCCGTCGGCAAGCGCCTTTTCACCTCATCTAAAATGCCACCCTTATTTCCTTTTAAAACAGCTTCAAAATAGCACTTCTTCCTTCCTGTGATCCAGGTTTTGCCTGATCATCCGCCGCCGCTTTTTTTACCGGGACAAGCACGCGCTCCTGACCTGCGTACTTTTCAGCGAGCATGTTCATACGCTCAATATAGCGGATATCACTCTCTTCTCTTGCAAGAAGCAGATCAGACGCAAATGCGGCATTCATCAATAATTCCTGCGATGGATTTGCAATAGCCATTGTAAGCCCATGTGCGATTGCCATCGTAAGGAACGCTGTATTCACATAAGTCCGCTCCGGCAGACCAAAAGAAATATTGGAAAGTCCACAGGCTGTTGGCAGTCCAAGTTCATTTTTACAATAAGAAAAGGTTTCATAGCACTCAATGGCAGCTCTTGGATTTGCTCCGATCGTTGCAACCAGTCCGTCTACGATAATGTCCTCTTTGCTCATTCCGATCTTGATTGCCTGCTCCATAACCGTGCGGATGATCGCATGTTTTTCCTCAGAATCATTCGGAAGCCCTGCATCCGATAATGGCAGCAAAATAAACATTGCTCCGTATTTTTCTGCAATCGGAAGAAGTTTATCCATTTTCTCTTTTTCCATGGAAATCGAATTGATCAGGGCACGTCCCGGATAAATACGGAGTGCCGCCTCAATAATATCTACATGGCTGGAGTCAATGCACAGCGGACAATCAACCGTAGAAGTCACTTCATAAATCGTGCTGATCATCATTTCTTTCTCATCAATTCCGTTCATTCCCATATTAACATCAAGAATCGCAGCACCGTTTTCTTCCTGGTCTAACGCCATCTGACGCACCATGTTAAGGCTGCCCTCCCGCAGTTCTGCCTGAAGTTTTTTCTTACCGGTCGGATTGATGCGCTCACCGATCACCATAAAATTACCATCCAATGTAATTTCCACCAGTTTACGTTCAGAAGTCAGAATTCTTCTTTTTGCGTCAAAGGTTTATGCACCGGCATATCCTTCACTGCTTCTTTCAGTGCACGGATATGCTCCGGTGTCGTGCCACAGCAGCCTCCGATAATGGACGCACCGGCCTCCACCAGTTTTTTTCCACAGGAAGCGAACTCCTCTGGTCCCGTCTTGTAGACTGTCACACCATTCTCCAGCTCCGGCAGCCCTGCATTCGGCTTTGCAAGGATTGGGATTGTGGCATACTCTGCCATTTTTTCAACCGGTTCTATCATATCCTCCGGTCCTGTTGAACAGTTGATCCCGATCGCATCAGCTCCGAGACTCTGCAGTACGACTGTCGCCGTTGCCGGATCTGTTCCATAAAGGGTTCTTCCATCCGGGTTATATGTGAGTGATACCATGATTGGAAGATCACATACTTCCCTGATCGCAATGACTGCCGCCCTGCATTCCTGAAGACTCATCATGGTCTCTACCACAAAGAGATCAGCGCCTGCATCTGCAACTACCTCTGCCTGTTCTTTGTAGACATCCACAAGATCTTCAAACATCAGGTCGCCGATCGGATATAACTGTTGTCCGGTCATCGTCATATCCGCTGCCACCAGCGCTTTTCCCTGCGCCGCTTTTTGGGACAGGGCGATCAGTTCCCGGTTCATTTCTTCTAATCTGTCTGCAAGTCCATACTCTTCCAGTTTTATACGGTTTGCAGTAAATGTTGGTGCATACAAAATATCAGTTCCGGCCGCCACATAATCTTCCTGTAACTTTATCATAATATCAGGATTTTCAAGAATCCACTGTTCCGGGCACACACCAACCGGCATGCCTGCTTTCTGCAAATTCGTTCCTGTCGCTCCATCCAGAATAACCGGTCCGTTTTCCACCAGTTTTTTAAATTCTGCTTTTGTCATTGTCTTTTGTCATTCCTTCCGCGGATTTATTCCTTTTGATTATGCCATTTCCATAAATGCGGCGCAAGTATTTTTAAATTCCTATTTACAGCAATTCTTTGAGGATTTTATTGACCATTCCAGGATTTGCCTTTCCTTTCATTGCCTTCATGGTCTGTCCAACCAGAAATCCGATCGCTTTTTCTTTTCCATTACGGTAATCTTCTACTGACTGTGGATTGTCTCTGATGACCTGTTCCACGACTGCTTGCAGTTCGCCGGCATCATTGACGGTCTTTAATCCTTTTTCCTCAACGTATTTGTCAGGATCAATATCATGTTTGAAAACTTCCTCAAACACTTCCTTTGCAACCGTGCTGTTGATCGCACCGGAATCTGCCAGTTCAATGACTTTTGCAAGATTTACCGGAGAAAATTTAATGTCCTCCGGGTCCATCTCATTTTCTTTTAACAGACGGATGATTTCACCCATAATCCAGTTGGAAACTTTCTTTGGTTTCTTACATATCTCTGTCGTCGCCTCGAAAAGATCGGCAAATTTTTATGTCCGGTGATAATTTCCGCATCATAATCCGGCAGACCGAATTCTTTTTTATAGCGTTCTAATTTTTCTGTGCGGAGTTCCGGCTGTCTTGCCTTGATTTCTGCGATCCACTCATCGCTTATGACAATTGGAACAAGATCCGGTTCCGGGAAATAACGGTAATCCTGTGCATCCTCCTTAGAACGCATTGCGTAGGAGTACTCTTTGTTGTCATCCCATCTTCTGGTTTCCTGAATGACCTTTTTTCCTTCCTCGATCAGCTCGATCTGCCGGGCGCGCTCGCCCTCGATAGCTCTTGCGATCGCCTTGAAAGAGTTCAGGTTCTTCATCTCGGTACGTGTTCCAAATTCCGGTGCCCCCATCTCACGGACGGAAAGGTTAACATCGGCACGCATGGAACCTTCATTTAATTTACAGTCAGACGCACCAAGATACTGGATGATCAGCCTTAATTTTTCCAGATAGGCAATGACCTCCTCTGCGGAACGCATATCCGGCTCTGACACGATCTCGATCAACGGTACGCCGGAACGGTTGTAATCGACGATCGAACAGTCCTCCCACTCATCATGCACCAGCTTTCCGGCATCCTCCTCCATATGGATTTCATGGATACCAACCGTTTTCTTACCCGCTGCAGTTTCGATCTCCACCCCGCCGTTCCTGCAGATTGGCAGATACAACTGGGAAATCTGGTAATTCTGCGGATTATCCGGATAAAAATAGTTTTTACGGTCAAACTTGCAATACTGTGTAATGCTGCAGTTAGTGGCAAGACCAACTGCAATCGCATACTCTACCACCTGTTTATTTAAAACAGGAAGAGAACCCGGCATACCGGTACATACCGGGCAGGTATGGCTGTTTGGCGCCCCTCCGAATGCGGTGGAGCAGCCACAGAAAATTTTTGTTTTACTTGCTAATTCAACATGGACTTCCAGTCCAATCACAGTTTCATATACTTTACTCATGACGATTCCTCCAAACTTATGCTAATGGGCTGTGTTCATATTCCCTGGTCTGCTCAAATGCATACGCAGCGCGGATAATATTTTTCTCTTTGAAACAGTCGCCGATCAGTTGTAAGCCGATTGGAAGTCCATTGGAATCTTTTCCACAAGGAAGTGAAATTCCCGGAAGTCCTGCAAGGTTTACAGAGATGGTATAAATATCTCCGAGATACATTTTTATCGGATCACTTAAGGATTCCCCTAACTTCGGAGCCGTTGTCGGGGCTGCCGGTCCTAAGATCACATCATATTTTGCAAAGGCTTCATCAAATACTTTTTTGATCAATGCCTTTGTGCGAAGTGCTTTCAGATAATAAGCATCATAATATCCACTGCTTAATACGAAGGAACCCAGCATGATCCTTCTTTTTACTTCCGGACCAAATCCTTCCGAACGTGTCTTTTTGTACATATTATGAAGTCCTTCGTATTCCTTTGCGCGATAACCATATTTTACTCCGTCAAAACGTGCAAGGTTTGAGCTTGCCTCGGCACAGGCGATGACATAGTATGCAGGAATTGCATATTCCACAAGACTCAGATCAAATTCCTCTACGACCGCACCTTTTTCTTCTAAAACCTTTGCTGCATTTAATACGGCCTCTTTTACTTCCGGATCAAGTCCCTCTCCAAAATAATCTCTTGGAATTCCGATTTTTAATCCTTTCACATCATCTACCAGAGCATCCGTGAATTTTAAGTCATCTCTTGCGATAGATGTGGAGTCTTTCTTATCATAAGAAGCAATTGCTTCTAAGATTGTTGCACAGTCTGTCACATCTTTTGCAATCGGTCCGATCTGATCCAGTGAGGAGCCATAAGCGATCAGTCCATAACGGGAAACGGTTCCATAAGTTGGTTTGATTCCGGTCACACCACAGAATGAACTTGGCTGACGGATGGAACCGCCGGTGTCAGAACCTAACGCATAGGAGCATTCTTCTGCTGCAACCGCTGCACAGGAACCACCGGAAGAGCCACCCGGGACATGAGCTTCATTCCATGGATTCTTAGTTGTCCCGTAAGCGGACGTCTCTGTGGTACTTCCCATCGCAAACTCATCCATATTTGTTTTTCCAATGATCACCGCACCTACTTTTTCAAGATTTTCTACCGCTTCTGCAGTGTACGTTGGTTTAAAATTATATAATATCTTTGAGGAACAGGTCGTCAGCAGATCTTTCGTGCACATATTGTCCTTGATGGCGACCGGCACTCCGGCAAGCGGACCTGTAAGCGTTCCATCATCGATCATTTTCTGTACTTCCTCTGCACGTTTTAATGCGCCTTCACGATCCACTGTCACAAAACTGTTCACTTTTTTCTCTTTTGCTTCAATTGCATCTAAAGCTGCTGTAACAGCCTCTGTAACCGTAACTTCTTTTGCTTTTATTTTTTGCCTAATTCCACGGCAGTCAAACTCATTAATCTCATTTCTATCACCCTTTCTTCCTTATTCCATGCTCACATCCAACACATCTGAATTGCTAACCGATCGTCTTTGGCACCTTGAATCCACTGTCTTTCATGGAAGGCGCATTAGAAAGGGTTGCTTCGCTTCCGTCTCCATTCGTGACAACGTCTTCACGAAATACGTTTGTCACCGGGAAAACATGAGACATCGGCTCAACTCCTGTGGTATCTAACTCATTTAATTTATCAATATAGTCAAGCATGGCTCCCATGTCTTTTTGCCTGCTCTTTTTCTTCTTCATTCAATTCCAGTTTTGCAAGAATTCCTACATATTCAATGGTTTCATCCGAAATAATATTTGCCATTTTTCTTATCCTCTCTGCTTTCTTTCCGGCTATGGCTCTAATCTGCTCATATCACGCGGGAACAATGTTGTCTCTCTGACATTGTCTTCACCGATCAGTTTCATCGTCAGACGCTCCAGACCGATTCCAAGACCTCCGTGTGGCGGCATTCCGTGTTTGAATGTGTCCATGTACTGCTCCATGCCCTCGGTTGTCATGCCGCGTTTTCGATTTTTTCCAGCAGCATGTTGTAATCGTGGATACGTTGTCCGCCGGTCGTGATCTCCAGACCGTGATACAATAGATCAAAACTTAATGTAAACGTCGGATCTGCCGGATCATCCATTGCGTAGAATGGTCTTTTCTTGGAAGGATAATGTGTGACAAACACGAAATCCGCATCACATTCCTCTTTAAAATACTGTCCGATCAAAGCCTCCTCTTCCGGTTCAAGATCATATGGGTTACGAATTTTTCTGCCGTATTTTTCAGCTACTTTTCTTTTTGCCTCGTCGAATCTGACGGTCGGGATTTTATCCACATTCGGCAGTGTCACACCAAGGATTTTCAACTCTTTTCGTAGTCCTTTTCAAAAGGTCAACCATATACTGTAAAAATCCGGTCTCCATTGCCATGATATCTTCGAATCCATCAATGTATCCCATCTCAAAATCAAGACTGGTATACTCATTCAAATGACGTTTTGTATTGTGTTTTTCTGCACGGAACACCGGAGCTGTCTCAAATACACGGTCAAATACGCCAACCATCATCTGTTTATAAAACTGTGGGCTCTGCGCTAAAACAGCCGGTCTGTGGAAATAGTCCATACGGAACATATTTGCACCACCCTCAGCGCCTTTTGCACCGATCTTCGGCGTGTGGATCTCGGTAAATCCCTGCTCATAAAGAAAATCACGGAATCCTCTGACGACACCTTCCTGAATCTTAAATTTTGCACGCTCTCTTATATTTCGAAGTGCAATGGAACGGTTGTTTAAGTTTGCTTCCAGAGAAGTGTTTAATTTCCACTTGGAAATTGCTAACGGCATCGGTGCAACCGGCTCAGATAATACCGGATGCTGTCTAACCGGATTTCAAAACCATTCGGTGCCCTGTCCTCGCTTTTCACTGCACCTTCCACTTCCACGGTGGCTGCTTCTTTCAGGTCTTTAAGTCAAACTTTGTTTTCCCTCTTCAAATACACATTGAAGAAGTCCTTCCCTTTTTCGTAAAACGACAAATGCAACCTCTCCCATATCCCTTATGGTATGAACTGCACCGTTCACTTTTACGGTCTTTCCTTCGAAATCTCCTGCTAAGATCTCACTGATCTCTACTGTGTCTTTTTTGTTTACTCCTGTCATGAATTCCATACGTTTGTACGCTCCTTTTCTTTCCTTATTTTGGGAATTACTCGGTGCGGGACGGAATAATCATTATAATAAATGAAACTAAAAAAGCCCTGAAAGAACAACTTGTTCTTTCAGGGCGAGATATACAATTATCCCGCGGTACCACCCGCATTGGAAAATGATAACATTAAATTCATTTTCCCACTCAATGTGCGTAACGTGCACTAACGTACTGACCTACTTACATACCGGTCATCACAATGATCCAAATAGCTTCGGCTGTAATACCCGGTTATGGTTCAACCAGTCTGCTCCAGAGTGTTCCCTGTATCTCCTCTTTCAAACAGCGCTCTCAGTCGGTGACGCTGTATTCCTGTCGACGCCTGAAGATCAGAGTCTCTATCAACGCTTTACTGTGTTAATGTTGTAATATTTATATCACTTCAAAAACAGAAATGCAAGAAAAAATTTGATTTTTATTATAACAAATTTTAATAATTGTTATTCTTTTTGGTTAAAAAACATCAATCCCAACGATTTATCATGCCAGAAACCCGCCGGATCACCATCACTGCAAGAAGTCCGATCACCGTTCCGGAAGCAATCCCTGTGATAGCAAGAACCGGGAGATAATAAATTAAAGTTGCCGTATCAAGTACCCACATTGCGACAAATATCTGACCTGCATTGTGCGAAATGCCGCCGAGAACGCTCACTCCGGCAGCCGAAAAAAGCTTTGATCTCTTTGCCAGATACATCACTGCAAAACTCAAAAGTCCTCCCGGCAAAACTGTAAAGCATTGCTGCCATGGAACTAAACGTAAGTCCTGTGAGCAGGATACGCACCATGGAAAGTGCAAATGCTTCCTTTGTTCCAAGTGTGTACAGTGCGACCATCACCACAAGATTTGCAAGTCCAAGCTTTGCCCCTGGAATCCCCAGATTTACCGGGATCAGCGTTTCAATATAGGAAAGCACAAATGCAAGTGCCACAAGCATTCCAAGAAGTGCTGTTTTTTTTGCCATAATCATTCCCTTCTTTTCTCTAATGCTGCAAAATGTCGATTCCGGAGTCTTCTCCGTTCTCGATCGTGATAACTACCTTATCCGGGAGACAGACGATCGTCTCTTTGTTCCTGCTGATTTTATTGTGATGCACACAGATCTGATCCGGGCATGACGCTTCCGGCATATTCACATAGCCATCCAGAATCGCAAACCGGTTATAAGAGCCATCCTCAAACCGTATCGTCTCTGTATGATCCTCCGAGAGCGGATATCTTCCATATTCCACACCGTCCACTGTGACAACGGCAACTGCATTTTTTGTCGATACCTTCTGGTAATACTGTATTGCAACGTATATACCGGCTGCCGCCACAAGTAGCACAGCGATCAGGAGCCAGTCATTTTTCCGGATGCGTAACGCTTTCCCATCCTGCGCCCCTGCTTCTTTTTGAGATGGTTCTTTCATCTGAAATATTTTTTTCATCTGGGACTCTCTTTCCTCTTTGTTTTCTTTTTATCAGCAGTACCTGTTTCTTTGCCGGATCAAAAATACTTTATCATCACCTGGTGTATTCTTCAAATCCATCCGAATACCGAATGCTTCCGTCTTCTAAAATCCACATTGCCTCCACACCGTCAAGCTGATTTACAAATTCCATTCCTTCCGTAAGCGGCATATTAAAAACCGCAGTGGAATACGCATCTGCCATTCCGGAATCATCTGTGATAATGGTAACGGATGAAAAATTATCTGCCGGCATCAGGGTATCCTGATTGATAATGTGACAGTATCTTTTTCCATCGACTGTATAATAGCGTTGATAATTTCCACTCGTTACCACGCTTAAATCCTGAACTTCCACTTTTTTTATATATGCCTGATCACTCTCCACATCAGGATTCTGAATTCCGACCGCCCAGGCGCTTCCATCCGGGTGTCCGCCAATAGCACACACATTTCCCCCGACCGAAAAAAGCATGTACTGGATTCCCAGTTCATTTTTTGCATACTCTGCAACCTTTTGAACCGCATAACCTTTTCCAATACTTCCAACATCTAACAACATATCCGGGTCTGTCAGATAAACCGTAGACGCCTCCTCGTCAATGACAATATTATGGATATCTGTATGTTCTGCTGCTCTCTCCAATTCATCCATCGGCGGCAGCTCTGCAGAATACGGATCTTCACTTCCTGCTTCCCTATAATCATGCCAGATAGACAGCACACTTCCCATTGCGATATTCATGTTTCCATCTGTTTTTTCATCCATCGTAATGCCGAGTTTCAACAGCTCGATGATTTCCTCATCCACCTTTACCGGCTGGATTCCCGCATTATCATTGATGGTCTTGATGTTATTCATCCCCTCATAGTCGTGATAAATATCATACAGATCATTATAGTATTGAAACTTGTCTTTGATCAATGACATCTGTTCCGAAAATTGCTCTTTTGATGACGCATAACCAATAATCTGTGTCTGTGTGTCAAACACATCAAAAAAAGATGCCTCATATTTTTCCAGATCCTTCCCTGTGCTATGTCTGTAGGCGATCACGCCAATCAATGCAAGCAATATCAAAACTGCCGCAATCTGTCTCTTATTTTTCCATTCATTCTTCCTCTCGTATAAAAAAAGAGGGGTTATACGCCCCTCCTGCCGTCATCCTTATTTTTTCTCATAAATGCCGAATTCATTCTGAATCAAAATATCGCCAACCTCTAATTCCAATGGCAGCTTATACTTCTGAACTTCTATGGAACCATTCTGTGTGGTCAACATCACACTTGTCTCCTTAAATGATTCAACTGTATATTCTTCTACTTCTTTTTTTCTTTTAAACATAAATTGACGCCCGTTTTCCTATTCCCAAACTCTAAAAACCAAAGAAGATTATATCAAGCCTCTGTCATTCATGCAAGATATTTTTTCGTTGTTTTTCTTCCAGATAATCGCAGCGTATTTGTAGTTTTTATTTTAATTTGCGCAATATTTTTATGATCTTCACCTCAAAGACTACCGCAACTACAAGAATCAGCCCCATAACAATCAGACTATATGCTGCATCGACCCGATATCCTAACGCATCGCAGATGCTGGTAAAAAGAAGAGACAACACAAATACCAGTTTGATCAGTTCCACCATGCGGATCGTATATTTGCGTATCGCTCCGGTACAGACCTCGCGCGGCAGTCCGTTAACGCGCTCCGGGTAAATAGCCAGCACAGTAAGCCCCATATAGACAAGAATCAGGATCAGCACATTCATGACAATACGCACTGCCCCTGCGCCGTAGACAATCCCATAATAAACCTGTAATCCCATATAAAATAATGCTGCTATCGCCGAAATAATCTCGAAAACGAGTGTCTCTGTTGACAAATGATTTTTCTTCATTCTATATCATTTCCTTTTCTGGTATTGCTATTTGCAATCTTCCCTGAATCCATAACATAGTTAGAATACAATATTTTTTTCTTTTCTAAAAGTAATTTTAGAATAATTTTAGAATTATGTGTTTTCTTTTCTTGAAAATCAGTTTCGCTGTGCTATAATTATTTAGGTTATGATTACGAATCAACACTAAAGGAGAACTTATATATATGGAAAATTTATTATTCCAAAAGATTATCATTCAGAATTAAACCTGCATGATACACAGATTGCAATTAAAACAGTCAAAGATTTCTTTCAGAATCTTCTTTCCCAGAGACTGAATCTCTCCCGTGTATCAGCACCTTTATTTGTCGATCCTGATTCCGGATTAAACGATAACTTAAACGGTGTGGAACGCCCTGTTACATTTGATATCAAAGAACAGAACGGAAGGGAAGCTGAAGTTGTCCAGTCCCTTGCAAAATGGAAAAGATAAAAAAATATGGTTTTTCTTACGGCGAAGGACTTTACACAGATATGAATGCCATCCGCCGCGATGAAATCACCGACAATATCCACTCTATCTTTGTTGACCAGTGGGATTGGGAAAAAATCATCAAAAAAGATGAGCGTACCATTGCAACTTTGATGGATACCGTAAAGGTTGTATACAAATGCCTTCGTAAAACAGAAAAATATATGGCAATCCAGTATGATTATATTGAAGAAATCCTGCCACATGATATTTTCTTTGTCACAACTCAGGAATTAGCTGACATGTTCCCGGACAACACTCCAAAGGAACGTGAGTATTACATTGCAAAAGCAAAAGGTGCTGTCTGCATTATGAAGATTGGTGATGTTCTGGAAAATGGTGAACGCCATGACGGACGTGCTCCTGACTATGATGACTGGAGTTTAAATGCTGATATCGTTGTTTACTATCCGGTTCTTGATATCGCATTAGAGTTATCTTCCATGGGTATCCGTGTTGACAAAAAAGCTCTGCTTTCGCAGTTAAAGAAGGCTGGCTGTGAAGAAAGAAAAGATCTTCCTTTCCAGAAAGCAATCATCAACGAAGAACTTCCATACACCATCGGCGGCGGCATCGGACAGTCCCGTATCTGTATGTTCTTCCTGCGCAAAGCACACATTGGAGAAGTACAGTCCTCTCTGTGGCCAGAAGATATGATCGCACAGTGCGAGGAAAATGGAGTCCAGCTTCTGTAAATCAAAAATTGCTATTGATATAAAATCAGCACCTGATTCACTTTTTGTGAATCCGGCGCTGATTTTTCTTTCTTCTGTACGTCAGCCCTTACAACCCATGGTATTTTACATTAGGATTTGACTAAATTCTACTTTCTCCTTATTTACATCTACAAAAGCTAACGTTGTAAAATACTGTTCATCCAACAATAATCCTTTTGTATCAACCTTTTCTTTTTTCAGAACTTCCTGAAGAAATTCTCCATGCATATCCTTTCCGGCTTTTCCTATAAATGCGGTATGTGCACCTAACTTTCCTGCCGCTACTGCAACATTTGCCGGAGCTCCTCCCGGATTTCTCGCATATAGCATCTGCCCGTTTTCATTATAACCCTGAGCGGTAAAATCAATCAAAATTTCACCGAACACAACAATGTCATAAAGCGAATGAGTAACTGCATCATATGGAACTTTTTCAACAATACTTACCAATTTCCAGCGGCACTACAGAACATATGTGCATCAATGCTGATGGTCCTCTTTGTTATTGCGGTAACCACGGTTGTCTTGAGACTTATTGTTCTGCTAACGCATTAGAGCATACTTCCGGACTGCCTATAAAAGATTTTTTCGTTCAACTAAGAGAAATCATAACCACCGGCTTAGCCGGTGGTTTGCTCACGCCCTATAAGGGCTTATTACCGGCTCTGGAGTCTAAAGACTCATCGAATGGTTCGCCAGCCGCAACGTCATTTACCTACTAAGCCCATTGGGCTTATTCTATCTGTTTGTTTTTACTGGCTCACCCGTGAACGGGTCAATATACTCTTTCAGAGTCATTTGATCATATTCCAAATCTTCTTTTAACTGATTTTGAATATATTCCTGTATTTTCTTTGCATTTTTGTCCTACTGTATCTACGTAATATCCTCTGCACCAGAAATGCCTGTTTCCATACTTATATTTTAAATTCGCATGTCTTTCGAATATCATTAGCGTACTTTTTCCTTTTAAATACCCTACGAAACTTGACACACTTATGCTTGGTGGAATCTCTACTAACATATGTATGTGATCCGGGCATACTTCTGCTTCGACAATTTTTACACCTTTTCTTTTACATAACATGCTTAATATATTAGCTATATCACGTTTTAACTGTCCATATATTATTTTTCTGCGATACTTTGGTGCAAATACAATGTGATACTTACAATTCCATTTCGTGTGTGCTAAACTATTTATATCCATATGGATACCTCCTCTGCTTGTAATGCGGTTGGCGAACCTGCATTATTATAGCATTGGAGGTTTTTTCTGTAAGCTAAAGCATTTCCAACCACTCGCATAGCAAGTGGTTTATTTGTTTCCAGCATTCCATTTTTCGGAACACGAAAAACTCCATCCTGGAAACAGGGCCTTGCCCTAACAAAAAAAATAGAGGTGCGCTAGGCACCCTCTATCCTAAACCTCTTGCAAAATCCGCAAGGCTGGTTTATAATCAGATTAGAAAACCGAAGGATATTGGAGTGTCCAACGGTTGCACAATCGGAAACTTATAAAGCGTTAAGTTTATTAACGGATTACAGGCTATCCCCTATTGGCGTAGAGGATAGCCTTTCCGTTTATTTGCGGTTATGTTTATTGTCTATGTATGTCAAAGCTGCAAATACAACCAGTAAAAGTGTAAGCACTTCTAAAGTATCCATACCGACCTCCTTTCTGTTTCCAGAAAGGACAACCGCAAGACTATCCCTACTGCTCTAATCTGACTGAAAAACATTATATCATGTGGTGTCGAATTTTGCTAGTACCGACTGACGTTCATTCTGCCAAAATGTCTTCTAAACATTTATTGTATTTCTGTCAGAAATTTATTGTATATTTCTTCATCATACATTACATTATTTTTCTTAGAAAATTCATACATTTTTTTATCAAAAGTAACTAATTTCAATTCTTCCTTTTTCCCATTTTCTTCAAGAACTCTAAGTGTTACCTTTTCATTAAGCATAGTAATAATTGTATAATCTGCTATATCATTCTTATGTATAATCTTTTTAGCTCCATTAAGAACGTTATGGAGCAGATATCTAAAATACTCAATTTCCGTTTCAGCAAAATCTTTTTCTAAACGTAGTTCATTTAGTGCTCTATCCAAGGAGATCAAATAATCGTCTTGCGTATACTTCGTTCCTATTTGCAATAACACTCTTAAATATTCACTTGTGCTACTTGCATTATATAAAACTCTTGCTTTTTCAATTACACTTTCTGGATGTTCCTTATTCATCTGTATATTCATGAGTATAAAAGCATTGCGGATACTCTCTAATAATATTTCATCTATTCTCTTGTCGACATCATCAATACTCATATGTAGTTCTTCATCTAAATAATATTGATTATATAAATCATACAATCTACTATACATCTGGCTCCAAATTAATCCAAATACAAGTCCAGCAACACTTTCTTCTATTTCTAAATCTTTATACACCACATCGCTTATTGTTCCAATCAATGTAAAAAAAAGACCTTGCATTAATTTTACTTCATGTTCTATTCGTGGTGAAATATACTTCTCCGTTTGAATCAACCCATTTTTTAAATCTTCAGCCAACTGCTCTTGATGATATTTTAATTCTGAAACTCCTGGATTAATAATATAAATATCAATGCCGTACGCCTCTTTATAATGCTGCGTCAATTCATTATACTTTACTAATAAATCAGGTTCTCCTTTCCGATATGCTTGAAAAAAAAGTTCAAATTTCGTTGTTGCCGGAATGCTGATAGATGAAACCGTTCGCAAAAATTGGACATATTTCTGTTTATCAAAATAATACTTTTTCATTACCTTGTCTCTTACCCCTTCACCATTACAGCATTCAATTTGATAAAAATAGCGAACTGCATTTGTATCTAAAATTATCTGTTTCATCTTCACTCGCTCCCTTCAATTAAATCTTATCATTTGAATATTTGTAACACCTATCACATTACCCTACATTCTCCTTTCATACTACGCAAGGGCGTGTGAAAAAACGAGAGTTTTTTCATTCGTCCTTTTGCTTATAGTTATAATAATAGCTATATTACATAAAAATGGTGCTAGAATATAAATAGTACAAGCCAAAATGAAAAATTCCAAATACACATAAGCATGGTACAATAGAAACATGCTGAAGGAGGATCTCATATGGCAAAGCAACATGACAAACAATTTAAACTTGATGCAATCCAGTACTATCAAGATCATAAAGATCTCGGAGTACGTGGATGTGCAGAAAATCTTGGCATCGGCTACAGTACATTAACAAAGTGGCTGAAAGACTTCCGAGAATCAGGTGATATTCCTGTTCGTGGTTCTGGTAATTATGCATCTGATGAGCAGAAGGAAGTTGCCCGTCTCAGACGTGAATTACGTGATGCCCAAGATGCACTTGATGTGTTAAAAAAAGCAATCAACATTCTGGGAAAATGACGGAAGCCATTTATCTCGAAGTGACTGAGAAGACAGAAGCTGCCAAAAAGGCTGGACGCCGGGTTTCCGTCTCCGGAATGTTGAAATTTTTAGGTGTCTCTCGCTCAGGATATCTTGCATGGCTCCACCACGTACCTTCTGATACAGAAAAACGTCGTGAAGCTGTAAAAGCAAAAATACAGGATATTTATGATGATTCCAAGCAGAACTACGGCGCTCCGAAAATCACTGTAGAACTGCGTAAAAACCGGTGAAGTCATTTCGGAAAGAACCGTTGGTACATATATGCGCCAAATGGGAATCCGTGCTCAGTGGAGCAAACCATGGACCATCACCACAAAAGATTCTGATTTCAGCACAGAATTACAAAATATCCTTGATGAACAGTTTAATCCTGACCGCCCGAATGCTGTCTGGTGTTCGGATATCACCTACATCTGGACAATAGACGGATTTGTCTATCTGACCAGTATTATGGATTTATTTTCCAGAAAAATCATAGCCTGGACACTTTCAGAAACACTGGAAGTATCCTGCGTGATTGATACTATAAACAAAGCCAAAGCCCGCCGAAATATTGATCTACCATTAATTATCCATTCGGATCGTGGCAGCCAATATGTTGCAAAGGAATATAAAAAAGCAACTGAAAATATGCAGCGTAGCTACTCGAAGAAAGCTTTCCGTGGGATAATGCATGCATTGAATCCTTTCATTCTGTTATCAAACGTGAATGGCTCAATCGCTTTAAAATCCGTGATTATAAGCAAGCATACCAGTTGATTTTTGAATATCTGGAAGCTTTCTACAATACGAAACGAATTCATAGCCATTGCAACTATATGTCGCCAAACGAATTCGAACAAGTGTATGAAAGAACGAACACTGAGGCTGAGCTTCTGGCAGGTTAAAATGGGGAGAAATTTCTCATTTTAACTTGTACTAAATCTTGACATAGGACCAAAAGTGTCTGCGACACTCTCAACTCCCTAACCCCTCATTCATGGGGAAGGGTTTTCTTATCTCCTTCTTTATTGTAAAATTCTATTATGAATATATTACAATCCATCTTTACCGATTATTATAAACACATCATTTACGAACTCCATCCTCGTCCTGCTGTCATTGAAAATGTTAACAAGATGATTCATTGTGGTGATCCTTCTCACGGTGGTGCCATGTATGGCTGTCCTCACTGTGGAAATCTTAAATTTGTTCCCTTTCGCTGTAAAGTCGTTTTTGCCCTTCCTGCGGAAACAAATACAACCAGCTTCGTTCTTTTCATATGTCCTGTAAGCTTGTTTCTTGCGTTCATCGCCATTGTGTTTTCACTATCCCAGCGGAACTTCGCGTTTATTTTCTCGAAGACAGAACTCTCTTAGATTGTTTATTTCATTCTGTTCGTGATGTTGTCTTACGCATGTTTTCCAAAATGAATAAAACCGAAAACTTTACTCCTGGGCTTATCTGTGTTCTTCACACTTTTGGGCGTGATTTAAAATGGAATCCTCATATCCACGCTCTCATCTCAGAGGGTGGGGCTGGTAACATCACTCCTTGGCGTCCTGTCAAACACTTTGATTACAATTTCCTTCGTAATGCTTTTCGCAAAGTACTGCTTGAACGACTTACCTCCCGCATTGGTCCGGCTTTTCGCAAAGTCAAAAATGAAATGTACACGAAACACGCTGACGGCTTTTATGTCCGTGCAAAACCAAATCTTTGCACTCCTGATATCACCATTAAATACATCAGCCGATACCTCGGCAGACCTGTTATTGCCACATCGCGTATTGATACTTATGACGGTGAAAACGTAACCTTTCATTACACCAGACACGAAGACAATAAAACTGTTACTGAAACCATTCCTGCTTTAAACTTCATTCAAAAACTCATTGTCCATATCCCCGAAAAACATTTCAAAATGCTTCGCTACTATGGGATATATGCAAAACATCATAAGCAGGAAAAGAAGCTCCGTAAATGTATTTCTGCCGAAAACAACGTTTCCTACGTTCTATTCAGGACTGGCGGCAATCCATTCTGCTCTCTTTCGGATACGACCCTCTCTGTTGTTCCGAGTGTGGTACTTCTATGTTGGTTTTAGAAGTTTACCACAAAAACTGCACTATTTGAACAATATCGAAAGGTTATGAAATATGGATAAATCCATGTTCATAATAATTCTTCTCTATAGTCAGATAGTGCAGCTAACCTAAACCAAAACAAAACTTCATAAGCAACGTCATGGCGAAGCCCCTTCGCTCTTTTGTTATGTCATTTTTATTTCCAGCCTATTATACACTATTTCTGACGATTTGAGAAATTTCCTATAAATAAAAAGCAGGAGACCTTTTTCAGATTTCCTGCTCGGTGTGCCGCTGTATGGGCGGCGGGTATTTAGTTGTAAAAGTTCGGGGCAAGTTGACCCGATATGAAGCTGACAAACTGAAAGTTAGTCTGCAAGTTGCTCTTTCACAAGTTGAAGAATAAACTCGCCAAAATCTTCGGCAATCGTTTCTTCTATCTGATACCCACATCATTAAATCTGGCAACAATAACACAAGGCTCTCCAACATCATTTAACGATGAATAATCCAAGTATGCCATAATTCCATTTTTTCACTTTCCGGCAATCCAAGGTAAAAGGGGATAATAATAGCTGGTATCCGGCACTAATGGAATCCCAAGCTGGAACGCCATTCTTTTCAGAAATCTCCAGTCCGTTTCCTGATACTGTATCAGTATTCCCAGCTACTGTAAACACCGCCGGAAACTAGGCGGCTCGTCTCCTGCCCCAGCGCATTGTACTCCATCGCAGCTTCCCACGGTCGTTCCTTATCCATGTACGCTATAACTTGTGCTGCCTGTCCCATTTCATTTCGGCGGGTAAGAATGCTCGCACCAAAACTGCTCGTTGTCTCAATTCTTTCTCCCATTTCGTCATACCGGCTGGAAATCCAATGCGCATCCTGCCACTCTTTTACCACTCTGCCCAAAGAATCCCGTTCCAGCTTTATCCTTGTATCAGAATTTTCCGCCCCGATATTTGATAAATTCCACAAACCCTTGATTATATGAAGAGATTCCATTTCTTTATAAATCGCACCCCACTACCATTTCAGGTGCATTGTACAAAAAATACTCCAACATCATTTGCTTTTTCCTCTTTACTTAAAAATAGATAACCTATTGCATCATCTAAATAGAAGATATCTTGAAATTCTTCTGGAAAATCTCCTCCATATATCTGCATGCAAAATTGATAGGAGGCAAGTTCTAACTTTTCTTCTTGTAAAAATACAGGATTTGCACCAAAAAGAGAGCCATTATAATCATCAAATTCATTCATTTCTTTATCAATTACTATTTCTCTTGCTGAAATCAAAAAATCCGCATCATTTCTTGGAGAAGCAACAGAATGTAAAATTACTTTTGTATATCCGTTTTTTATATTCTGAAGTTCTTCTATATCACCGTTATAAACGATCGAGTCCAAAAAATAATCTTCTCTATTATAAGTAGTAAATACAGAAATAACCTGATCCTTCGGATAATTAAATTGAAGAGTTGAATTTAAAAAATTTGTAGGTATATTAAAAATAAAAACCATTTTTTCTCCATTAGGATTAGTAGGCCACTCTACATCAGGAGGTAAAAAACTTTTTCCTCCAATACGCAAAATATTCAATTCATTATCTACCTTTTCAAATCTTACTAAGTTTGACATTGCATTTATTCTCCTTTCATTATCCTAGACACTTTAATTTACCATTACTGACAGTCACCCAAGACTCGCTACTGGCGGTTGGTTAGACCTTACCAGACAGGCATTCCACCTGCTAGACTACTCGCCCTTATCTGGGCGCACAGTCCCGATTTGTTGTCATCTTCATTATACTTCATCGCCTATCGAAAAGATAGCGTATTTTATGAAACTTGTCGGCTGGGAACAGCTTGCAGCGCAAGGTGTCCCCAGATGGCAAGTCCACAAAAGGGTAGCTGGCGGCAGCCAGCGCAGGGGAAGCGTAGCGTCCCCTGTATGATTTGGAGCAGACCATGACTGCGGAAAATCACAGCCCTCCGGCGAGGAGCCTTCGGAGAACGCAATGCACCAACCTCTGGGTGGTGTATAATTGCGCCCTTAGTAAACTAAGGGGTTTCCGGCTTCTCCCGTTCCAGCAGTTTCTTCAATAGTTCCTGCGTGTCCTGCCTGTGAAAAATGAGTTTCAACAACAGCATGACATCATCGTCTGTCAGGCGTTCCGGCTCTTGCAGAAAACTTTCCAGCATACCGCCACGAGTGCAGAGCCGGTGCGTCCGTTCCTTTCGGGTAAGCTGCTTTAACTGGTGCTGCAACGCCTTTTCATCATTGATGGCTTTCCGCAGCTTCTTTTCGCTTTTTTCTCCAGCTCCCGGTTGAGCTTTTCCAGCTTTGAGGTATCAGGCAAGGGCAGCGTCCTCCTTTCCCGGTATCAGCACATAAATTCGGTTTGGTTCTCCCACGCCCTGACGCACCCGCATGATAAGTCCGGCGGTTTCCAGTTCATTCAAAGAACGCTTGACCGTCATGGGGCTGCGGGACAAGACTGCGGCAATGGCTGTGACAGGGAAGCAGACAAACAGGATTCCGTTCTCGTCCTCCTGCCCTTTGGACAGCATAGCGTCCAGCATCCGGCAGTACATGACCTTTGCGGTGCTGCTGACCGGAAAGCCTGTCAACGCTCTGGGAAATGGCATACAGGGCGGCAAGGGTGTGTCTATCGTCATAAATTCAAAATTCATTGTGTGTATTCCTCCTTTTTCTTTGCTCGTTTGGATAAATAACGGGGGCAGTCAATCACAACCGCCCGGAAGCTCTGCCTGCACCCATGCTGGCATTTCCGGCATAATTCGTTGTAAGTGACACGCCCCCGGTCATTGAGGTAAAAAGAAAGCTCATGCTTCCTCTTTTTGCTCATTCTCGGCATATTGCGCTTCCTCACGTTTTAGTGTATGGTTTCGGGGCGATTTTCGGCAAAATTACGGTCATAAAGCCGCTTAAAATCTCCCGAAGTATCAGCCGATAGGGTAGACTATCCCCCTATCAGATTGTCGTGTTTCGGTATCATTTCGGTGTCAGTTCGCCAGTTCTCCCCGGTGTCGTTCCTCCCCTGAATCTCACAGCGGCGTATCGCTCCCTTTGGTATGCTCGTTTTGGTCAGGGTTCCTCCATATCCCTGCCAAAAGTCATGGCACTACATCGCCGGGGAAGCATATCCCACACAGGCTGGTCATTCGATTGGAATAATCCATCGATGAACTACCTGTATCATAGAACATTTTTGTGCCCTGTGCCGTATGTCCACAAAGTAGGAATTCGGGATAAAAATCAGAAATTTCCACGATTGCGGAATTGATATGGTATAATCAATTCAACGGTTATAAATGTCGTTAGAAAGGGGGAACTGCTTCAATGAACGGAGCTACTACAATACAGGAACGGCTAAAAGATTTACGATTAAACAAAGGATTAAAACTGGAAGAACTGGCTGAGCAAACGGGTATTTCAAAATCGGCTCTTGGCAGTTATGAAAAAGACGACTATAAGGAAATCAATCATGGCAACCTTATCCTGCTGGCAGATTTTTATGGGGTGTCCCTCGATTATCTCTTTTGCCGGACAGAGAACCGGGCGGAGATCAACACGCCATTAAGGGAGCTGCATTTGAGTGATGAGATGGTAGCACTTCTGAAAAGCGGTCGGATTAACAACCGTCTGCTGTGCGAACTTGCCACCCATAAGGACTTTATCAAGTTTCTTGCGGACATTGAGATTTATGTGGATGGGATTGCCACCATGCAGATTCAAAACCTCAACGCCCTTGTCGATACCGTCCGGCATGAAATCATTGAACGGTATCGCCCCGGCGAAGATGACCCCCATTTGAAAGTGTTGCAAGCCGCCCATATCAGTGATGATGAATATTTCAGTCACATGGTACGGGATGACCTCAACCTGATTATCCGGGATATTCGGGAAGCCCATAAAAAGGACAGCGAGAGTGCACCTCAGACCACCGTTGCCGATGAACTGAAAGAAAATCTGGAAGCGGTTGAAAATTTCAAGGGCAGCCGTGATGAAAAGCTGGTTGTCCTTTACTGTAAGCAGCTTGGTATCAACTATAAAAATCTGTCAGACGAAGAATTTCGCTGGCTGATTCGGATTCTCAAAAAATCAAAGAAAATGGGAACGCCTATCAGCCAGAGGAAAAAACGATAAAGAAAAACCGCTGTTGCATGGTTTGTTAGCTTCCATGTAGCAGCGGTTTGTGCTGTGGTTATTCAGTTAAAATTTAGGGCGATAAACTAAGGATACAACTAAAATACGCCCTATAATTGAATTGCCGATTTCTCTGAATCATTTATATATACTGCAATCGAATCTGTTTCTTTCATATACGGCTTATCCCATAAGAGATGGCTTTTGTGATGATAAATCTTCCCTCCGTATGTATAGCTGTAAAGAACTCTGTACGGGGACTTTTTCCCATATTGTAGAAACTTCTGTATATATACTTTTTCTACAATCCCATTAACTTTAATTCCGTTAGAAATCAACTCGTAATAGGATTTCTTCTTTGCAGAAGCAAGAGCTGTAAAAATTGCTTGTGCAATTAAAAAAGCGACACCAAGTACAGAAAAAACAATCCCAATGTTCCTTTGACTTTGGACTATTGACGTTGATGTAGGCTGTAATATTCCAATAAAACTAAGCAAACCAAAAACGATAAAAGCACAGCCTAAGCACATAGAAATAAGAGCATATAACTGTTCTGCATATTTGATTCTATTCATAGTATTCTCTCCTTTACAACTTCAACATTGTTGTTCCAATGCTTTTTTTAAGTCCAGAACAAATTGAGTTTGCTGCTTCTTCAAATAGAGTTTTACAAAAGGTTTCATAAATCATCTCATGCAATACAATTTCTTCTGCCCGGTTGTGAATGTTATTACACCGCCGCACCCATTCCATTTGATGGGTACGCTTTAATTCTTCGGTCACGCCCTCGGCAGTTTTCATCTGCTCTATGATGGTGTCTATCCGTTCCTGTGCCTGTTCGTTCAGGTTTGCAAGATATGTCCATAGCTCTCCGGTCAATATCAATGTGTTCAATCTGGCTGGGTGGACTTCTCTTAAATATTCCCGGTGCAACCGTCCATACTTTCCTATGGGGCGGTGTTCTTCCGGCAGCTTCAAATCCGGGATGTAGTAATCTCCGACAAGGATATAATCAATTCCGTTTTCTGTTATTCTTGGTTTCAATTCGCTCATGTTCCTTACCTCCTGTGGATGCAGGCTCGTCTGGTACTAACTCAATCACATCGGTAATCTCACAATTCAGCGTTTCGCAGATACGGGCTAATGTGTCCATGCTGATGTGTTTTCCTCTTTGCTCATGTTGGCAATCATATTCGTTGTCATACCAGCGGCAAGCCTTAAATCTTCTTTTCTCATATCACGCTCTAACAGTGTATGCCAGAGTGGTTTATAGCTGATGTGCATATTGCTTTCCTGCCTTTCTATCCATACCACCGGGCGGCTGCCCGGCAGGAACTTTCTCTTATTATAGCACCAATCTTGTGTAATCACAATTTATTCTTGTAGACTGCCGCTGATACCGTCTGGATTGTGCTTTTCCTTTCTTTGTTCCCTTTAATTAGCCATGAACTGTTTGATACCCTGTGATTTTACTGATGTGCGATAAAGAAGTAATAGAAATGTAAAAAATTTTGCCGTTCCTATCCGGCACTTAGGGCTGTGTCGGATAGGTCGGGCGTTAGGCTTCGGGCAAGTCAATCTTGCCGACAAAGCTGTAATAAATCTCAATGTCCTGCCTGCGGGTGCCGTTCTCGTCATAGCTGCACTCATGCACGACGATTTTCTCAATCATCTCCCGCAAGAGGGTGGGGGTAAGTTCCTCAAAGGCAAGGTGCTTTCGGACGATACCCATAAACTTTTCCGCGTTGACGGTGGCGGCCTGCGACTTATCCAGTTCTTCCTGCAAAGCGGCGGCGCGGTCTTTCAGTTCCCGCTGCTCCTGCTCATAGTCTGCCGACAGTTCCATGAAACGCTCGTCGCTGATTTTGCCGTTCACATTATCCTCGTACAGCCGCTTGATAATGCGGCTCACTTCGGCAATGCGTTCCTGCGCCTGTTCAAGCTGTTTGGTGGCTGCGGCGGTCTTTCTCTTGCCGCCGATCTCGTTCTGCTGGATAAGCAGCTTCACAAAGCGGCTCTCATGCTTGGCGGCGTATTCCGTCACTTGCCGGAGATTGGAGAGGACACCGGCGGTCAACAGGTCGGTGCGGATAAAGTGCGCCGTACAGTCGCGGGTGCGCTTCTTGTAGCTGCCGCAAATGTAACAGTCCTGCTTGCGGTTTTTGTTCTGATACCGCTGCTGATACATCACATGGCCGCAGTCGGCGCAGAACAGCATACCGGAGAACAGCCCCACTTCATCATAGCGGTTCGGGCGTTTGCGCTGCTTGCGTAACTCCTGCACGCGCTCCATGTTTCCGGTCTATGATAGGCTCATGGTGGTTCTCAAAAACAGCCTGCTTCTCCACGGGGTTCTCTACACTGTGCTTGACCTTGTAAGAGGGCTTCTCCGTCTTGAAGTTTACCAGACAGCCGGTGTACTCCCGGTTTTCGAGGATATGAACGACGGTGTTCGTCGCCCATTTGCACTCATAGCCGGGGTGGTGGCGGGTGCTGCCCGTCCTACGGTATTCCAGCGTCCCCGGCGTGGATTTGCTGCTCCGTAAGCATACGGGCAATCTTGGTCGGGCCGTTCCCGGCAAGGCAAAGCTGGTATATCTGCTGGACAACCGGCGCGGTTTCCACGTCAACGAGATAGTTCTCGTCCTCGTCCATGAGGTAGCCATAGACCGGCTTGCTGGTAACGGGCTTGCCGCTCATGCCTTTTGCTCTCTTAACTGCCTTGATTTTCTTGCTCGTATCTCTCACCAGCCATTCGTTGAACAGATTTCGCAGAGGGGTAAAATCGTTGTCCATGCCGCCGTTTGCGCTGTCCACATTGTCGTTGACAGCGATAAACCGCACGCCCTTTTGGGGGAACAGCATTTCCGTGTAAAATCCCACCTGCAAGTAGTTTCGCCCTAACCGGCTCATGTCCTTGACGATGACCGTACCCACTTTCCCGGCTTCAATGTCTGCAAGCATGGCTTGAAAACCGGGGCGCTGGAAGTTTGCGCCGGAAAAGCCGTCGTCGGTGTACCAGCGCAGATTGGTAAAGCCATTCTGCTTGGCGTAGGTTTCCAAAATACGCTTTTGGTTGGAAATGGAATTGCTTTCGCCTTGCAACTCGTCCTCATGGGACAATCTCGGATAAAGGGCGGTAATGAGGTTTTGGGTGGCTTGTCTTAACATAAAATCCTCCGTTTCCGACAGCCAGCCCCACTATTCCGTAGCTTTATTGTACCACGGAATAGCGGGGGCTGTATAGCGGCAAAAGTGTAAAATCTGCTTCTTTATGATTTGTCAAATTTCCGGTTTTTGTGTAGCAGCGGCTTCCGCTTCCAGTACCCGCGCCATTTTGTCGGCGGCGGTGGTCGTGGTATCTTTCTTGAAATAGCCGAACACGACAAGGACGGAATTGCCCATGCGGATTTCCGTCACGCAGTCGGGGCGGCGGGCTGTGCGGGTGTCGTGCTGCTTGTTATCTGCCATAGGCAATACTCCTTTCAGTCGGTAATCAGTTTCTTCATGTTTCCATTTCCGCTGCGCTTCCTGCCGGAAGTTGTCGCCGGTAAAGCGTACCGGGACGCACATGGAAATCAGGCGGTCATAAATCCGGGAATGTGCGGTGTCCTCTGGGTTCCGCAGGTCGTCCAGCGTGAGGTTGGTCGTGACGATCAGCGGCTTGCCGCTGCGGTAACGGCTGTCAATCACATTGAAAACCTGTTCCAGCCCGTATTCCGTCCCGCGCTCCATACCGAAGTCGTCAAGGATAAGCAGCGGATAGCGGCAAAGGCGGGAAATGTACTCGTTGCGGTTCTCAAAGCTGGCGGCAAGGTCGTTGAGGATAAGGGCAAAGTTCGTCATGTGAACGGGGATTTCTTTCTCCATGAGGGCGTTTTCGATACAGCCCGCAAGGTAGCTTTTCCCGGTTCCCACGCCGCCCCAGAACAAGCAGCCGATATTGTCGGTTCGCATATCCTCCCAGTGTTCCACATACCGGCGGGCAATCCCGGTCTGCGGGTTCCTGCCGTTGTCGTTCTCAAAAGTCCAGTCCCGCATGGTGGGGTCGGTAAAGCCCCGGCGTTTCAGTTCTTCCACGGTGTCAAGGTGCCTGCGCCGCTTTTCGGCGGCCTCCCGTTCCTCGCGGGCGGCTCTCTGGCAGTCGCATTCTGCCGGGTGGCGGTCACGGCCAAAGATAGCGGCCTTGTCCGGCGCAAAATAGGCTTCTTTCGGCTTACGGCACTTGCCGCAGTACAGTAAACCGTCCTCGCCGGTGTAGTCCTCCGGCTCCGGGGTGACAGTCGTCATATTCTCCAAAACAGCGTTGATTTCGTTCTTCATAAACTCTCGCCCTCCTTGCATGAGTAGTCTGGTATGCCCTTTTTCGGGGCTTTCTTGGCTGCGTCCTCCTGCGCCCATTTGTAGATTGTGGCGGCATGGCTGTGGTATCGCTTGCCGCTGGACGCGATATGGCAGGATAGCCGGTCAATGTAGTAGTTCCATTTGTCGGGCAGGTCTGCTTTCAGCCCGTCCAGTTCTGCTTGCGAAAGAAAGACATTTTCATACCGGCCATAGGCAGCGCGGGCGGGTTGTCCCGTATCTAACTCTCGCTCTCTCTCTTTTTCTATCTCTATCTCTGGTGGACAAATGTCCGCTTGATATGGTGGACATTTGTCCGCCCGGCCTTTGGCAAGGCTTTTGTTCCTGCAAAGCCAGCCTTGCCCGCCGTTTCGCTCCCCCTCGGTAGAGGATTGGCCGATCAGCAGTTCAATATTGCTCATATACAGCGCGCCGCTTGGCAGCGGCTCTACAAGCCCCAGCTTCATAAAAATCTGCAAGGCTCGCTCTACGGTGCCGACTTGCTGGCGGGTAATGGTGGCAATCATCTGCGCGGTGTAGGGGATATTTTCATCAAGCTGCAACTTTCCGCCGTTTTTCAGCGATTTCAGGTACAGTTTCAAGAGAATGTTGGAATAGAGGATACCGTCCTGCATACTTTCCAGCAGCACGATAGCGTCCTCGTCAAAGTAATTCTCTTTCAGCTTGAGGTAGTAGTATTTTCGGTTGTCTGACATGGTTCCTCCTTTGGGTGGATTTGGGGCGTTTGTACGCATTTAGAACGCCGTTTCCGGGGGAAAAGGATAAATGTATCGCGTACCCTTTGACACCCACGAAAAAAGCCTGGATTTATGCGGGTTTGAAAGGCTCTAAAGCGTGACATCTCTGCCTTTGTTTCCGCTTTCTCTCGGCGGCTTTGATTTTCTTCATGCGTCCGGCGCAGTCGGGGCAGTATTTTCCCCGATTGGATTTGGGGACAAATGCCGCGCCGCAGACGGCACACCGTTTCCGGCTCCCCCGGTACAAGAGGGCTGCGGCCAGTTCCCCGTCAAGGGGCAGGACAGCCACACGGAACCAGCGGCACATGAGGAAAATGCTCTGGACGCACGCAAGGCTCTCCGTCGTCTAACAGCAGGCAATTCCCCTCGTCATAGTTACAGCACTCATGTACCAGCCGCCGCGCCCGCCGGTGCTGGCGGTAGTCCATTCTCGGTAACTTATCGCTCATGGCTCTGCTCCTTTCTGCGGCGGGGTTCCTCCCGGCGCAAAATCTGGTCGATGTTCCGCTTGACGGTCTGCAACTCCTTGAACCGCTGTTTCTGTTCGTGATAGGTGTTATACAGGCCGTCTTTCTCGGAGATAAGCTGCTCGATCTCGGCCTGCAACGCTTTCCGGGCGGGCAGTTTGGTAATGCCATGCGCCTTGAAATACCGGGCGGCTGCGTCGGCTATGATAAAATCACTCTCGTTTGCCTGCCGGTATGCGTCACGGGCTTTCTGCGATTTCTGCGCCCGCAGCCCGTCGCGGGCGGGCTTGGTCTTGGCATAGGCAAGTACCTGTTGCTGCAACTCCTTTTTCCCTTGTAGCTTTGTTTCCAGCGTTTTCAACTTGCCGCTGGTCTGGCGCATTTCCTGATAGGCGGTATCAACGGCGGCTTCTAACTGCTCCGGGGAAGTGAAGCCGTATTCCTGATACACATTCAGCGTCGCGGCCATTTGTTTGAGGTTGTGCATGGTCGCCCAGCGTTCATAGCCCGGCCTTTGCCCTCGGCCATTTTCTGCTCAATGTCCACACAAGCCGCTGCACCGTCCTGTTTCGGGGCGGTTTGTGGGACTTTTGTGGGCTGTATGCCGGTTTTCCCATGCCGGGGGTATTCGGGTATGGCTGCGGGCTTTTCTGCGGCTCTGGCGGCGTTCTGCTCCAAAACGGCAAAGACAGCGGCGCGGTCAAAGTCGTCACCCAGCTTTCTGTCCGGGCTTTTCCGTACATAGAGCGAACGGGGCGGGGCTTTCAGCCCGCTGTGCGCGGTCTTTTTCCCTTTCGCCAAAGATACATTTGAAAGGCCGCCAGCTACCCGCTGAACGGGGATTTTTCAAATTTTCTTTTGCCTTAGTAATCCGGGAAACAGGATTTTGGCAACCGGCGGGGCAGAGAAATTTTCCTTTCACTCCCTACAACACCGCGTTTTGAAATTTGCCAAACGGGGCAGGCAGCTTTTTCTGGCTTCACCTACCTACTACGGGTGGCTTTGCGATTTTGCCAAACGGACAACAAAAAAAGCAGCAAATCTTTTTCAGACTTACTGCTTTCGCTGGCCGCCGGTGACGGCTGGTATTCAGTTTAGTAAAAGGCTATCAGGCAAATGATGTTGAAAGTGATTTTGCGGTGTCTTAAAGCAGTTCCAACGCTCTTTTATACAGTGGGTCTAATTCACACCCGCAACTTCCACATTCCTCATCAGCCTGCTTAATTGCTGATATTAAAGATTCTTTATCAGATTTTCCGTCTAACCATTGTTGCGCGGGAATAGCTATTAAATCCCAACCGGATGCAACAAATTTTTGCATAATAGTTTTTAATTCTTCCATAGTGCGGCTCCTTTCAAGATAGCAACTGACAAATTTGCGGTTACTCTGATTTTACCATATCTACAGTGCAAGGTCTATGCTTATCGGTCAAATCTGAACTTGAATAGCGCGGCAATTAGCTGTTGTTTCACATATTCCTCAACCTCGGCGTTGACCTGCCCGCGTACTTTGGAAAAGTAGCGGATATATCCGGCGTAGTGGGAAAGAACGGCGTTTACCGCGTCCGGGTCGCCCTCATGCGCTTTGACGATTGTTTCATAGGGGAGAAGTTTACTCATAGTCTTTCCCCTCCATGAGCCGCCGCAACCGTTTCAAAGCAAGCTGGATATGCCGCCCCGCTGTGCTGCGTGTCCGTCCGATATGTACGCCGATCACTCGCTGCGGCTGGCGCAGGAAGTAATAACGGAAAATTTCTTTCCTGTGTCTGCTCCGGCAAACGGGCAAGGGCGGCGGCAAGTTCCGCATGGTACAGAACGGCGGTCTGGCCGCAGGCCGTAAAAAGATATTCTTCAAGCTGCTCCGGCTCGGCAAGCTGGACAAACTTCTCATTCATCAGGTAGTCAAGGGAAACTTCCCGTTCCCACCTCCGGCGCAGCTTCAAAATTATATCTATGGCTGCGTGACGAATGACAATCTTGCAAAAGGCATTGAATGTGTACTGGATATGCACTTTGTAGGCTTCATCTTCGGTCATGGAAATTCCCCCTCTCTGAATAATAGTGCGGGGCGGCAGCACTCCTTGCTGTCGCCCCTTGATTGCCTACCAGCAAAGACGGGCGGGACTGTCAACGGCGGCGCGTATGCGCCGTTCATCTTGACCGTTGACTGGCTCGGCTGGCTTTGCTATTTCATTATCTCTTTCAATTATTGTCAAAGGAAATATAGATAGTTAAACTATCTGGTATGTAACTGATACTCAACCACTTATCTTCGTTTGATAAAAGTGTCCCAATCGAAACATAGTTTCCCTCTTCGATTTCCTCCGATACATTCTCAATTACGGAAAAACCTTCTTGGTTCAAAACCTCCATGTACTCGCTATAGTCGTCGTCGCTAATGCCGGTAAGGTTGACACTGCAATTTTCATGTTCTGTATCAAGTGTTGCCCATGCAACCGTACCGGGCGGAATAGGAAGCCCCTCTGTGTATTCATTAACAGGCCAGATACCCTTGTCAAGAGTGGTAATACTGTTAGATTGTATATTGCTCTCATTACCTGTGGGTGTAGACGAAATAGTTTGATTAGAACACGCGGCCAAAGAAATTATGAATATGATTGCCAATACAGAAATATACTTCTTCATAAGTTATCTCCTATTTTTGTGTATAGTTCGGATAATCAATAAAACAGCAATTACCGCTGCGGCAAACCCAACTGCCAAAATGATTTGTAAAACATCAAAGCCCAATGCACTCTCAATCTGGATATTTGTTGTTGCGTCTGCCTGTCCGATTGCGCCCTCTGGTGCTTTTCCTAATCGTGTGACAGCATATATCGAAAAGGCAACAACCGCAACAATAAGCGCAACAAGCGCAGAAATGATACCTTTCCTTTTTTGATGAGGCGTTATCAATACCAAACTGCTCTGCGGTGCTGTCTGCAAATTCTTTTGGTGTTCCTAAACGCTGGATAACCTGCTGTTCCGTTTCTCCATGCTCCAAAGCAGACGCGAAAACTTCATTCAAATCACGCACAACCTCTTTTTTCGCTTTATGTGGTAAGGATAGTTCCTTTTCAACTTGTTTAATATATTGTTCTTTCATTTCGATACCCTCGCTTGTTGATAACTTTCTATGAAGCCGTTTACGCAGTTCTCATAGCTTGACCAAAATAAGATTAGTTCATCAAGTATATTCCTGCCTTTATCAGTTAGAGAGTAATACTTTTTTGAACCGCCATTTGCCACAGCCGGAGCCAATCGACATTTAATTAGTTCTGCTTCCTGCAAACGATACAGAATAGGATAAATGGTTCCCTCTTTTGCATATCCCAAAACAGACGCACTGTTATTCAATTCGGATATAATTTCGTATCCATAAGTTTCTTTGCGTCCGATTAGGCATAAGAGTATCATTTCCAGAGAGCCTTTTTTGAATTGTTGGACATATCTGTTATTCATACTGTCGCCTCTCTTCAGCTTTGCTATTTAGTTTTACTAAGTAGCGACTATATTATATCTCTTTTGGGGTATCAAAGTCAATAGGCTTCACGGAAAAGTTACAAAATGTTGTACTTTCTGCATAGGGTAATAACGGAATAGCGGGGTACTGGCGGTCTATGTTTTGTTTTTAGTATCTTACTTCTTTATCGTACATGAGCATTTGCACCGGGATTATCGTTACCATATCCTTCCAGAAGATTGATAACTCCCCATACGCCGACACCTGCGCCGATTGCGGTTACTACTGTTTTAAGTCCTGTTACTGATGTTGTAAAAAAGCCCATTTGTTTGTCTCCTTTTTCAAAAAATAAAAAGGGAGCTTCTCTGAATTATAATTTTTAGAAAAGCTCCCATATCATAAATTCCATATTCAGTTGTAAAACAACTTCTGGTCACAATGTCCAGAAGTTAAGCTGTGATTTCTCCGACATCGCATACCTCATCCACCACATCATTCCTCTTAAAGCGGAGTCTGTTGCGGTTCTTGACGTATTTTTCAATGTCAAATTCATTCTTTTTGTCATAATCGGATAACAGCGGGTACTGCTTATGCTTCGTTATATCAAATTTATCTGAGAAAAATGGTCTCACACCTCTAAGCTGCATGATACACTTGCTGCCATCCATAACCGCAATCTCGTCCTGACTCATTAACTCCTTTCCGGTCTTTTGATAATTCAGACCGTAGGACTGGCTCGTACCTCTCGTATCCGAGGTATTGTAAAGGTCAATCGTTTCTTTTCCAAGGATTTCTGCCAAGTCTTTCAGAGTATCTTTCTCTTTTCCTCCCAGAAACAGGGTAGTGTCGCAGTTTCCTTCAATCGTGGAAGCGTTGTCCCGATACAGAGCCTTGAGCTGTGACTTTGACTGCAAAATAATAGAAGCTGATATTTCTCTCGACCTTATGGTCGCTATCAGCTTCTCAAACTGTGGAATCTGCCCGATGTTTGCAAACTCGTCCAGTAAGCACCGAACGTGAATCGGCAGTCTTCCGTTATATACATCATCTGCCTTGTCACAAAGCAGATTGAATAACTGCGAATACATGATACTTACAATGAAATTGAATGTCGCATCGGTATCGGAAATAATGACAAACAGTGCTGTCTTTTTCTCACCCAATGTATCAAGCTCCAGTTCATCATAAGCAGTCAGGTCACGCAGCTCCTTGATGTCAAATGGTGCCAACCTTGCACCACAGCTAATCAAAATAGATTTTGCTGTCTTTCCAGAGACAAGTTGTCAAGGACTTTTTCATCAAATTCACAAAAAATCTAAAAAAAGGTGCCAGAAGCACTGTATGGCTCCTGACACCTCGTTTAACAGCTTACATTTTTCCGTCCAGCAGGTCTTTACAGAGATACGCATAGTCTGGCAGCTGGTTGATATATGGCTCCCAGCGCCGCTTGATTTCCGCCAATTCCAGCGGATCGGCTTTCTCCAGTGCATGATCGTTGCCTGTCATATATAAAACATCCGTAGCAACATCATCCAAACACCTGCCGCAGAGATCAGCAGCTGATTCTATCCTGATGCCAGTATCCACATAAAGCGGATTGACGCCAATCGTCAGCCAGACATAGCCTACCTTGTCCGACCAGAGCAGTTCAAAATCAGGGCTTTGCCGCAGATGTTCCGCAAAGACCTCCTTTACTCGCTCAATTTCATGTTTTTCTTTTTCTGTGTACAGCATTTTCATGTCCTCCTTGGCTAAAGTTTTGGTGTGTACCATCATCAGTTTAACACAAGGCGGCTGGCTTTATCAGCCGATCACATCTGCTGAATTTCATTTTTGAGCATACGCTTGATTTTATCGCTCATGGTTTCTGTGCTGGTATTGCTGAAATGGACATGAACCTTGTAGGTTGTCTTGCCGATTTTCTTTACCATCGCTGGCGTGTTTTTCGGCGCTCTGGACGCAGTAGCGGCGTCTGCCACCTGCATAGTACGGGGTTCTCTGTTCATGGCGCTCCTTTCTCCGAACGGGTCTGTGCCGCCCGGTAAAAAATCAGTCTTGCTTACTGTTTACAATGTCTTTTGCTGTCTGTCGGGTAGCACCGGCATTTCTTCCCGGAAATTCTTCCGTCAAAGAATCGGCGCACACCGTTCCAAAATACGGTCATAGATACGGGCGTGGGCCAGATCAGGCGGGTTTTTCAGCTCGGACAGTTTCAAGTTTGTTGTGATAATCATGGGCCTGCGGCTGCGGTAGCGGCTGTCGATGACGAAAAACATCTGCTCCATAGCATATTCGGTACTGCGCTCTGCTCCCAGATCGTCAATGATAAGTAGGTCATACTCATTAAAGCTGGCGATAAAGTCGGCCCTATCCTCGGAGAACATCCCTGTCAGGCGGTTCAGGATGGTGGGAAAGTTCGTCATCAGCACAGGCACATCCCGGTCAAGTAGAGCATTGGCGATACATCCGGCGAAAAAAGATTTGCCGGTTCCCACATCTCCAAACAGCAAAAGCCCGATATTGCTCTTATATGCTTCTTTCCAGTTCTCCACATAGGCATGAGCCTTGTCCATCAATGGGTTTTGCCCGTTATCATTGGAAAATGTGTAGTCATACAGATAACGGTCTTGCAAGCCCTGTGCCTTTCGGCGTTTGATACGCTCCATGCGGCGCTGCCGTTCTTCAGCAGCCTTGGCTCGGTTGGAACCGGGGGTAAACAGCGCCCCACATACAGCGCATTTCTTAGCATTTAGCCGGTGGAACAGCGCCGTTTCCAGTTCCTTATCCTGCGGCAATACCGCCGCCCGAAACCACCTGCACAACAGGGAGTAGGAAATAGACTGGACACAGACACATTCCTCCCCATCGTCCAGAGCGATACAGTTTCCGTCGATGTAGTTGCAGCACTCATGCACCAGCCTCCGCGCTCTGCGGTACTGGCGGTAATCCATGACGGGGATAGGTTCAGTCTTGTTGTTCTTCATAAATGATTTCTTTCATAGTGCAGCTAACCTCCTTGAATGAATTTATTGTTAAATATTCGTGCAAAGTATTGTTTTCTTCGTGCAAATGGCATATACTATAATTGCCAGCAGAAAGGGGTTGATCGTATGGCTGGAAATACCACAAACATCAGTATCCGCATGGACGCAGATTTGAAAGCGCAGGCGGACGCACTGTTTACGGAACTTGGCATGAACCTGACTACGGCGTTTAACATCTTTGTGCGCCAGTCGCTTCGTGAAGGCGGTATTCCCTTTGAGGTAAGGCTGGAACAGCCGAACAAAGAAACGGTTGCTGCCATGCTGGAAGCGGAAAGGATTGCAAAAGACCCGTCTGTAAAGGGCTATAATGACCTTGACGAGTTGTTTGCTGACCTGAAAAGATGAAAGAAACCAAATATACCGTCAAGTACACGACCAGTTTCAAAAAAGGACTACAAACGAGCCATCAAGCGTGGCTTGAAGATCGAGCTGCTGGAGCAGGTCGTAGCATTGCTGGCAATGGGCGAACCGCTGCCGGATAAGAACCGCGACCATGACCTGTCCGGCGATTGGGCAGGCCATCGGGAATGTCATATTCTCCCGGACTGGCTGCTTGTCTATCGCATAGAGGATGATGTTCTGGTGCTGACGCTGGCCCGCACCGGCACACACAGCGACTTGTTCGGCAAATAAACAGTCTGCCGCCGTATGGGGAAACCTGTACGGCGGTTTTTCTGTATGCAAAGGTATGTCGTGAAACGCGACGTACTTGACAGGGGTACGTCAAAACGCGGTAGCCTTTACCGCTCCGGCCCACGGTCGTGAGACTTGTCCTGTCGGACAGCTGCTCGGCGGTTTTGCGGAGCCGTTCCACTGCTTTCAAATCCTCCCTCATGGATTTCATGGCAAGCGTGTCCGTCTGCTTTCCGGCGATCAGCTGGTCGATTTCCCGCTGCCATGCCTTCGGGGTGATTGCCTCACCGCTGTCTTTCAATTCTTTCAGATACCGGGCTGCTGCGTCATACAGGATCAGTTCCCGGCTGTGGCGCTGCTCAAACTGTTCCCGCTTTTCCGGCTTTACTTTGGCAAGCTGTTTGTGGATGGGCTTGTACTGGTTGTACTGTTCCCACATCTCCCCGCGTTCGGTAAGAATGGCGATCCGGCGCTCAGCCTTGACAATCTTTCCGCGAAGGTCATAGTAACGGCTGTTCATATCAGCGATTTTTTCATGGAGCTGCTGCATAGACTGGATGCCGTTTGCCTGTAAAAAGCTGAATAGTGCAGCGCTTTCCTGCAAGGCCGGATTTTGCCGGTGCGGGTGCGGGGAGCGTTCAACTGCTGCTGGGCTTCCCACAAGGCGGTCAAGCTGCTTTGCTGCGTTTGTGGTTTTTCCGCTTCGGCTTTTGACCAGCGATAAAGACGGGTAATGCGGGCTTTAATTTCTTTCAGCAGTTTGTTGTCGGCGGCGATCTGCCGGTTTACCTCTCCCTTGTCGGTGCGGATACCGCGCTTTTCCATTTGGCTGGCAGCTGGCCCCAGATGGACAGAGGGGATTTTATCAATGCCCTGCCGCTTGTAGCTGCGGTGGTCAATGCGCTCCGGTCTACCGGCAGATTCCAGCGCCCGGTTGGTGTAGGCTGCCCACGCTGCCCGCCAAATCTCCACATTTCCTTTATCGTTCCAGTCGGTCGTATCCTCCCGATGATTTTTCCAGCCGCCTTTCCCATCCGGGATGCGCTGTCCGTTCTCGTCCAGATCGTATGCCTTGCGGCACTTTGCACCCCACTGCCCGTTTTCTTTCAAAGCTGTTTGAGCATATCATACTGGTTTTCGTTATACATCAGCATGGTACACAACATCCCCAGCACTACCGGTAGGATGATCCACGGGGTATAGCTGAACGCTGTCCATTTGTAAAACATAATGGGGTCCACACCGGTTCCTTTGACACTTGAAAAGTAAAATACGGCAGCCAGTGGCATAAAGAGCGCCGCCAGCAGCATGAGCCAGATAAACTTTCTCCGGCGCAGTTTTAGAAATTCAACTTGTATCAGTTTAAGCAATTCCCTCTCCCCCTGTGATCTGTTTGAAATAATCCTCAAGGGTATCATTGCAGATTTGGGAGCTGATAACAGCTACATCCTGCACCACAAGGGCCTTGTTGATTGCCGCCATATCCAGTGCGGTGTCATAAAGCCGCAGGTTGTGTTCGTCCTGCACCGCATAATCGGTCACATGGAATTGCCTTCCAAAATTAAAGAGGCTTTTGGAATATCCGACACTTGAAGCTGGATGTATTTCCGATTTTTCTTTTCTAATTCTTCCATGCTGCTTTCTTCCAGCAGAACCCCGTGGTCGATAATGCCTATGTCATCTGCCAACAGTGAAATTTCGGAAAGTATATGGCTGGAAATTAGGATGGTTTTGCCACGCTCCACACTTAAATTCTTAATAAAGTTCCTCACTTCGGCTATACCGATAGGGTCAAGTCCATTGGTCGGCTCGTCCAAAATCAAAAGCTCCGGGTCATGCAGAATAGCGTTGGCAATACCGAGGCGCTGCTTCATGCCGAGGGAATACTTACTGAACAGCTTTTTGTCCTTGTAGGGCAATCCCACAACTTCCAGCACGTTCTTGACGGCATTGGGCTGGGGTGTCCCTCGTAACTTCGCAAAAATTTCAAGGTTTTCTGTGCCGGTCAGATTCGGATAAAAACCGGGAGTTTCGATGATGGCTCCAATACGGGGATAAATGCGTTTCTCATGGCCTTTGATGTTCTGTCCGAACACATCTACTTCGCCGGAAGTGATTGGTGTAAGGCCCAAAATCATTTTCATAATTGTGGTTTTACCGGCTCCGTTGCGTCCTAAAAGTCCATAAATCCGGCCCGGTTTTACATGAAGATTCACAGAATTAACGGCAGTTTGTTCCCCGTAAATCTTTGTCAGCTTTTTGGTTTCAATCACAAGATCACTCATAAAAATGCCTCGCTTTCTCATTTTGTTTCGTTCTTCCAGATAACATAGTTGTAAAGGCTGCCATCCGGGAAATAGTTGATGAATACTTTGAAATTGCCTTTGTCACAAGGAATGACAAATTCAACACGGATTTGGTCAGAGTGTTCCGGCACATAGCAGGACACATCCGGGGAAGTGTTCTCCGGCAGCCCGCCCAGCTTATCGACTTCTTCTTCCCATGTTTCCTGTATCGTCTCCGCAGAAATATTGTCCTGTACGCCCGGCGGCAACGCATTGAAGAAAGTTTCAAAATCTCCATCCATCATTTGGTTAAAGTATTCGGTTGCTTCTTCCGTAATGGCCTGTTGGTCGGGAGCCTCGCCGGAAGATGGAGCGGCCTGCTGGCAGGCACAAAGAGAAAAAACAAGCAGAATACCGAGTAATAAACAACTCAATCGTTTCATAGGTCTTTCCTTTCAGTAAGATTGCTTTTTTAGAGCCACTACGGATGCGGCGGCAAATGTAGCACCGATCAAGAGCAGCGAACCGACACAAACAAGCGGCGAAGTATTGAATAAAACGCCTTGCATCAGGCTTTCTACCATAGCTGCGGCCGCTTCGGAAATATGGGGATAAATCCCATCACGCCAGCGGGTGTATTCCCGTAAGATAAGCCGGGGCAATGACTACGGGAATCAGATAAAGCAGCGTTGCGCCAATGGGCAGGATATATCCCTTTGACAGCGTGGAAAGAAACACAATCGGAAGCATGGCTATGGGAATCAGAATACCACCTGCCAGATACAAAAGACCAGCGTCCATCAGTGTTTGGGCGTTCAGATCGGGAAAGCCTCCGGCAATCAGCCCACCGACAACACACAAAAGAAAAGTAATCAGGCACAGTCCTACGGACATCAGAATAACCACAGCGACTTTTGAAAAGTATAGCTGTGCTTTTGTAATAGGGATGATAAGCAGTTCTTTCATCGTGTCATTTTTGTGTTCATCGAAAAACAGTGTCGTTGCAAACATTCCCAGCACAATCGGCAGAAACAGGCTGGACAGATTCTTAAAGGCCAGTGTGTAAAGGTCGCCAAAACTATCCATAAAGGGACTGCTCCTTGAAATGCTGCAAGCCCTTTCAATCGCAAACGCTCCAAGCAGAAGTGTTAGAGCCAAAATGCACCAGACAATTTTATTCCGTTTCCATTTCTGGATTTCAGTTGTAATAATCGTCATACGGTTTCCTCCTTTCATGGTTCCAATTATAAAACGCAAACCTTGCCATAACCTTGCCGAAATCTTGTTTTAACCTTGTTTAGATAGCAAGAAAGCCCTGCGCTATCACAGGGCTTTCGGAAGCATGATTGTAAATGTTGTTCCGGCTCCGGGAATGCTGGCCGCTGTAATAGTTCCTTTATGGACGCTCACCAATTCCTTTGCAATAGAGAGTCCCAACCCGTTCCCCTTGGCAGCCCGGGAATGGTCGCATTGATACATCCGTTCAAAGATATGGGGAAGATCAGAGGCGGAAATCCCTTTCCCATTATCGGCAACAACAATTTTTGCCTGTTGCTCCGTTTCGGTCACAGTGAGGGACACTTGGCTTGCAACGCTGTGCGTCAGGATATTTTGCAGCAGGTTATTGAGAATACGGGTGTAGGCGGTGGAATCAACTCTTGTCATGTATTCTGTTTCAGGTATCTCTATCTCATAGGTAAGATCGTGACTTTCCAGCAGCGGCACCCAGTCAGCGATAATATTGCGTGAAAGCTCGTTCAAATCGCAAAGCTCAAAATGAAAAATCTGTTCCCCGGCGTCCAGCTTCACCCATTCAAACAGGACAGTCACAAACTCTTTCAGATGGTGCGCTTTTTCCGCAGCCACCCGAATGTATTCTTCTTGCTCGGCCCCAGTCACCATCTTGCTTTCCACGGCCTCCAAATAGCCCACCAGAGGCAAGAGGGGTTTTCACATCATGGGAAAGGCTTGTCATAAGCCGCTTATAAGCCTGCTCGGATTGCTTCTGTTGGATAAGCCGGGATTGGCTGCTCATGGCAATCTCATTGATGTCATAGCAGATTTGCTTTGTCATGTCGCTTTCCCGTACAAATACACGGCGGTTGAGGTTGCCGCTCTTTATATCCATCAGGGCATCTTTGATAAGGAAAGCTGTCCCCCGACACGGCGGAGCCTTGTCAGAAGATAGGCGATCACCAGCAGGGTGGCCAACAGCGCCAGCAAGCAAATACAGGTTGACATCCATGCCTATACCTCCTTATTGAACCGATACCCTACACCCGGACAGTTTGAATGTAAAACGGTTGTTCAGGATTTGGCTCAATCTTCTTTCTTAATTTGCTGATAAAGGACATGATGTTGCTGTCGTCAAAGCGTATTCTTCCGCCCATACTTGCGTATAGATCTGTTTTTGTAAAGACACGCCCTTTGTTGGACGCCAGAAATACAAGCAGATCAAATTCCTTGCCGGTCAGCTCCACCGGGAGATTTTGAAGCGTCACGGTTCGATTGACTTTATCAATCACCATATCTTTCAGCAACATTGTTGCCGCTTCGCTTCCTGCCACGGGATTTAGGGTGGTATAGCGCCGGATCAGCGAATTGACACGGGCCATCAGTTCGTTAATTCCAAACGGTTTTGTCAGATAATCGTCTGCCCCCAGCCGCAGGCCCGAAACCTTATCTTCCTCGTCGCTTTTGGCAGTCAGCATCAGAACCGGCACATTGTTCTTCTTACGGATTTCCTGCAATACCTGAAAACCGTTCATATCCGGCATCATCACATCCAGAATAATCAAAGAACAGGTATCCTTGTTTTCTTCCAGCAGCCGCAGGCCCTCTAAACCGCCATGTGCTACTACCGCAGATAAGTTTTCCTGTTCTACACATTTTTTCATCAAGGTACAAAGTTCCTTGTCATCGTCTATAATCAAAACACTATTCATGTTTTAGCAACCTCCCTTGTTTTGTCCGGCCATCAAGCGGCTTCTCCGCAGTTTTAGGAGTAGCCAAACCGGCCATTTCACAGTGCCGGGGATACGCCCTCCGGCGCAATAATAATTTACCCTACGAGGTGTCACGCCCATTTTTCGGCGGCCTCTTTCAATGTTATATAGTCCATTTCGCACCTCCACAGGATATATTATAGTTCTCTTTCTCGAACAATGCAAGAAACGAAATATGAATTATAAACTTCAACTAACCTGCATATAGCAACATTCCACGGGCAAAGTATGAATTATACAATGTAACTGGGTGATGTTATATGGCGAAAGTTGAAGATTGTCCTGTTTTGAAACCTTCGGCGCAGATGTCAAAGCTGCACGAGGCAAAGCGTCTGGCACGAAAAACATTGGCAGAAATGGTTGGGATTGAATGGCGGTATCTTGCCAACATTGAGAATCAAGGTGCGATTCCGAGCCTGCCTGTGATGATCCAGTTGATTAAGATCTGCGGACTTCCCGTGGAACGGTATTTTAACCCGGAGATTATGCGTGAAGAAAGCGAACAGCGGCAACGGGTCAGCCACAAGCTGAAGCTTTGCCCTGAAGAATACCTGCCGATTATCGAAGGTGCCATAGACGGGGCGCTCAAAATGGAACAGACTGCGAAGCAGAAGGAGGACGCATAATCGCGGCCTCCTTCTGGCATTTCTATATCAAGTTTCCCGGCACTTTTCCAAAAGTTCCCGACACCTCTGCTGGATTTCTCCGGTTTCTGTCACAGTCAGGTCACGGTCATTTCCAGTAATCTTATCTTCCAGAAAGTTGGCGTATGTACCCAACAAAGCGTTCCGTAAATCCTCCGGGGTTTTCTGTATTTCAGCGCTGTACCAGTCATTCCGGTGGGATTCCCATGCCATCAATGTATAACCGTGGCTGGTCTGCACCACCTCATACAGAGAATCATCATCCAGATATGCCTGAAACACTTCCAGAACCTTTTCAAAGGTCAGCATTTCCCACACCTCCCATTCAGCTGCAAATCAGTTCCCTGATTAAAATTTCCTCAATCTGTGCCGTTAATGTGTTCATCAGTCCTACCCAGCGCATAGGATCACAGGCTTTCAGTTCTTCCGTGACACCCGCAGTCTCCATCATGTGAGGCAACATGGTGTCCACGCGCCCTACGCTGTCCGGTCAATCTCTAACAGGTGTGGATACAGCTTCTCGCTCATCAGCAGATGGTTGTAGAGAATGGGGCGATGTTCCTTTAGGTAGGATTTTCGCATTCTGCCGTACTTGCCGATAGAAGTTTCCGGCTGTTCAGAAAGTTTTAGGTTGTCAATCTGTTCAAGGCGCGTCGTGATTTGCGGAATACGCTTCTGCTGCTTTTTGCTCTGGTCGGTCTGCTGCATGGCAAGGTTCTTTTTCACAAAGACTTCAAACTCCGCCCGGTTGCTGATAGAATAGTCCTCGATTTTCTTCAGCACTTCCGCGATGGTCTGCATGAGCAAGTCCGCGTCCATGATGTGCGGAGGAATGGCATTTGGGGTTCTTGGCTTTCCCTTGTGGTACTCGCTGCAATAGGCAACATGGCGCTTGCCGCCGTTCCGGTAATCAATACGAATGTGCATTTTGCACCGCAGTCCACAGAAAAGCAAGCCGGACAGAGGGTGGATTTCCCCGTCCCCGTTGGGGCGTCTGACGGATGCGTTTTCAAAATCCGCTGTACGGTTTCAAAATCGCTGCGGCTGATAATCGGCTCATGCACATTTTCTGTGATGTGCCATTGGCTTCGGTCTACATAGTGGTTGTGCTTGTCCCGGAAATGCTTTGTGGTCTTGAAATTGACAACATCGCCGCAATACCTGCCGTGTGAGGATATTGGTCAAGGTGGCTTCCAGTAAACCGGAAAGCTCGATATTTCCCGGCATGAAATCCACCCCCTCCTCATGTCTTAAAATGCCGTACTCCGGTTTTATTTCCTCATCATTGATAATGGATGCCATAATGGTTGCAAGTGTAATTTCCAGTCTGTCCGGCTCCCGAATACCAAGACTTGCCGTAAGACTGCCCTGTGCATCTGCATCTATCAGTAAAACTTTCTTTTCCTGTTTTGCCAGTCCGATTCCTAAATTGCTTGTTGTGGTGGTCTTTCCAACTCCACCCTTCTGATTTGCGATTGCTATTACTTTACACATGATAAATTCTCCTATTCTCTACTATTTTGCTTTTATCTGCTGCTCTTTACATTGCTTTTCTGCACTTCCGCATAAGCTCTGTAATATTTGTTTGTCCCTTTATTGCTATAAAGCTCTGATATCTCCAGAACTTCTACTTTTGGATGACGCTGTAAGATTTTCTGAAACCACACAATGTCATTCTTCGTTCCCATCAATCTGACTTTTAACATTAGTCTGCTCCTCCAAATAAGGCATACAGTTCCCGGTTATAAGTCGCATACTCCGGATAGCGGATCTGTATCGCCTGCCAAAAGAAAGGTGCATAGGCACAGCAGAACAAATCCTCCACTGTATACTGCCTGCACTCGTTTACCTGTTCCTCTGTTTTTGTGTAATCATCTACACTCGGTGTGCCATTGCAATACAGGTTAAATGCTATTCGCACCACCTTCATACTGCCACTGGTCTGCCAGCCTTCATGCAGACACTCAGTTTTTACACATCCCGTCTTAAAATCATAGATGCTATCAACATTTCTTCTCGTATCATCGCTGATACCAAGGCAATAGCAAAGTGCCTTGTGGTACACATCCTGATAGCGTACCTCTTTTAATTTTTCATAGTAGAATTTTTCATGTGCTTCGCTGATAAAATTGATTGTCTGTTCCTTTTTGTTTTCTGCTCCTAACGCTGTGTTGTTCATAGTGAACCTCCTTTTAAATTGAATTGAAAAAGGCACTCCTAATGGAATGCCCTAATATAAAAAATAGGGACACTCTTTCAAGTATCCCTACGTTCTATCAACATATCTGATAGTTCTCTATTTACTTTCATATTCAGAATTCTTTGTGTTCCCACAACCGAGGTCTAACGCTACAACAACAGTCACCTTCCTCACAAGCTTTTTCCTTGTGATTTTCAGCAATCCTGTTGAAGCTGAAAACTCTACAAAGTGCGTAAATTCAAGGATTTCTACATATCCTTTCTGTGTAGTCCTACCACAGTCTCGACGTGTGTCGATAGGGTAATTGAGATGCACTTTCCAGAGTTTTCACTGTACTCTGGGAGCGAAAAATGTTGCAATCCTCTCTGATGAGACTACAAAAAATTGACATGATGCACTCTCTTATGTCCCTGCATAGAAAAAGATTGCATTGTATTTTAGATGTAAGCCAGATCAGCTTACGATTGACTCTGCTCTTTCTCTATGGTCCACTACTCATCCCTTGATGATAACTTCTAAGATATTGTACCATAGATTGTTTATTTGGGAAATTACTTCCCGATAAAAATGGGCAGAAGAAAACCTCCAAATCTGTTGGGGACTTGGAGGCTTGATTCCGACCATTTACTGTTCATTTTGGATTTTTTCAATTAATCTCAAATTCTCCGGTTTAACAGTTCCTATAAAATTCTTCATTCTTGTGTCAAATGAGAGAACATATGACGATGCATCTATTAAAACACACGCATTCTTGGTTTTATCTATATGATCTAGGCATCCAACACAAAGCATATCAAAAATATCATTCTTGTCTAACTTTTTTCCTCTTTCAAACCATGATGTAAACATTACATCCCGAAGATATCTCTGTGTAGCAGAATATTTTCCTTTTTTAAACATCTCTGACACTTTTACTTTCGCTATATCTAGGAAATGTTGGTCTGTTGCCAAGGTATCTACTATACACGGCATTGTTCCCTGTATTTCCATCCAAACCACTTTCAATACTTTTTGATATGTCTGCTGTACAATACTTATAATATCCTCCTTGTCCTGTTTGCAAGCAACACATCCTTGAATAATAATATTAGTAAGCACACATGCTTCATTCAATTCTTGGATATAAAAATCCTTGAGTACTTTTTTCTCTTTGTTTTCATCATACCCTGACTGCAGTTCTACTTTAATTCTTTTCCTCTAATAAATTTTGATATTCCTTATATGCAACTCTTCCAATATACCCCAATATAGCATCTTTGTTTTTGTGACAGTCCATCTGTCATCTCTAATTTGTAATGAGTATATAAATCTTTTGTAATTTCAAAAAATAAAAGTGTGAATTTACTCTCAATTTGAATTTTGCTCTTTAATAATCTATCCGCATAATTTTTGAGAGCTGCTTGATCCATATATGCAACACTGGTAATTTCATCTTCACTCACAACATAGTCTGGAATATTATTAAAAGTGGCAACCCCTTCGCATACCTAAACTCAAGTAAATTTTGTAACACTTTTGGATTATTTCTAAAGTGTGTCATTATCTCAATATATACCGAAGTCGGAAGACTTTTCTCTCTGTTGTTCTAAATATTTTTTTAAACGTTCTTCGTCAACAGGTTCTGATGTCATTCCTAATTTGCTTCTTCCATAATATGAATAAAAGGCATTTGCATCCAAAAAAATCATTTTTTCATCCTCTACTTGAATCATTTTTTACCAATAAACTAGTTTGTAATTTTTGTAACTTTTCATACATTATATCACATTTATTCTTTTCGCAAAAATTTTACACAGGACATATAAAGAGAAACCTCCAAATCTATTATAGACTCGGAGGCTTGGTTCCAACCATTTTATTCGCAGTAAACTGTTTTCCTGCTACTGTAAAAGAACTATGCAAGTGCAGGTTCCTTCCCCGCAATAATCGCTTTCACTTCTTCTATATCCTTATCAGTAGCTGAGGCTATCTGCTCTGCTGTAAAACCATTCTTATACATTTTCATAATGAGTCCTGCCTCTCCAATTGCAATACCATCTTCTTTTATTCCCTGACTCAAGTTACACATAACGCTCACATCCTTCCTGAAGTTCTCCTCAATAGGAATATCGTATTCATTTCCAATTATGTTTAGTTTTTCATCTATTGTAAGTTCCTTGGATAACAATGCTCCCAGCAGACGGTGCAGTTCATACGTCTCATCATGTTCCGGCAGATTCTTTGCCAGTCCAAGCATGATGATATTCAGCAGGTCAAGATTTCCTTCCATTCATAGGAACCAATCAAATCTTCCTTTGTGAGATGCACATGGCTCATGCTGCTCTCGTCCATGTTCATACATACCCAGATGGAATATACACGCTTAATGTCATCGTAGCTGGAGTTCTCAAAATCACGTTCTTTTTGTGATGAAATCAGTCTGCTCACATAAAAGATTGCCCGGTTTAAAATTTCATATCCCGTCGGCTCGTCTTTCTGTGCTTCTACATTGATGATAATCTGTGACAATCCATCTTTCATGCGCACATAAAAAACGATATCAAATCTTACCAGACCTTCATTGATCTCTTCATTTTCTGTGTTGAAACCGACCAGTCTTTCACCATTTTTTTCGCTGGCTGCATTTGTGAGTCCAGGCTCTACCGGTACCGTACTGATATGTGGTGTTCCCTCGATGCAGTTGACCACATCCTTGGGATTCATGCCCTTAAACTCATCAACTGTTTTTACCAGTATATGTGCCAGTATGCTCTTCTGCCCTAACAGACGCTTTGCACTCGTATCATACTGTGCATCCTTGTCTGTTGCTTTCACTGCATTTTTTAATTCTGTATTCACTGGCCTTCCTCCTTTTTGTAACAGATATAGTCATCCCCAAAAAGGCATCTGACCACACCTATATTATAACTTACCCATTTCTTTTATACAATCAATTTTTACATTTGAAAAAGGAACATAAGAAAAACTCCAAACCTGTCATAGACTCGGAGTCTTGATTCCATCCATTCTTCACATTGTCTGCACCTGTACATGTTGTTCCTGCTCCTCATGCTCCAAAGCATCCTGCTCCGGTACATGGTCTATATTTTTCGCTGCTTCCTGCCCTTTTGCCATATACCGGATTTTAATGCTGCTATAATCAACCCCTGCCGGTTCCAGCACTTTTTTCTCTAACATGTTTAACATCGCTTCGGTGTCAAATTTTCCCTCAAAATAAAGTTCCTCATCCACCTTTATCGGTACATCCATTTCTTCCGGTGAACTGCCAAGGATCGTCCTCCAGCGTCCGGCTACTTTTCCACACATTTCCATAAACCGCTCATGGATATCCGGCTGTTCATTACAGGTCTGCAAAATCTTTTGTGCCACCTTTCTCCATGTAGGTGTCTCTATCCATTCTCCCAGCGCAAACTGGACTGCCAGCGGTCTTTTCCCTTTCAGTTCTGCCGGGGACACTGTGATAAGGCTGCTTTCCCGGATCGTATCTTTCACATTTGTATGCTGTTCTCCACTCCGGTACATCTGGAGCAGTGCATCACATTTCGTGTTTACAAGCTGTAACATTTCCTCCCTCAGTTCTTCTATCAGTTGCTCATAATTCATACGCTTTTCTCCTCCTGTCGCACACTTACTTCATGTGCTTTTTTTATATCCACTTTCTTTTACTCATTTTCCGTTATATGCTTTCTGCTGTCCTTTTCCTATTTTATGCCAACAATAAAACGCCCGGATCATCGGGCATTTTATTCTTACCATAAACTGGCAGGAACAACGTTTCCTATTTACTTGCTGCCATTCCTGCCGCAGCCTTACTCATATCGAATCTCCTGTTCCATGACAATGCCTGACTGGAACTGTATCAGCAGCTTCTCGCTGGATTCCACTTTGATGGTGGAGATCAGCCGTCTGACAAGGTCATTGTCGAACTCCTGTATCTGGCAGGTGCTTGTGCTTAAGTAATGGTCGATATCTTGGATTCTCTGTTCATAGCTGTCAGCCATCCATTTCTCGTTTCTGGCTGTTTTCTGTGCCTCTTTTAAGGCATTGATTTCCTCTGCTATGGTGCGATAGCGTTCATCAAACTCCGGTGTGTAGGAGCCGGTCTTTGCATTCTCCGCGATCAGTGCCACCATCTCTTCCTGCTTTTCTTTTTTCTTCGTATTCCTCAGACTCTTTTGCGGTGCTGTAGTTCCCGATGACATGGATGATGTTCTGCCGGAAGTTTTCCATAAATTCCATATCATCACTCGTGATCCTGTGGATGGCTTCCATCACCGCCCTGTTTAATGTGTTCTCTTCGAGTGTCTCGGATTCCCGCATTTCTTCACTCCGTTAGTCAATCGGTTGCTGCATCTCCAGACAACTTTCTTTTTCCCGTTTCTCGCCCAGGTGACTCTCCGGTACTCCTGCCCGCATTTTCCGCAGATCAGCATGCCGGTCAGTGCATAGGTGGAGGAATACCTGCTCCTCTGGTTCTTCTTCCGGGTGACAGCCGCCTTGCATAAGGCTGCCCTCCGCATCATCTCTTCCTGTACCCTGTAGAACAGCTCCTTCGGGATAATCGCCTCATGGTCATCTTCCACATAATACTGCGGTACGATTCCAGTGTTCTTGACTTTCTTTTTTGTCATGAAATCCACCGTATAGGTTTTCTGCAGTAATGCATCTCCCATGTATTTTTCATTGCGGAGCATTTTGTCTATTACCGTGGAATGCCATTTGTCCTGCCCTGTGGCGGTCTTGATTCCCTGCTCTTCCAGATGCTTTGCGATCTTCCCGGTACTGTAGCCCTCCAGATAAAGCCGGAAGATCAGCTTTACGATCTCTGCCTCTTCGGGTACGATGACCAGGTCACCATCCTCGTTTTTGGTGTATCCCATGAACTTTGTGCAGTTTACGATGACCTTGCCTTTTTCAAATTTCCTCACGACTCCCCAGCGGATGTTCTCGCTGATGTTGCGGCTCTCCTCCTGTGCCAGGCTGCTTAAGATGGTGATGAGAATTTCACCGGTTCCCTCCAGTGTATTGATCCCTCTTCTCGAACACCACCGCCATTCTTTTCCTTGAGTTTTCGGATGGTCACCAGCGAGTCTACCGTGTTCCTCGCAAACCTGCTGACCGACTTTGTAAGGATCATGTCAATCTTTCCTGCAAGGGCATCCTGTATCATGGCATTAAAGTCTGCCCTTTTTTTTGTGTTTGTTCCGCTCTTTCCGTCATCCGCATAGATGCCGGCATTTTTCCAGTTTTCATTTTCCGATATCTTGCTGGTATAATACTCCACCTGTGCCTCATAGCTGCTGTCCTGCTCTTCCAGTTCCGTACTGACACGGCAGTAGGCAGCGACCTTCATTTTCTTCTCTGACAGTTTCACATTCCGGTCATACTGCACCTTGGCAGGTATCATGCTGATCTTTTTTGCTGTTTCTGCCATCTGCTCTCCCTCCTAATCCTTATATCCGGCTGTGACACGGCTCCCATTGATAAGCTCCACTTCTGTTTCCGCCATGCACCCAGATGCGTGCGATTATTTTTCTATATAAATTTTCATCAAACGTTTCCAGTTCCTTTTTTCCCTGCAAGGATGTTTTTTACCTCCTCTGTCCGGAACTCCCCATCCCTGACCTCCAGTGTCCGGTAGCGTTCCTCTGCCCTTTCATAGAGCAATTTCATCAGGTCTGTTTCTGTGCGTTCCTGTTCTTCTTTCATCCGCTGCAGGTTCCGCTCCAGAACCCGGTACTGAGGGCTGACCTTTTCCTCCTGCCTGTGTACCCGGAGCAGGCCTTTGTTTCGTATCACTGCATTGATGGCTTCCACACACACCTGCTTTGCCTGCCCGTCTGTAATAAAACTGTTCCTGCAGTTTTGCTCTGCCAGTCACATAACTTTGCACTTCCACTTGGCAGTGCCGCCGCCACGCTCTTTTGTGGCTCGGCTGGATATGGCTGCATACTGCCCCGCATTCTGCACACCAGATGACACCCGAAGAGGATTCTCTCATCCCTGCCGGCCGGTGGTCTGCCCTTCCAAGCTCTGCCCTCACCTTTTCCCGTCTGCACTGGACTCTCTCAAACAGTTCCTCTCCTATGAGCTGCGGATAGTATTCTGTGCCAAGGTAGCTTGGGTTTCCAGTATCCTGCCAATGGATGCATGGGTCCAGGACACTTTCCCTTTTATTGCATATGTTTCTCCCTTTCAGGTTCTGGGCGATCCTGCCTGCCGCCACCCGCTGTCATAGTCTGTAAATATCTGTTCCACAATTTTCTCTGCTCTTCGCAGATGGTGATTTTTCCATCCACAACCTTATAGCCATTGGCATGCCACTGCATCCTGTCCGCCTCCCTCCGTCAGTTTCAGTCCGTTGTGCAGGCAGAAGGTGATGTCGTGTTCCTTGGAGACCACGATCTTCTCTGCTGTCATTTTAAACAGTTGCTCGTCAAACTCCTCCCTTTAATCCGTCCTGTTCTGCAATCAGTTGGATAAGCTGTTCGGTCCGTACAATTTCTTTTGTCCTCCGCAGCTTTCTGGTCAAAAGTGTCTTTTTCTTCTGCATTCCGTCAGTTGCCAGCCAAGCTTTGCTACTGCTCTCCGCAGAGTCCATATATCCTTTCCTCATGACTTGGTTTAGGATTTGGCTCCCTGCCGCTTATATCTTTGATTTCCTTATCCAGTTGTCTGATTTCCTCACTGTCCTGCCTTGCTGCCACAAGTTCTCAGCCTCTTTTAACAGCGGCTCTAATATCGTTCCCTGATTGGTGTACAGCTTGTTCCACATGTCTGTAAAGCCCGGTGCAGCACATCCTCCCGGATGGCTTTCATGCAGCAGCTCTCTTTATCCTCCACATGTCCGCTGCACGTCCAGATGATTTTTCATATGGTTTCCCGATGTAGATTTTCTGCCGCCGGAAGGTTCTTCCGCACCTCCGCAGATGATTCTGCCGGAAAACAGGTATCTTTTGTGTAGTCACCTTGTTCATGTGCAGTACATCCACCCGGTATGCCATCAGGTTGCGTACCGCTTCTGCCTCCTCATGTGCGACGATTGGCGGATGTATTGTCTCTTTTTGGAGGAGATGTTTGTTCTTCTCTGTCCGTTGCTTCTACCCTAAGTGGACAAATTTTGGAACCTTGTTTCAGATATGTCTCTTGCTACAATTTCTATAAATGGGATTTCTTCAGAAATTGTCCTGTATCACCCCGTCCCGCTACTTTTCTGCACCCGGATTGTTGGAATGCCTTTCTGGTTCAATGCCTTTGCTATCACATACACCTCCCGTTTAGATAAGACTCATAAATCCACCTTTACGGTTTCGCCCCTGATTCTATGATGACTAAATTTCCATCCCTCATCTTTCCATAGCCATACGCTGGCGTCGATATGATATAGGTTCCATCCTGAAAGCGTTTCTGTATCGCCCATCGGTTGTTGCTTGAGATGTTTCTGATTCCCCTGCGCCACCGATGCCAGGATGGTAATGAACAGCTCGCTTTTTCTGACAGCGTGTTGATATTCTCTTTTTCAAAGTAGATTCCAACGCCAATCTCCTTCAGCTTTCGGATGGTCTGGATGCATTCCACCGTATTTCTTGCAAATCTTGTGATGGATTTCGTAAGGATCAGGTCGATGTTCCCATCCTCACAGTCTGAAATCATCATCTGGAACTCATCCCTGTGCTTTACGTTTGTTCCGCTGATTCCTTCATCCGCATACACCCTGCAAACTCCCCACAGGTTGCTCGATTTTCCGTATAGTACTCGACCTGCAGGTATAGGAAGTTGCCTGTGCCTGACTGCCGGTACTGACTCTGGCATATCCGCACACTTTCAGCCTGCGTTCTTCCTGTGTATGTTTCTGCGCTTTTGCTGCCTTTATGACAGTCACTTTTTTTACCATACTTTTTTCTCCTTTCCCAGTATTTTCAAGGGTTTTCACTCCCTGTCAGCAACATACACTACCACATAGTTTTATATATATCCAGTGTTATTACAGATATACTTTTGCCAGTTCGGGGGAAAAGGTCTTGACATTCAAAACCCGGATTTTTTCCCATTCTTCCTCGGTTAACAGCTTATCTTCATGCATCCTTTTTAAGAGAAATTCAGCAATCTTATACCGCACCTCATTCGCTCCGCCTTCCATCATCTCTCCCCTTTTCCTCCCACAATTTAAGTAAGTTAAATTCATTCTCCCAATAAAAACACTTCCGCCCAGAAGAAACACCTTTACATCATCCCGATTTCAGCCATGGTTGCAGCCTCATCTTCTTCCCGGAAATACTGTTCCGATACATCCCTGCTGACTGAAAGCACCTCTCCCGCGTCCTTTTCTCCCATCTGGATCGGGATTAAGAACGGATGGATTTCCTTACAGAATTCCAGATTGGGACAGCTATTGATAAAATAGCCGCAGGTATCTAATATCAGCCTGTCACACATATCTGTGATGACGATCTTTTCGGCTTGTGGCTGCCGATATAATTTGCGATATTTTCTGCCGTGGTCGAGATATAGTCCTCTTTCCGCCCCTCCATCACTCGGATAAAGATAGGCATATCCTGCCCTCTCCGTTTCAAAATCCTTAACATCATTTCGGTATCTTCTTTCTTCATCTCCTGTTTTCCTCCATTCCCCATTTTTCAGCTTTTCTTAACTCCACAAGAATACGGCGGAAGTTCCCTCCGCCGCATGGTTTCTGTAATTAAGTCTTACTGCCATAATCCTTCACTTCATAAATAAAAGTGTCTGTCCCTATTCGTCACTACTCCCCGGAACCAAAACGCCGCCAAACAGAGAAGAAAATCCCAAAGCCGGCATTTCATGGGCAGTCAGTCCAGACTATCTTTGGTTCCTGCCACTCGGACAGGCAGACATCACAGGTATTTCACCTCCACCACTGCGTGCTGGCTAATCTCAAGGTGTATCATTCTAGGCCATTCCCTCTTCGCGCCTGTCCACCACAGACAGGCTGTACCTCCGGCTTTCCCGCTCGGCTCCTTAGATGCGATCTTTTCACAGCATGGCTGGCAGAAAGAACATCTGCCCGATTGCTGCAGGAGTGTCACTGCGCCCCGGTTACGGCTCATGCGAAACGGCTAACGTATCTGAACTGCTGGATATGGCTGGCAGGATATGGCGTGATTCCATCCTGCGCTCGGAGCCCTGCATTCCTCTCCGGCATTTTTCAATGTACGTTTTGTCTGCCTGTGTCGTATCCACACACGAGACATGAGAGGATTCCCGGAAGAGACCATCTGTCCAGAAAAGTTCCTCTATAAGGTACTCACAGAAAACACGTTTTGAGGGGTATTAATCAAAATATTTTTTTATTTTCTTTACCGCACCGTTTATGCTCTCCCGGATGTTCTTCTCTCCAACCCCTTCTTTCGCTGCGATCTGCCGGTATGTCATGCCCTCAAAAAAAAAAATGCAGCCGCTCTCTGCACTGGGGTGAGTGACTGCATTGCTTTCTGCAGGGTTTCTATTTCCATCTGCCGGATGACCGTATCCTCTACCGATTCCCCGGTCAGCTCCACCAGATCTTCCGTTTCTCCTTCTGTATATCCGTCCTTGGTCGTATGTCTGATATCCCGCATTTCCTGTGTGGGCTTCTTTGCGGAACGTATCGGCAAGTGCCTCGTAGACTTCTCTGGTCACATAGGTGTATTCCCGTTCACCAACCGCATCTTTATAAAAATCCTTTACTCTGATCCTGATCCATTCTGACATTCAAATGTCCTCCATTTCGTAATTTTTTGAAATGAAGGACATCTGAGGACCTCTGGGTTTTACTTCACTGGAAAAGACATAAAAAGGTGCTGTTCCCATGCAAAATAAAGCATGCAAAACTGCACCCAATTAATTATTGTATTTCTTTTGTAAACAGTATATAAAAGTTCTTTTGGCTTTTATTCCTATGTTTTATAATTAACCTAATTCACTTGTCTAGTAGATTTAAAGTAATTAATGGTTCCAATATGTCTCAGATAAGTCACAAAGCATTGCCTTCTCCCCCAATATGGTCAGTCTAGTCAATTAATTTATGCTATACTAGAAGTACTTCTTCCAGCTAACAATATTTCCATTAAAAATACTGCCATATCCATGAGTAATCTCTACTCGACAGATATTGCAGTATTTACTCTTGCAGCAACGATTTATTTACGAAATTTTTCATTCCTGCCGGCTGCTTCGGCTGATGAAGAACATACATACATCTGCTGTCTGCCGCCATTTTCACAGAATTACGAGCTACCTTCTCTAAAATTGTTGCTGCGATATTAGCCTGTTTCTTTGACATAATGAACACCTCCTGTTTTATTAAACAGGAGTATAGCATTTCTTACCTAATCCTGTACCTTATAAGTTGAATTTCCGACATAATATGTCATTTTTCCTCTATAGAATTACTATACAACACCGCAGATGCCTGAAATTCTCCATTCTCATACTGGGTGAACAGTTCTCCATCATAATCAACCAGTGCCTGTTCTACCGAGGCAAGACCAATTCCGTGACAGCCGGTATCCTTCTTTGTGGTAAGGTATCGTCCGCTGTTGTCTTTTTTAAATTTCTTCGGACTACTATTTTTTATACAAATCTGGAGCATTTCTTTTATATAAGTAGCTTCCAGTATGATATATCTCTGCTCCCTGTGGCAGTACCTCAGTCAAGTGCATTTTCCAGCAGATTTCCAAAGATAATGGCAAGGTGTCCGCTCTGGAACGGCAGTACGGACGGAATAAATACCCTTGCCTCAAACTGGATGCCGTCCTTCTGGGCAAGGGCATACTTATGGTTCACAAGGGAATCCACCACGATGTTTCCGGTGTGGGAGATTTCGTCTGCGCCGGTTCCGATACCATCATCCAGCATCTTCTGTATGTAATCACTGGCTTCTTTTGTCTGTCCGGCATTTACCATGCCAAGAATCCCCGATAAGTGGTTCTTCATATCATGCCGCATCCGCCGCAGTTCCAGATAATAACCTTCCGTTCCTCTGCCTGATGGCTGCATAAATCTAACTGCTGCTCATACAGCCGGTTCCGGGACTGAAGCTCCGCTGCCTGTCCCATCCGGTCATACACCGTAAAAATCACGTAATTGACAAGCAGGAGAAGTATGCCCGCAGCCACCGAGAAAAAAGAATATTCCGTATGAAATGCTGCCATGTGAAGGATATGGTGCATCATATAAATGCTGCTCGCCGGTACCAAAAGAATTATGATGAAATAACGCAGCGGGATTTCCGCATACTGTTTTTTTTTGCGTAACGGCCAAGCAGTACTGAAAGCAGAAGCATACACATCTTGGATGCGAAGCTTCCGGCATCATTAATGACGCTTTCATCTGTGCCAACTGCCTCTAAGACCAGCAGCACAATGACCTCTACCAGCATCCATACCGTACAGATAAGAAGGGTGCTGATACAGCGTCTTTTCAGGCTCTCTTTTCTGGTAATGGTACTGATCATAAATACCATAAAGATATTCCCGACCAGAAGAAACTGCGGAGGGAACAGGAGTTCAAACCCTGTTGCCACAAGGAAAGCATAGTATAAAAACCAGCTGATTATGCCTGCAGGCTTTCTGTTTCCTGGACCGAAAAGGGTCGTTATGTATCTCTGTATAATCAGAAGCTGCAGTGCCGGAAGCAGAAAGCCCGATATAACGGAAGATATCCCTCATTCAATAACCGCCTTTCCAGCTGCCATTGTGCAGAGCTGACGGCGCACTTCCTTCTGCCGGTCCTCACTGATTTTCAGTTCCATCTCTTTCCCATTCATACTGATTGTTATGTTAAAAAAATTCATTTTTGTTATATAATCGTAATTCACAAGGAAGGACTGGTGGATACGGAGGAAATATTTCCGACTATTTGCGAGTTCCTTCTCTACGTTATTCAGTTTTCCATAAAATATGCAGTGCTTCTATCCTGCAAGAAAATATGCACTACTCCGTTGCGGCTTTCAAAGTACACAACATCCTTTAAAGGTACTTTCTGAATTTTCTTGTTGAACTTAAACTGGTAAAAGACCTCCGTTTCACCTATCCGGTGACAGGCTTCTTTAAAATACCGGCGAAATTTCTCTTTATCCAGCGGTTTAGAGAGAAAACGGAAAGGCTCTACCTCAAACAGTTCCTTTAAATATTTATCATATCCTGAAATATATATGAACAACACAGAATGGTCTGTTTCCCGGATTTTTCGAGCAGCGGAGATGCCGTCAATCTGTTCCATTTCAATATCTATAAAAATAAGTCCGTATCGTTCCCCGGACTGTATGCTCTTCAAAAGTGTCTTTCCATCAGAAAATACATCCGTATTAACCCGGATTCCCATACTCTGGCTTTCTTCTAACACCAAGTTCTCAAGACTTCCCGTAAAGCCAAGGTCATCATCACATATGGCTATCTTCAGCATTTTTAAGTACCTCTTCTGCTATATCTGCTTCCTCTTCTTCCAACTGTGCCTGTTCCAAACGTTTGAGAAGACACTGGAGTGTCTTTTTGTTCGTGTCCGTCAGGTTGTTGTAGCGGAGTACAATGTCATAGCACTGATCCATCTCCTGATTCATGCGGATCTGCCCGCTCAAATCCCGTTTTATATCGGACAGCCGAGGATATAGTCAGTGGTAACATTAAAATACCTTGCCATGCTGATAAGCAGGTCTGTGGAGATGGCACATGTGTCTTTTTCCATCTTGCTTACCGCCTGCTGGGTGGTGTTGATTATAGTCCCAAGGGCTTCCTGTGACATGTTGTGGCTCCTGGAGCTCACGGATACGGTTCTCAGTCATAATTGTGACATCCTTTCTAATAACTATTTTACATAATTATTATTGGTTTAATCACAACTGTATAATGTAAATAGTTTACCCGTTCCCGTATATTCTTCCCTTATTTCAATCTCCTATAATCACAGACAATACATAATATTCTTCACACTTTTCTCAGCAATCTTCTTATGATATTTAAAAGTGAATCTTCATCAGAACTCCTTTAGCACTTTCGTATTGTAATAATCAAAAAGAACTGACTCATATCTCTTCCCATTTACAATTTCATTATTCATATCATTTTCATCCATATCTACGCCTTCCAACTCTTACATCTGCTCCGGTCATACCAGAATCGGAACAAATGCAAAAAAGCACAAAGTATTCGCCTCTGGATTCTGAACAGATTCGTCACGAATACAGATAATGCGATAGAAGTCAACTGCGTTTCTTCCAGTTTTGTGGTAATGCAGCTCATACCATAACAACGTTTGCTCAGGCTGAAGGTGCGCTCCACTTCGATTCTATCGGTATTATTCTGGTACTCTTGTTTTTTTCAGCTTGTGCTGTGGCGTTTGGTCTGCCCAGCTTTGGACCTGATAACCGAATCCCTTGCTCCTTGCAATAGCTCCTGTTTTCCCTGGTCCGGTATATCTGATCTGCCAGAACACGTTCCTGATAATAACCGGTACGCTCTTTGAAACGTTCGATTGCTTCTATCAGGCAACCACTCTCGTTATATGCCGCAAACGATATTTTTTCGATACGCCCATAACCTTCGCTGTCAAGACTGAGATCAAATTTTGCACCAAATTCAACAGTTGCTTGACCTTCCCTCTGGCAATCGGTCGAAGCCATAGTTGCAAAATACTTACAATGCGATGCTCCACAGAATGGACTCTGTTCTCATACATATACTGTTGCTCATACAGCTTGATGATGGTAAGATATAAGCTGATATCCTTACCTGTCATGGTGTATCCATCACTCATGAACTGTTCCAGATACCGGAGAGCCCTTTTCACATATGCAAGCTATCTTCGGATATTCTTTGCCGTGTGCTTTCTGCTTCTGGCAAATGCAAGATACTCTTTTCTGGCACGTTTGCGGTATCTTCTGGGCAGCTTAAGTATGATACAACATCAATGTGATGTAGGATGCTGATTATCTGAGGTTTACACAGCAAGAGTAAGAATTATGTTCCCAGTATGAAAACCTTAATTTACCGGATGACCAGCGAAAAGTAATAATCCACTGAATCGAAGCCATACACCACAAAACGAAGCCTATACCACAGTTGTTTTCCTTATAGCGTTACAGTGCTATTTTTCACTAATCCTAAAATTTGCAAACTCGAAATAAAAAATGCCACACAACGTAAAACGCCAGCAGAAAATCAGTACGATAACTCTTGCTGGCTTTTACTAAACCCTTATTCTAATAGTTGTTTTACATATTTTGCTTTATTCAAAATGCTCTCCTCAGAAAAAAACATATTTGGAACTTTTTAACTCTTCTTCGTCAGCAGAAAATCTACCTACCATTTCACACAAATCTCCAAACTCTTTATTTTCTAGTTCAGACAACTGCTCATAGTCAACCTCTAAATCATATATTCTTGTAAATTCTGAACAAAATATCTTAACCTGATATGAGCCATCTAAAACTCCATTAATCAGATAATATAACTGCTCTTTTTCTGTAAAGATGACCTCACCTCCTGCCAGTTCTGTTTTTTCCGGGAAACAAGCAGCTCCCTTCCTTCATATGTTACCCTGTCCCCCAGCGACAGACTTGTCCTTATAACAACATCATAACAAATGAAATCTCACCTATTAACAAAGCATTTTCCACTGACTGCATAATAGCGTCCGTCAAAACACATATCACAGGAGGGAATTTCTCCCGGTTCCCTTTTCTCACCTTCCGGCAGACCAAGATAAAAACGGGGATAATAATAGCTGGTGTCCGGCACTAACGGAAGCCCAAGCTAGGACGCCATTCTTTTTTTATAATCTTCCCAATTCTTTATCAGCTTTCATTTGGAGCAATGCAGTTTTTTCTCCCATATATTGCTTAGCCACCTTTAGAATTGCCTTATCATTTCCTAAAATTTCTAACACAGTAACAGAAAAAATATTAATCAAATGTGAATCATTCTTATTTATTATTTCTTCAAAATAATTAAACATATTGCTTAATAATTCAGCATCTTCATTCTTTAGCTAATAATGTTAAAAACTCCGGCATAAAAATATCTTCTATTACAACTGTTTCTAATACTTCCATATTCTTCTACGCTTTCAATGTATGCATTCTTCGTTGATGGAAAAATTCTTGCATTTTTTAAAAACTCTCTTACATTTTTACTCACATTTATATTTTCTAATCAATTAAATAAACTTATGGCATATTCTAAATCATCTATCAGCGCCTCTACTACATCTAAATCATTAAATCCTAATTTACCTAAACTTGCCAAATTTCTTAGTTGTTTTAATCTTTCTATTGCTTTTATTAAATGTGTTGATGAGCCATTGTTAAACTCCTCTACGAGTATGGCTGCTGTCCCTCCATCTCCTACAGATGCCCTGGTCTATAAAGTTCATTCACTATTTTTCTTAATTCTGAATTTTGCACTGTAGTCAGTAATTTATCTCTCGAAGATCCTGATAATTCAGGTCTTCCATTCAAAAGATTATCAACTTTATCGGGACTTCCATAATTACCATTTATATGCGAATTTCTTGTCTCATCAAGAACTGGATTTTTTGCCTCATTACTTGCAGCTTTTCTTGCCACAGCTCCAGGTACAATTATTCCGATCAGTGCTCCTATAGAAAAATCCACTGTCATTTGATTTAAATCAAAAATATATGCTTTCTTTTCATCTTTAGTCATGGAACTATCGCCAAATGCCCATGCTGCACGACCTGTCAGACTAACAACCGCATAAATCTCTCCACTAAATAATGCCGTTACTGGAAACGCAACCACACACGCACCTGTAAAACCTCCTGACTCCGTAGAAATTATAACATCCCTTAGTGCTTCTTCCGCGCCTCTAACATTTCCACTTTCCCACTCTTCGCTTGCCTTATATGCAGTTTGACATATTGCTCCCATTCCTGCACCAAGCAATGCACCTGCAGCAACTGTTCCTATCCCCGGCAAAAATACAGCTAAAGCTATGCAGGCAGCTCCTACAGCAAGCCCCATGACAAGATTTCTTGCAAATCCGCCCCAATCAAACTCACCCTTCTGAGGTGCGTCTTCAAATGGATCATACTTTTGATATACTGTCCCCGCCAAACCTGTCATCTTACCCAGCATATCCACACTGCCATTCACACAAAGACTTGATGCCCCTTCTGAATACAGTGCCATGATATCTGACATTCCCTGCATGGCAATCCCTGTCATGCTCTCCAGCCGGATTCCTTCTTTTGCCATCAGAACAAGCCCGCCATTGCTTTCTATGGTAGTCCCCGTTTCATCCTCAAATGTAATCTTTCCCGTTTCACCGCCATCCAATCCCATGCTCTGCGGATACAGGTCCATTCCTTTGCCATGCTCTGACCGGAAACTTTTCTTCTCTGGACTTCCCGTCCCTTCACAGGTGCTTCCATTAGTACGGATGCACCCTGTCGCTATTCCCTGCGCCTCATCTCCATTTCCTATATATAATGCTGTTTTTGTTCCCTTCTGCGGCATACAGTACATCAGGTTACCTGTCACCGGGGCAAATCCATAACGGTTCCCGCCCGCCGCAGTCTTGTCAATGTCAAATGCTACTTCTACCTGCTCCCCCTGCGTTCCGACAATGGATCCGACAAATGACATTCCGTATAGTCCGGGTTATCCTCCCATGGAACCCACGTATAACTGTTTCCCGCAAGGCGGTATGTAAAGATGACCTCCCCTCCTGCCAGTTCTGTTTTTTTCCGTGAAACAAGCAGCTCCCTTCCTTCATATGTTACCCTGTCCCCCAGCGATAGGCTTGTCCTCGTAACAACATCATAACAAATGAAATCTTCCCTATCAACAAGGCATTTTCCACTGACTGCATAATATCTCCCATCAAAACAGAGATCACAGGAAATGATTTCTCCCAATTCCCTTTTCACCTTCCGGCAATCCAAAGCGGGGATAATAATAGCTGGTATCCGGCACTAATGGAAGCCCAAGCTGGGACGCCATTCTTTTCAGAAATCTCCAGTCTGTTTCCTGATACTGTATCAGTGTCCCTCCTGTTCGCATGTCGCTCCCCGGCAGTATGCAGGCGCAGTGATCGGTATCTGCTGTTACGGCACTGGCAATCCCCATATAAGTCTGTACTTTTTTCTGAAATACCCGGTTACTTTTTCTGATCTAAAGAATGGTTCCTGACACAGCCTGTATGTCTGCAATCCTGTATCCTCTTTCTTCTTTGATTTCCACCTTTTCCGGATATCCGCTGAACAACGCTCCCGCAGTATTCCCCTGCCCCAAAAGCTGTATGGGTGCATTCATGCTGTTTATGCCTGTCTCGTTTTCTGACAACAGAAGTCGAAAGTTTCCTCTGGCATGTTCCCTGGCACCTCCCATGTCTGAAAATCAAGGATCTTTTCCATGGCAAAGGAACTGATAAATTTTAAATCGGAATATTCAATTCTCCTTTGTAATCCTTCTGCCATAAACCTCTCCTATTCTTCCTGACCTAACGAAGCAGGTAAAATATATTAGTATGAGTACCAAGGTCTTACTTCATAAATTGATATTGCTTGGGTCAAATCTTTCATCTTATATGCGTCCCCTTCCGCACTAAAAACACTTTGTCTACCAATTTACCCTCGCTTTGATATAATTTACATTACATAATTTCTCAATCGCTTTAATTTCATTTTTACTACAATCACCATTTTTTCTTATAATATAAACTTCATAAACTGTTCCATCACGTAACATTGGAATATCAGTTGTCACTGGTTCTCCAAACTTATAAACATATCAAAAAATTATTATTCTCTTACGAACTTAAACCTGAAAAACAACTATTATCAATTTTTTTGAATTTATATTAACATCAATAGATCATACTAAATACTTCTTAACTATATTTATTATTTTTTCATTTTTCGTTCTTTCAGCAATATCTAAAACACTACAATTTCTTACATATTCGTTTGAATAAGCTACTATCAAATCCCTGTAATTTTTCATAAGTTCCTCTACAAGAAAGGCATTTGAAAACGAATCGCACTAACTAAAGGATTATCTTTCATCTCTCTACTGTTAATAACAATACCTTCATCTATTAATTTTTTTGCAATTATATTGTTGTTCTTTTATTGCCGTCATAAGTTCCAAACCGTCAAAGCATTAATATCTATACCATTTTCAATAAGCCAAAGTGCTTCCTTTTCCCTTCTGTGATTGTATAATTAAGTAACGAACCTTTAGGGACAACTATATTTATCAAATCGTTATTCAAAATATAATCTTTAAAGCCTTCAAAATCTCCTGCCAATTCCAATACCTTAACTATTTTTTTTAAATTTTCTTCGTTTTCTCCCCAAAAGTTTTTTCCGAATAATTCAAATAAAATTCCTGATATTCTTCAGAATCAAAAGTCGGTCCTGTTAAAACTGCATCGATAAATTCTATTGGCGGTATATATTTTCCACTTAATATATCATCTATAATAACATTTGCCGCATATCTTATTTTCTTTTTTAAATCAATGATGCGTATTTCTCCAAACCCTTTTACATACTTTTTTCCATCAATCTCTGTTTCACGACATACACCATTCAAATCGCTATTTAATGGATTCTCACAATATAAAGTCAGCTTTTCTATGAATATTGAATCAAATGTCTCTTTACTTTCCACTGTACTATCAAAATTTACATTCCACCCAATATTGTATGCATTTTCAAAATGTTGATAACAATACTTTGTCATATCAGAATTCATTATTCTCTCTCCTCGTATACAAATCAGATATTTATATAATTTAACATAAAATAGCACTCACCAAAAGAAAAGTATCTATCATTTCGCATTATAAGCAACCAAGTGCTTCTAATAATAATTTGCTTCTTTCGCTAAAACACCAACCACATATTGTAATGTCACTTGATTTTATAACTGATTTCAATTCTTCTGAGCTCAATTTACTTACATCGTATATTTTTATATTTAGTGAATCCCCCCATACTTTTAAATCTTCGTTCAATAATTGTTTTCCCGAAACACCATTATACTCGCTCAGTAATGATCCATCTGGTCCTCCATGCATACCAGAAACTATTGAAATATCTCCAGAAGATTGATTTACAATTTCCGCAAATTGACTTTGCCTTATATTCCCTGTCGAAACATATACACTTTGATTACCACCAACTTCTACCTTATAAAATGTAGGTTCATTATAAAATCTTGCATCCTCTATAGCTGCCAAATTTTCAATGTCATAAAAATCAGATATGCAAGAAACCTCATTTCCGTTCATATCAAATGAATACTGACCACGATATGCCGTTTTTTTACCAGTCCTTAGTTCATCTATGCCTTTAAATACAAAGTGTATTGCCACACCAGTAAGGAAATCTGCCCCCATCTGTTTCCAGTCAAACGCATACGCTAGTTTCTCCTCTATAGACATGTTGGAATCAACAAGCGCATACATTCCTCTAGTCAGTACACCACTTCCAAGATCTACCAGCCCTTCTCCAACCCAATTTAATGCTGGAAATGCCGCACCAATTGCGCCAGTAATAGCCCCAGTAACCATGGAAATCACCATATCTCTAGTTGCTTCTCCCAGACTTCTGACATTTCCACTGGAGTAATCATTCACCGCTCCTACAACTGATGCTGAAATTGCTCCCATTCCTGCACCAAACAATGCACCCGCAGCAACTGTTCCTATCCCCGGCAAAAATACAGCTAAAGCTATGCAGGCAGCTCCTACAGCAAGCCCCATGACAAGATTTCTTGCAAATCCTCCCCAGTCAAATTCACCCTCCTGAGGTGCGTCCTCAAACGGATCATACTTTGATATACTGTCCCCGCCAGGCCTGTCATCTTCCCAGCATATCCACACTGCCGTTCACACAAAGACTGGATGCCCTTCTGCATACAATGCCATGATATCTGACATTCCCTGCATGGCAATCCCTGTCATGCTCTCCAGCCGGATTCCTTCTTTTGCCATCAGAACAAGCCCGCCATTGCTTTCTATGGTAGTCCCCGTTTCATCCTCAAATGTAATCTTTCCCGTTTCACCGCCATCCAATCCCATTCGCTGAGGATACAGATCCATTCCTTTGCCATGCTCTGACCGGAAACTTTTCTTCTCTGGACTTCCCGTCCCTTCACAGGTGCTTCCATTAGTACGGATACACCCTGTCGCTATTCCCTGCGCCTCATCTCCATTTCCTATATATAATGCTGTTTTTGTTCCCTTCTGCGGCATACAGTACATCAGGTTACCTGTCGCCGGGGCAAATCCATAACGGTTCCCGCCCGCCGCAGTCTTGTCAATATCAAATGCTACTTCTACCTGTTCCCCCTGCGTTCCGACAATGGATCCGACAAATGACATTCCCGTATAGTCCGGGTTATCCTCCCATGGAACCCACGTATAACTGTTTCCCGCAAGGCGGTATGTAAAGATGACCTCCCCTCCTGCCAGTTCTGTTTTTTTCCGTGAAACAAGCAGCTCCCTTCCTTCATATGTTACCCTGTCCCCCAGCGATAGGCTTGTCCTCGTAACAACATCATAACAAATGAAATCTTCCCTATCAACAAGGCATTTTCCACTGACTGCATAATATCTCCCATCAAAACAGAGATCACAGGAAATGATTTCTCCCAATTCCCTTTTTTCACCTTCCGGCAATCCAAGGTAAAAGCGGGGATAATAATAGCTGGTATCCGGCACTAATGGAAGCCCAAGCTGGGACGCCATTCTTTTCAGAAATCTCCAGTCTGTTTCCTGATACTGTATCAGTGTCCCTCCTGTTCGCATGTCGCTCCCCGGCAGTATGCAGGCGCAGTGATCGGTATCTGCTGTTACGGCACTGGCAATCCCCATATAAGTCTGTACTTTTTCTGAAATACCGGTTACTTTTTCTGATCTAAAAGAATGGTTCCTGACACAGCCTGTATGTCTGCAATCCTGTATCCTCTTTCTTCTTTGATTTCCACCTTTTCCGGATATCCGCTGAACAACGCTCCCGCAGTATTCCCCTGCCCCAAAAGCTGTATGGGTGCATTCATGCTGTTTATGCCTGTCTCGTTTTCTGACAACAGAAGTCGAAAGTTTCCTCTGGCATGTTCCCCTGGCTCCTCCCACGTCTGAAAATCAAGGATCTTTTCCATGGCAAAGGAACTGATAAATTTTAAATCGGAATATTCAATTCTCCTTTGTAATCCTTCTGCCATAAGCCGCTCCAATAGACATATATATAATTTTGAATTTATTAATAGTTATTCAAAAGTAAATACTATGATTTAATTCTTTCTCCCGTATTACTATCTAAAAAAACTTTCTTTCCATTCTCCTCTATCAATTCTATATCAGTTCCAACTTTGCAATCATATATTGCCAAAATTGCTGGTTCTATATTTGCTACAGTATTAAAATCACATATACACATATTATCAGCTTTACTCAAATATTCTTCTGTATCAATATCCGCAAAAAACCTCCATCCATTATCTACATCATTTATAGCTTCTTCTCTAACACACCATCTCAACTTTCCCTTATGGGATAATATATTTTTTGAAACAATACTTCCACCAGCATTAGAAATAAAAGTTACTAATTCACTCATACTTTTTCATCCTTTCTAGTAAACTTGCTCTATAAGGCATTTTCTCCGCAATTTCCAATGGTGTTTTTCCCCACGCATTCTTGTGATTAACTAAAACATTATTTTGTGAAAACCAAATTTGATATAATGGCTCGAGTTCCTCATCAGTATATTTCATATTAACCACATATTGTAATGGCAATCTATCCTTTTTATCTAATTGATTAATATCTACTCCATTTTTAATTAATCTTTGGCACAACTCTGCAGTTTGTTTTATATTGTGATTTGTCCTTGACAACAGAATATGTAATAAATTTTCGCCACATTCATTTATCACATTAGTTTCAGCACCTTTATTAAGTAAAAAATCTGTTATTAAATAACGGCTTTCTGCATCATTATTAGATAATGAATAAAATAATAATGATTTTCCTTTATATAATTTTTTCTCATCTCCTTCGTTATAACAAGAAATAAACTCATCATATTTTTTCATTTTAGCTACTAAACTTATATCCATTGATTTCTCCTTTATTCATATTTATGACTACGATTATTACTCGGTAATTCTGGTCTATAGTTTGCGGGGTCATTATACCAGTCTACAAATTCTTTGGTTGTTAATTCTCCATTCATATATGCTTCATGCATTTCTGAATATTTTGCCTCTGGAATATGTCCCATGTCCCAAACTCCTTTTCTTGATTGACCTGGAGTCCAATTAATTATATCACCTGTATTAGGATCTCTAACCAATCCATCAGGACCTTTCGCATTCTCCCATACTTCCTCTACAACACCTTTTCTAAACGACGGTCTGCTATTAGCATATGGTTTCGTCTTATTACCGCTATCAAGTGCCCGCCGCATCTCATCACTATTTGCAAAAATACTTCTTAACTTATTCTGTGTTGCTGCCATTATCCCATCAAGGATTTCTCCTATGACAACACCTGTTACAAAATCTGCCACCATCTGTCCTGGATCAAAGCATATGCCCTCTTTTCATCCCATGACATACTGTCATCAAAGACTGCATACGCAAGTCTTTCACCTGCTGATACCGCCGTATCTACAGCACCTTCAACCAAACGATGTGCTCCTGGAAATTTTGCTCCAAATGCCCCCGTTATAAAACCGCTGGCAGCTGATATTCCTACATCCCGAAAAGCTTCTTTCGCACTTCGGACATTTCCATTCGAAATTTCCTCTCCTGCTTTCATCGCTGTCGTAGATAATGCACCAATACCCGCACCTATAAACGCCCCGGCTAAAATACTTCCAGCACCAAGCGTTGCTATACTAATTGCGGCACCAATGGCACATACTGCAACTACTCCAAGACCGATTGCAAGGTTTCTCGTAAATCCATCCCAGTCAAATTCACCCTCCTTAGGTGCATCATCATAGGGCGGATACCCAGTATACTTACTGGCTGATATTCCTGCCAGCCTGCCCAGCATATCCACACTGCCGTTCACACAAAGACTGGATGCCCCTTCTGCATACAATGCCATGATATCTGACATTCCCTGCATGGCAATCCCTGTCATGCTCTCCAGCCGGATTCCTTCTTTTGCCATCAGAACAAGCCCGCCATTGCTTTCTATGGTAGTCCCCGTTTCATCCTCAAATGTAATCTTTCCCGTTTCACCGCCATCCAATCCCATTCGCTGAGGATACAGATCCATTCCTTTGCCATGCTCTGACCGGAAACTTTTCTTCTCTGGACTTCCCGTCCCCTCACAGGTGCTTCCATTAGTACGGATGCACCCTGTCGCTATTCCCTGTGCCTCATCTCCATTTCCTATATATAATGCTGTTTTTGTTCCCTTCTGCGGCATACAGTACATCAGGTTACCTGTCGCCGGGGCAAATCCATAACGGTTCCCGCCCGCCGCAGTCTTGTCAATGTCAAATGCTACTTCTACCTGTTCCCCCTGCGTTCCGACAATTGATCCGACAAATGACATTCCCGTATAGTCCGGGTTATCCTCCCATGGAACCCATGTATAACTGTTTCCCGCAAGGCGGTATGTAAAGATGACCTCCCCTCCTGCCAGTTCTGTTTTTTTCCGAGAAACAAGCAGCTCCCTTCCTTCATATGTTACCCTGTCCCCCAGCGATAGGCTTGTCCTCGTAACAACATCATAACAAATGAAATCTTCCCTATCAACAAGGCATTTTCCACTGACTGCATAATATCTCCCATCAAAACAGAGATCACAGGCAATGATTTCTCCCAATTCCCTTTTTTCACCTTCCGGCAATCCAAGGTAAAAGCGGGGATAATAATAGCTGGTATCCGGCACTAATGAAAGCCCAAGCTGGGACGCCATTCTTTTCAGAAATCTCCAGTCTGTTTCCTGATACTGTATCAGTGTCCCTCCTGTTCGCATGTCGCTCCCCGGCAGTATGCAGGCGCAGTGATCGGTATCTGCTGTTACGGCACTGGCAATCCCATATAAGTCTGTACTTTTTCTGAAATACCGGTTACTTTTTCTGATCTAAAAGAATGGTTCCTGACACAGCCTGTATGTCTGCAATCCTGTATCCTCTTTCTTCTTTGATTTCCACCTTTTCCGGATATCCGCTGAACAACGCTCCCGCAGTATTCCCCTGCCCCAAAAGCTGTATGGGTGCATTCATGCTGTTTATGCCTGTCTCGTTTTCTGACAACAGAAGTCGAAAGTTTCCTCTGGCATGTTCCCTGGCACCTCCATGTCTGAAAATCAAGGATCTTTCTCTGGCAAAGGAGCTGGTAAATTTTAAATCGGAATATTCAATTTTCCTCTGTAATCCTTCTGCCATAAACCTCTCCTATTCTTCCTGACCTGATGAAATGGGTTCTATTAATCCTCCATAGGCACAAACAAGAAATGATCTCTGTGTCAATGCAGACAGCTTATCTCCTTCACTTGTTGCACCTGCGTTATTTCTAAGAATTTTCTCTGACTCATATACATCCTTCCATGTTCCCACAATGCAGGGCGTGCAGGGATAGCCTTTCACGTTCTGTCCGTCCTCCGTCTTTAGGATGATCTTTCCGCATCATCCGTGTCCTCCTCTCCGGTAAAAAAATCTTTGATCTTGTCCCCTGCTTTGGCAAACCATGATTTGTTCACCGGATTCTCTTCGCTTTGGCAAATTCCAAAGATGGAATATTTTTGTCATCCCCAACCTCACAATCTTCTTCGTGCATCATAGGCTTCCCGTTTGTATACACCCCATGGCATATTGGCAAATTTAATCTCCTTTTATGTGTCCAGCAAGTACAGTAAAGCTCCGCTGCCCGAACCAGATACGGAACTGCACCTCTTCGCCCTCCTCCAATTCCAATTGGTCAAATAATGCCTGCAGTTCCATCTCATGCTGTTCCTGTGCACTTTCTGATATACCATTTAACTCTTCTGACGATTTTTTCGCATTTCCTGCCCGTGTCACCAATGCGCCATTCGCAAAATTATCTCCTTTTGACATTCAGCTCCTCCTATTCCACCTTAAGCTCTGCTAGTTTGATTCCTTTTGCACCACATCGCAAAATACTTTCTATAAAGTCCAACCGGCAGATGAGATAGTCTTTTCTACTTCTGCCACTTCAAAACCGGAGGTACATATTTTATCTCTCTTTATCCAATATCAATTCCTGAATCACAGAATAATCATTATTAAAAACGGTTTCTTCTGAAAGACAACGATATCGTGGATACACTGGCATATAATAAATTTCTGCAAAACCGTTCATGCCATCAAGCAAAACCATTTCTTTTCCTCTGGTCGGCACTTCATACATTTTTGACACATCCCAAAACATTTTGACACCAGAAAAACGGTTTTTCTATCACATCAGAAAACAGTGTATCCGATTTTCTTCCAAAAGAATGGTTCGCTCCGGTAACTTCTGCCAATTCTTCTTTTGAACTGCCTGATAATCCAGTCTCTCCATCCAGTTTCGGATCCTCGGCACCGGATTTCCTTTTCCTCCCAGTTTAACAGATAATACTTCATTCCTCTGTCTCCCCACTATGATCATTCCTTTTCCCATGTATTCTCCAAAAATCACATGCATACCGTCATCCATGACCTCCCGGAAGGCAGGTCTGATTTTACAGAGGATTTGCGGCATGATCTGCTCCAGAAACTGTGCCAGTAAATACAAGTAGTTGATGATATAGCCATCCATAAATTCCTGTATCTCATATGTCCTTATCTGTGGCACTTTGCCATGTATGTTATATTTAAAATATTTTATATCCTTTTGTATGTATTCTGTAATAAACGCTGGATTCCAGTAGGTACAGCATTCTGCACTGTCCAAATAAAACTCTTTATCGTATAAATCAATTCGCAGCTCATAATTTCCTGTCAATACACTGCTTTGCAGATAGCTGATCCCCATTGTGCAAATCTTTCTTTCTATCAGCTTTTTGCATCTGCTGTGCCTTTTGAAATACTTCTCCAAGCCTTTCTTCCAAGCCTGCCAATATGTCTGTTTCCTCATCCTTATAGTTTTTCATCAATTCCGGAAGCTGTCCCATAAATATGGGTTCCATCATCCCTTTCCCGATTTCCATGATCTGCTGCTGTCTCTCCGTCATATCTTCTTCCTCTTAATGTTCTCATGCAAAGTTTTGCTATTTTCACCCAAACCTCATGCTTGTTATAAGGACAATTCATACTCCCCACAAGTGTCTGCTCTGTCGCTGCATAAAACAGGAAATTATATAGCTTTCCTCCTGCCGCATGATTGGAATATTCCATCCAATGAACCCTGATGCCGTTAATGTCCTCCTCCCCTTAAAACATAAAAAATGATTTCCGGTAAAATTCTTCTCCATGCCCGCTTGCAGCCCTGGCAAATTTCTCCAAGCTGTCCCGGTTCCACTGATACATCAAGCAGTGAAAACGTAAAATTAATGTTTCCATTCTGCGTACTTTTAATAATCTGCGGTATGGGCTCAAACTCATATTTTTGTTCTACCAATTTTTCCGGTAAATCTTTCATAAAAGCCGGAATCTTTATACTGGTCGCTTTGTCTGACATTACTACCGTTTGAAGATATTGCTCCGGCAGATCTCTTTCCAGATCAATCTGCTTATCAAGAACCTTTTCTTTCCTCTTTTTACGCTCACTTAATATCAGTTCATCAAGAAATTTTTCCATTATCGTTCCTCTGTATTACTGCATGTTTACACGTCCACCCTGTACATTGATATCATCCGCAAGCTCTAACATGGTACTTCCCTGTTGAAATGCAATCTTTTCCGGCGCAGACATCTCCACTCCCTGCTCCATGCTGATGATTCCTATATTTTCTTTTGCCCTGATCGTGATACTCTTATCACTTTCTATTATGATTCCTTCATCGTCTATGATCTTGACCGACATCCCATTGTTATTTGAGAATCAGCCGGTCAGGCTGAAACAAAACTTCTTTTCCCTGCTTATTTTTTATGGACTTCTCATCCGGATTGCTGCGTGCCGAACTGTTTGATGACTGTTCATTCACAGAACTATTCACATATGCCTCTGCTTCATTCTCATTCGGAAAATATAAACGGACACTATCCCCTTTTTCCGGCATACAATACCAGCGGTGCCATCCGGTGAAGAATAAATTGTAGAATAAGCAAACCATTTCTGTCCTGCCCATCCTCCTGTTTTATCCTCCATCAGCACAACTTTTACCGTGTCTTTCTTTACGGCTGTGACGTTTCCCTTCATGGACGCGCCAATGATCTTCTTGTTGCCATATGACATCTGCCGTAATTCTCCCTTAGTTTCCAGCAGATAATAGTTATATACCTCGTTTCCTTCCCATTTCCGCTCTTCTCCGTCAATTTAATTTTTCCAAAGAAACAAACGGAATCTCCCAGATAAAATATCTCTCTGGTCTTTACTTTATACGCCACTGCATCCTTTTCCGCCATGCCACAGTCTTTCTTTATCTGATATTCCCAATCAGATTTACGATGGAATACGCTTCATAAGATAACAATTCACGTCCCGCTTCCTCTACAATTCCAAAGTGTATTTCACACCGGCACTCTTCTCATTTGCCATTATCACAGTATTTTTTTGAGCAGCCAGGCGCTTTGCAAATTCCCAGTCTGTCTCCTTATACTGGACAACCATCTTTCCTATGTTTCCTGTTCCCATAAGGAGCTTTCCATCTGTGTATCCCTGTACTATGGTTTCAAGTATTTTCTGGTAGGAGGTGGATGCATTTTGATACACCCAATATGCTCCCCATATCCATCTTGCCTGTCCCTATTTTAAAAGTAATCAATAAAATGTGTCCGCCTCTGCATGGATTCTCAAATCCTCGATATACCCGCAAAATAAAATATTTTTCCCTCCGGTTTCATCATAAAACCAAATATGTGCCCATGTTTCTTCCGATATCATAGCCATTATCCGATTTTTTTCTTCCGCAGATATATAACCGGATATCTTAGCGCAGCCATGCTGATTCTTTTTTAATATGCTTTCAAATTCCACCAATGATAGAATCTGAAACGGAGATGTCTCAATACGAACTGCTCTCATTGCTGCTCCTCCTCTACCTTCGTAATCGTCCTAATACAGTACATTGCGATTTCTTCCCACTCATCCTGCATTCCCAAAATACAGTTAAATGAACCATACAGCAGTTTTCCTTCTAATGGAGTAATAAACATGATATTAAAAATATCTGCATCAATCGCCATTGTTTCATATGCAAGCCATGCTATTTTACCGCCATCATTCCGTTCACCATATTGTAATTCCTGAAATTTTGCATTTACATACACCTGCTTCATGCTTTCTACAAATCCTCTGCCGCCTTTTTAACTGTCCTCTGCAAGCGCCATATCCATGAGATGAAATGTAAAATTAACCATATTATTCTTATCCATCAATATGACCGGTGGTCTGTGCTTTGATGGGTATTTCTTTTTGGCAACATAATCCGGCATATCCTTAAATCCTTCCGGAATTAAAATTTCCATCTGTTTTCTAAACAGTTTTACCTTCTCATATACCATTTCCATCGTCTCCACCTCACTCTACATAAATCATCTTTCTATCATAGCCCTTTCCATGTCCAGTACCTCTGTGCCTTAATATTCGTTCCATCTCTGCATAAATCATATTGTTATCCCATGCAGATAAATCTTTTTCGCTTTCCTTCCTGCCTTTATCCTGCAAATACCTTATAATAGACTGACGCTCTATCTTTCCCTTGCTACTTGCAATCATATAAGAAAAAGCAAAATCAGAAGTCTCCTTCTCTTTCGCATTCCAAATTTCTTCTCCAAACTGCTTAACCACTACCGGATGCAGCGTTTCTCCCCAATTCCTGCCACCGTAGCACAGATCAGATTTACCGTATCGTACTCGGTTGACATATCCGCAAAATTTTATAGCTGTCACGCAGTGCCGAACCTTCCCGCAGATAAAAGCGGCACATTTCCATCTGGTTCTCGCCCAGTTCCAACTCCTCATCCAGAAAAATCTGACACGGTATGCCTTGTAGTCTAAATTTGTATCATCCTCTGAAAATTCCGCTTTCAGCATCTGCCACCTGTTCTTCGGTTGATAATCCACCTCTCCTCTTCCATCATCAGATAAATAAAATCGTGAAATTTCAGCATTCCCTTCCCGATGACAAGCCGACCATCTTCTGCATGTATCTCACAGCCCTTTAACAGGCCATCCGTATGATCCGCATAATATAACTGCCATCCTGCATAGGTGTAATCCCTGATATCCCACAAACTTTCTTTTTCAAAATACGCCTGCCCGCAAACACTGGAACCCTGATTTCCATGAAACTTCACACCTATTTCTTCCCGTCAAAACTGTTCACCCAGTCACTCTCGAAACTGAAAATTCTGCTTTCCCAGATAAAGTTCATCCATTTCACAGTAAACTGGAACAACCTGAAATCCCCATTCCTCCTGTTCTGCCCATACGAAGAACTTACATCCCCATTCTCAATACTGTCCGTCTCTTTCTGTAGAATATGGGAACCATAAACCGCCTCAATCTCCTCATAGCTTTTCTGTGAAAAATCTTCTTGCCTGCATACATACTGAAAACGGCAATGTTCCTCCCCGTCCGTATTTTTCAAATACAGCGGAAGAATCAAATCCTCCATATTCCTCGAAATAGTTCCCGCCGTATCCCAGTCTTTAAAACCATCCACCAGTACCACTTCTTTTCCATTATGGGTATAAGCGGTAATCCGATAGGGGAGCACAGCTTTCCCATTGTTCAGGTGAATATCTGCCAGCCCATATTTCCGGTCACGCAGATATTTCAGCGCCCCGTCCACACAAGTCATCTTTAATTCAAAATCTGCCGCATCAATATTCGCCCTTTTCCGAAACTGTATCATTCTCCCGGAACGAACTCTTTTAACGCATCCTTGAACAAATCAATCTTGCAGGACTGCCCCGTCAGCTTAATAAAGGAAAAATCCTGTATTATTCCGCTGTGGTATAATTCCTCCATAAATTTCTGTACAATGCCGTATATCTCGCCGGATAACAGCAGCTCTATCTCAAAATAGTTCATCATCACTTCCGGTATCATCTTTTCCACCGTAAGGCTGTTCCCTTCCAGAAAGACAGTTTCCATTTATCCAATAAAACGGTATTTTCCCTCTGTCCTTTTGTTCCGAAGTAACTGTGACCTCCAATGCTCTGACTTTTCCGTAAAATAATTTTTTATCTGCTCTGCTGTATTGAACAAGGTATAAAAATTATTTTTCACCTTGTAATACTCGCTGCGGTTATATCTTTCAAAATCGGCAAAATGCGTCGGAAGTGTCTCTTCCGCTTTCTGATATTCCTGCTCTAAATACTGATAAAACGCCTTTACTCCATGAGAATCAATAAAACGATAAATATCCGTATCCATATATTCCAGGATTTCTTTCACGCTGCTTACATTCCGATTTCCTTTGGCACGCACCAGTGCGATTTTCAATATCTGCATGATGCGGTATGTCAGGTTATTTCCACCAAAGTCCGTCGCCATTCTCATAGGCAGTTTCCATATAAATTTTGTAAGCAGCTCTGCGGTCCTGAATACGGAAACGATAAGAACATAAATCCGTTGTCCTCCTCCACAGTCAATGATAAGCGCTTCGTATTCTTCATTTTCTTCCAGAGTCTCCTGCTCTAACATATTGGAAATGGTGTTATATAATACAGCCATTCCCTCATCGAGCATCGTTTCCTGATCCGTCATATATTCCGGCAGTAGCTCCCGGAACATTCTGCGGAAATAATGCTTCTGCTTTACCGGACTTGAGATATGTACCTGAGAAATGCGGCATTTAAAACGGTTCTCCGTTTTTCTTATGATATACAGGAAAAATCGACGTAAAATCTCCGCCCGCTTTACCAGCCTCCGCCGTCCCTGTCTGTCAACAATTTCTTCCTCTTTGTCATATTCCCCAATCCAGCGTTTCACATCATAAAGACACAAAACCCTCATCCACATAACTTGCATTTGCCAGCCTTATCGCATCATAACCGAACAGCAGCTTGTAATCCTCTTCTTCCACTGCCAATACTCCAATCACGCTGGGCAATAGCATACTTTCCGTTACCATCCTCAAAGCTGTATAATTTATCTCATTTTCCTGCAATTTTTACCGCAGCCTGCTCCGACATTTTCAAAATAAGCAGAATCCAGATACACCCGGCAGTGGTATTTACAGAACCAAAATCAATCGCCATGGGCAGCATCAGTGTGACAGGTTTTCACCACAAAATCAATCAGTGGTATACTGTAAACCTCGATATGCTCCGGCAATATGTGTGCTCACCATAATACAAATGATACAAGCTCTCCGATGTCTGATGTCCCATACAGAAAATTCTGTAATCTTTTCTCTGTGTCTCCCGTGTCTCTAACTCCGCAGACTTGGTCAGATACAATTTTTCCTGTCTCCCTGCTCTTTGAGATTTAAAATTGCACAGAGTGCCATATCGCTTCCCATTAAAAGGCATTTGTTCCTGACAGTTCTTTCTTATAAGGAATGGTATAGCCGTCATAATACTCGATGGAAAGTCCCTCGTAAGCTAAAATCTGGGACTGGCAGTATAATTCTTTGCAAGGCTTTATCACAATTCTGGTCTTTTAAAAATTCTTCTACCTGCTCTCTTTTTTTTCAGATAAAGAAGTCCTGTCTTTTCCCCATATAACGCATAATGGCCTGGATCAGTTCTTCTTTATCGAGAGAGGGTGTATGACACCGTTCATGATTTTTCACGACGGCAGATTTCTCTTAGCTGATAGGTCGTCATCAACTCCAGTTCTGATTTTTCATATTTTATTTCGTTTTTCTTTGTATCCGTTCTGGTTGCCTCCATACCTATTACCTCTACATTTATATTATTAATAGCCATGAGCAAAACTCCACATACTCAGTATTTATGCATGTTTGCGAGGCATGGCAACCTCTTTATCACTCCAATTTATAGTAACAACCAGCTCCAAATGGTATAATTAAGTTGTCAAAATCAATTCACCAGAGAGGTTGATTGTTATCTATCGTCAAGAAATTTTGAAAGACATCCGTCTTTTCACTTCACAACCAGTTGCAAAGTTTTACGATTCACTTTTTCTGAATCTCGATTTATCCTTTGTCCCTGAATTCCCTAAAACGGACGAAAAGGCTTTTCCAATCATGCCATGATTTGTTCGTTTATCGTTATGAAGTGTGAAGGCTTTTCAATGATTACGGATCTTGTTGATTATCTTAACAACAACCTTCTAATCGCCCATTACTGCGGTTTTGATATTTCTGCTCCGTTGCCTTCTTACTGGACGTTTGATCGTTTTCTAAAACAGCTTGATAACGGTGTACTTTCATCCATTATGAAATCCCAAGTTCTTTATCTTTCAAAACAAGGTATTGTTGATACATCTTTTATTGGTTTGGACTCTACTCCGATTGCTGCAAACACTTCACAGAATAATCCTAAATCTTTTCTATCCAACAAATTTAAGCCTGATAACCAGCCCAAAGCAGATACTGATTGCAAACTTGGCGTACATACTGCTTCTAACCAAACAAACGAGAAAAAGTATGAATTCTACTGGGGGTACAAAAACCACGTCCTTGTTGACTGTATTTCAGGTCTTCCCATTTATGAACTGACCACTACCGCCAATGTCCATGATTCCACTGTTGCGCTTGATATTTTGGCTGACACACATACCTTTCTGCCGATAACCGAATGTACCTTCCTTGCTGATAAAGGCTATGATGTTAAAAATATCTATAATCAGGTACAGGAACTCTACCAAGGCGAATGTATTATTCCATTAAACAAACGATCCACCAAAAATCCAAAACTTCTTCCACAGGAAATCCTCTGCGATGCCGGGCTTGCCATGTGGAAGGATGGTAAATTTTCTGATAATGGACGTACACGCCAAAAATTCTGCTGCCCACTAAAATCAAGCAAAGACGCTGATTGTCCCTGCCATCACAAAAATTTTTACAACGGCAAGAAGCATCGCGGCTGTACAAAATACATCACCATTCCCGATGATTTAAGACTTTCCATTGATAGAGACAGCAAATATTTCAAAAGTAATTACTCTTCGTACAGAATGTGAAAGATACAATTCACGTTTCAAAAATACAGGCAGGAACGTATGTGGGTAAGAAACAAATCATCTGTTACCAACTTGAATACAATTGCCCTATATAAGTCTGTTAGCGGTTGCTGTTGCGGCAATCACCACGGCACAGGGCAATCCTATCGTAAGCTTAAAGCTGTAAAGCGGATCGCATAATAAGAGCTATTCATATCTCCCCATTTGTAGGTTCTGGACTTACGTCAGCTTTGCTGTCATAAATTCCCATTCTTTCCGATTTGCAAAAGCTAACTGCCAAATCCAACTGTTAAATCAATTCGTTTTGCCTATCTCTCATATTAAAAGTTTTATCTATCACCATGGTTTCTTCCATATCCAGGATTCCAAAATGTTCCAGATAAAAGACTTCTGTCCTCATACCTATTGGCAAAAAGGTATCTAATAAAACTGAACCGCTCTCTTTCTTCCTGTGTCTCTGCACTTCCAACGTAAATATAAAGCTCATTGGCACAATCCATGCTGACGTATATCATGGAATTTATATATATCTCCTGAAACAACCATTTGAAAATTTCAAGATAATTGCGGGAAGCCACCACATCCATGAGAGCCAGTACAAGATATCTTTTTTCATACCGTGAAAATAACCGCATTGCCGCCTTTGCCTTACTTCCAAACTGTCCGCTTCCAATTCCTCTGCTAAGAACTTAAGATAGTAATCTTTTTGCTCATGCCCATCCTCAAGTCCGTCAATGCCAGATAATGAAAGACTGTATCCACAAAGATTTCCCTTGTCTTTTCATATCCTTTTTGGTTAATATCCAATATCTCAATATCAAAAGCGGTAAAATGGATTTACCTCTACAACAGTCTGCTCTACGGTCTGCGTATTTAAGTCACAAAAGGAAACCTCCAGATATGGGCTTCGCACCTCTGCCACCTCATACCGCAAATCGGCTTCCCTGATTCCATTTTTTTCTGCTGCCAGCACAACCTCCCAGATATACTGCATAAAATTTAAACTCCTTTGTCCTGCAAAATACCGACACACTTATATTCACAGACCGATAACTGTATTGTGACACGAAAAACGTACCATATCTTCGCAAAAGTTCTTTTTCTGTCCCTTTCGTGTGAAATACAATGCCAACGTTTTTCTTGTTCCATCGGGAAAACGGTATTTCCCAAAATGGATTCATATCCCTCCAGACAGGAGTCCGGTGGTGTTTCAAGCACCTCACACTTCTAATTCTACAGAACCATTATGTTCAAAACTCCCATCCAAAACAACTCTGTCCGGCTGCCAAGGGAACTTTCCTGCCGTTCTCTGTAATTTTGAAAAACTGCTTTTCTGCTGTTGCTCAACATTTCGCAGGTATACCCATGGGAACTTGTATCTATCTTTCCAATAAAGCGGTATGCCTCCCAATCACGAAAGGATTCTTTCAATGAGGTCATGATAATTTTGTCTTTTCATGCCTGACTTTAAGAACATCCTCATTGATCCCAAGCATATATCCGCTGTCTAAATCATAATTTTTCAAATCCAACTCATGCTCATAATATTTCTCATCAATACACGGAACCATAATTTACGGCATTGAAATGTGAACTTTTCAACATTCCATAATAGGAGCATATCATTTTGATATCTTCCTCATAACTTCCAAAATCGATTTTCAAACTGTTTGCGTCTGTGTCCCCATCAGTATATACTTCAGAATCTGTCCAAATATCCCGTATTGACTGTCGTCCAGCATATCTTGTTATAGACAAATACCTGATATAACTCTGACAGCGCCTGCTGATAGCATTTTGCCTTCCGTACTCTGACAATATAGGACTTGCCACTGTCATCGAAGACCTGAAAATCTCTGCTGTTTTCTCAAATTCTTCTTTCTTCTGATAACTGCCTGCAAAGTAGATAAGGCAGGGCATTGGTTCCGTTTTCTCCTGTTCCTTGTCCTCCTGCAATAATGCAGGAAAAACCGGATACAGCGTTCCATTGATAGGATCGTAATCCTCCTTCTTTATGACCGTCATAGAAACTGCATATTTTTCATTTGGAATCTCTATTTCCCGCTTTATTTGATTTTCCAAATCCAGATACCGTTTCTCCATCCGTTCAAAATAGGCACAAGACCTTCCAACAATATCTCCCTTGCGTCCTTCCGTTCATCCAGATCCTCTATTTCTGTCAGCCTTTTTCGTATGTGCTGCTGTAAATCTGTAATACTTTCCACAATGTTCACCTCCATCGAAAGATCCGTGAGAAGAACGCTGCTTTTGCGTTCTTCCGTGAAATTAGAACTTCTGCAGCGGTACCCAATGGTGCAGCGTCGATTTTAGAAGTTCTTTTCACATGCCATCCTGCCCGATCTGCGCATCAATATCACTTAAAATCCCCTCTATCCTCTGCACAGCTTCATCGCTCCCAAGTTCCTGATAAATCGACTTTGCAGAGATACTGTGATTTTGCTCCCCACAAATCCCCGGACTGCCGGCAGATTTCTCCCCGGCTTTCACAAGCAGCCGCTTTATTTTTCTGCTCTTCCTGAACACTCAGCTTCTGTTCCACGGCATCCAGCTTTTTCTGCACAGCTTCCTCTCCCGCTGTATCTGATACTTCGCTATACTTTGTAACATGGTGTAATAAACTTTCGCCCCTACATAATCTTTTCCAGACATGCCTTATCTCCCGCTGCCACCATCTCCGCTGCGGCAACTGTCTGCTGTGCCTGACTATCTGCTTCTTCCTTCGCTTCACTTTCGGCGTCCGCCTTTGCCTCATAAAGTTTTCCCCAGTGAATCCATAGCTGTCTGTTTACCCTCTGTGTCATGTACGGACAGTGCAGCCTTTTGCCAGCAGATACTTCTCTTCTGCCCCATCGTAGTCGCCCTGCTCTAATAACGTATCTCCCAGATTAATATAATCCTCCACCGACAGGAATACGCTGATATTTTCCAGCTTATTTTCTATGTAATCCGTCCCTACATTGTCCGCATATCTGATACGATCCAATGCAGAAAAGATAGTATTCTTCCGCCGCTTCATAATCTGCGCTGCTGTAGCTTTCATCTGCCAGTATCACCGTCTCTATCACAAAGGAATATGCTTCATTCTCATGCTGTCCCTCAGCTTTTCTGCCAGTTCCTGCGCCTGCCCACATTCCTCTTTGCCCTGACATAATTTCCGGTATTGATATATTCCACCGTATTTGTAAAATGATAGTTCATATCCTCGATGTGCTGCACCTTTTTATAATGTAGAAACCACAACACTACACCGATAATGATTACTGCTATGACAAGCAACTGTAATCGTCACTATTTTTGATCCGTTTCCGTTTCTCCGGATTTTGATATAGTTTATTGATAAAAATAACTGCCAGCGTATAGTTATCCAGATTCTCCGGCTGTCTTGAAAGCAGTAAATCCTCGATATTATCCACCGTTGTCTTTACTTCATTGTCAGCCTCTGCAAAGACATCGTCCAGCTCTGCCTCGTCCACATTCTCCCAGATTCCTCTTGTATACAAGGCAATCATGTCGTTTTCTACCAGCTTTATCTTCTTTGAAACCACGGGCTTAAAATTTTTCTGTCCCAGATAAGCATAAAGATTATTTCTCTCTCTTCATGCTTCATCAACTCGTCTTTTGCGATTTTCTCCTGCTCTACCATCTCCTGGGCAAGAGACATATCCTTCGTCTGCCGGAAAACTGCCCCGCCCCGGTACATACGGAGCCTTGTGTTCCCCACATACCCATATCTCAATTTCTGATAGTCTGTTACAACGACTGAAATAGACGCCTTTAACCGTCTGTCACTTTCTTTCCTAACAATGCCCGGTTTGCCTGCTTTAAAACCCTTTACAGACCGTTTTGACAAGGATGGTTTTTCCTGAAAACTAAGAATAACTGTCTCAATCGCAAGCCTTGCGCTCTCTATATCCGTAATCTCCGTGATTCCGTCCGCTATGACATAGCAGGCGAACTCGTCTAATTCCACATACCCAAAATAATCTCTGTTTTTTAACCTGCTTCCCTCTTCGGAAATAAACCGTGCTTCAAAGTCACTGTTCTGTTTTCTCATGCCATTTCTCCAACCTTTATCAGAACTACGCTGGCGTTGTCCTTATCGCCTTTTTTCTGATTTACCAGTTCCACCAGATCAAATGCCATTCTCCTGCAGCGTTTCTTCTGGGAAAGGCAGTCCTCCATCTCTTTCCATGTGACGCTCTCATGCATTCCATTGCTGAAAATTGCCACCACGTCCTCTTCCTGTAAACGAATCGGTTTGTCGTAAAACTGGATTTCCTTAAAACCATCTCTTCCCAAGTAATTGTAAATTCTTTTTTCCTGCAGCATGGACAGGGCATCTTCTCTTGTCAGAACACCTTCCACATACTTATCCTGTGCCAGCACATCTACAGTATGTCCCGTTCCAAGAGGAATCAGTTCCCCATTTCGGAATACTGCAATCTTTACATTCCCGACAATCCCGTAAAACAGAAATCCTCCCTGTATCATAACGGCGCTGACCGCCGCCATTCCTCTTCCCTCATCCATCTGTTTTAAAATTTCCCGGTTTGCAGTCTGAAATGCTTTTCTGAAAAAATAGGAAGGGTGATCCGCCATGTTATATGTTCCAAAAATTTCTTTAAAAACCCGGATGACCGTTTTGGCTGCTATCCTGCCGCCCGCTTCTTTTCCCATTCCATCCGCCAGAACCGCCAGTAACCCATTCTCATTTTCTTCTATTGTATAGTAATCCATCTGTATTTCACGGCTGCCGATGGTCTTGCTTGCTCCTGTCTCATATCCTTCTCTGCTGCTCTGGAATACCAGACAAAACCGGTACAAAAATGCAATTCCTGATAACACGCACAGGATGCAGATGGTCAGGTATGGGGCACTCATTTATCGTCCTCCCACATATAATGCTCTCCGCAGAAAGGAACAAAAAGGAATGTACTCTCTCCCATCTCAATCACGTCATATGCGCTCAATGGCTGCGGCAGATAAAA
>SCPN01001523.1_pt1 | contig 156049 bp, 124 predicted proteins | sample 6106831 | NCBI WGS metagenome assembly SCPN01 (sample SAMN10720447, study PRJNA508395) | human gut metagenome | isolation source: Participant 1, 0 month | reverse complement strand
AGAAAGACAACGGTTCGCAGAATATTTTGCGGACAAGAAATATTCACAATAATATTTGCCAACCTTTATGACTAACTCCAAACTATGACCGTAAACTTCAAGATCCTGAATATGACGGGAGTAGTAACTGTGCAACTGGTGACTGAAATGTCCGCAATAAGGACAGGAAGCCCCCTACAGCCGTGTATGTAAAAAGACCCTCAATGAGCCAACTGCTTCAGAGATACCATCTTGTTGCAGATTATCGTAGCCAAGACTGAATCTGAAATCATGGAATAATCCCCTATTTGTAGGAGTATTTTCTTTTTGATGTATATTTGTACGTTGTAGATATGGCTTTGCATGGTAACTTTTAATGATGTGGTGTCTTTAAAGTTACTAAAAGCAAACATATCTACAACTTTTTATAGGATTAAGAAAGAAGAAGACCGTTGAAATAAAAAAGAGATTACCACCAAATTTGACGAAGAACCTGCATAATAAAAGTATTTATGTAGGTATTGATGATTTTGCCTATAAAAAAGGTAAGGATTATATGAGTGTGGTCGTAGACCAGATGACACACATGCCTATTGCTTTGTTAGAGGATAGAAGCGGAGAAGCGCTTGATAACTGGCTCACCCGGAATCCTCAGATACAATATATAACGAGAGACCGTGGAAGATGTTTCACAGAGGCTATAAACAGAATAATCCCTGGTGTTACACAAATCTGCGACCGGTTCCATCTAACCAAGAATATGACGGACACGATGATACCGGAAATAGAGAAAATGATTCGTCAGACCAAGAAAAGCTCAAGTACGAATATCCTGACAGAGACACGGCTTCTGTTAATTCTTCAGGACATATTTAACATGGGAGATGTCCGACACAGAGAAAATTGAAGATATACAGGAAAGCCTGAACTTAAAATGCAGGGATGACCATTGAGCAGACAGCCACACATTTGGGCAAGAAAAGTCGCTACATTTATAAGCTCATTCATAACAGGAGAATAGGGCATACTTGAATGAGCAACAGAAGACAGCTCTTAAATATGTATCCGAACTGGCTACAATCATTAGTGCGGGCTGTATTACCCGAAAATATTGGCACAAAAATGGGAGTAAAATCAGTGGCGCACTTATTGGAAGGATAACATCCAGCTTGCGAAAAAGGTATCAACAAAAGAGGAAGGAAGTCAAGCAGCATAATGAGAGCATTGAAAACGGAAGTAAAACACAGAGAGTTTCACAGAATCAGATACGCAAATACATTCTAAAGGGAAAATCGGATAATCCTAAACTAGCGGAACTGTATAAATCCTCACCACAGAAAAGAACTCTTAAGCGTGTGTCAGAATTTCAGAGATATGATTAATGGGAATACTTATGATAAGGATATTAGAAAGTGGATTGAAAAAGCGAAGGCAACACGGAATATGGCACTGACGAACTTTGCATATGGTATTGAAAAAGACTGGGAGGCAGTACAGGCAGCTATTGATATCCCCTTCAGTAACGGATTATTGGAGGGGACAGTGAATAAAATTAAAGCGGTAAAAAGACAGATGTACAATAGGGCAGGAAGTAAACTACTGAGAGCCAAGATTCTTTATTCACAATAGAAGAAGTACCACCAAATTTGACGAAGAACCAAAAATCTTTTCTAGTTGCCATTTTAGTAATACGAAAATAATAAATCGAATATGAGAGAACTAAATAATCTATTCAAAGAGGGACAGGTGCTCTTTAAAGAACATTATTTGCATTCTATACAGACAAAAACGACCGATAATTCTACATTCGGATAAATAAAATATTCTACATTTGTGACTGTTACTAATCTTTGAAAAACATGAAAAATACGACAAGGATTTATGCTTGCTTTAAGAGAGCATTTTTATTTTTTGTTTTACTGTTAATGGTTGAGGTGTCTGATGCTGCCATACCTCATACTGTAACTTCCCATTTTAATTTTAAGCAGCTCACCATATTCAATAGCCTTCTCACGGATGAAGTACAGAAAGTCTATCAGGACAAGGACGGATTTATGTGGTTTGCCACCCGTTATGGCTTTTTTAAGTACGACGGTTACCGGACTACGCTTTATAAATCCAACCTGTATTTTCCCGGCTTGCTTACAAATAATAATATTTATTGCCTGGGCGATGATAACGAATTTAATCTTTGGATTGGTACTCAGGAAGGGTTAAACGTACTGAACAAGAAAACCGGTGAGATACGTAAATTCCAGTCCCCCGTCATTCCTAACAATATAGTTTCCTGTTTATTGGTGACCCGGGATAATAGTGTTTGGATAGGAACTGATTCCGGACTCTGCCGATATATAGCCGAACGTGATTCTTTTGCAGTGTACGAGGCAGAAGCAACCGGTGGAGTGCTGAACTACACAGCCATCAAGTCACTCTACGAAGATTCGGATGGAGACTTATGGATTGGAACCTGGGAAGCGGGGCTTTACCGCTATTCTCCGGGTGAAGAAAAGTTTTATGCTTATCCTGCAATAAGCGACCGTAATTCGGCCCATGTAATCTATGAAGATTGTTATAAAAATATTTGGGTAGGCAGTTGGGCGCAGGGGCTTTTCAAAGTCTTGAATCCTAAAGACATGGCGAACGTTTCTTATGTCAACTATACGCACAAGACAGGCGACGCGAACTCCCTGTCGGACAACATCGTTTATGATATTTCGGAAGATGCCTATGCAAACACATTGTGGATTGGTACGCGTAGCGGCCTTAGTGTGATGGAACAGGAAAAACCGGGAGTCTTTATCAATTACAATTCGAAGAATTCTCTTTATCATATCCCTTGTGATGAAATCAATTCTATCTTCCGGGATAGTTTTGGCAATATGTGGCTCGGTTCCATCGGGGGCGGTATCCTGATGACCGATACTTATGAACCTCTATTTATCCGCCATAGTCTTAATCTTCAGGATGAAGACATTCCCACCACATCGGTGAAAGCCTTGTTTGTAGACTCGGAACGTAATATCTGGCTGGGAATAGGAACTTATGGACTCGCTCGCCAGGACTATACCACAGGAGAGTTGACGCTCTATTCGCATATGCCCGAATTTGCCGATATAGCATCCGTCCCGACAATAAATTCCATCATCCAAAGGAGAAACGGAGAAATATGGTTCGGTACTTATGACGGCGGACTTTTTATTTACCGCAAAGGCGAGAAAGTAAAGAATCTGCTTCCTGATGATTGTGACTTCATAGGCACTTCATGTGTATCCGCGCTTTACGAAGACGAAGCCGGCAATTGTTGGGTAGGTACCCGCGGAAGTCTTGGGATAAGAATGGCAGACGGCAAAGGGTATAAATTCGGATGGATGGACTTCGGCGACGGTTATTCTACGAACTGGATTTTTGTGAAAGATATTATAGAAGATAAAGACCATAATATATGGATAGCCACGTCAAACTTCGGAATTATCCATATTACAGGTGACCTCAACCAGCCTTCCACATTGAAGTACGCCAATTATAGCTTTCGTAATGGCAAATTACTGACCAACACCGTACTGTGTCTTTTCACCGACCAGCTTGGTAGATTATGGGCCGGAACGGAAGGGGGCGGACTATACCTCTACAACCGTGAAAAACAGCTTTTTGAAGAAAAGAACCGTGAATATAACATTCCGGGCGATATGGTGGGAAGCATTGAAGAAGATAAGAAAGGAAATCTTTGGCTGGGTACGAATGCGGGACTCGTGAAGCTGAGTGTACAGACAGCAGGAAAAGAACCTTCTGTCCGGGTATATACGGCAGCCGATGGATTGCAGGATAATTTCTTTATCGCCCAATCTTCCTGCAACTGGGACGGAGAGCTTTTCTTCGGTGGATACAAAGGATATAATAGTTTCTTCCCCGACCATATGGAAGACCGTCAATGCGAAGTTCCCTTCCTGATTACGGATATTAAAATATACAATCGCTCTTTCAATACACTTCCTAAGGAAGTCAGACAGCGGATTTCTCCCTATATGCCCTCTTTCACCGAGCGGATAGAACTGCCGCATGAATACAATAATTTCAGTATAGAATTTGCCGCGCTCACTTTTAAGAATCCTGAATTGAATCAGTATGCCTATCGGCTGGATGGCTTCGAAAAGGAGTGGCAATACACCAATGCCGAACGGCGTTTTGCTTACTACAACAACTTGAAAAGCGGAACTTATAAATTCCAGTTGAAGGCTGCCAACGAGAACGGAATGTGGAGCGGCTATATCCGCGAGTTGACCGTCGTGGTACTTCCTCCCTTGTGGGCGACTTGGTGGGCTTACCTTATTTATATAACCATCGTACTTATTATAGGCTTCTATCTGTATCGTGCAGCCAAGAATCGTATATTATTGCGAAACGAACTTCGCTTGCGTAAAATGGAAAAGGCAAAAGCGGAAGAGCTGAATCATGCCAAGTTGCAGTTCTTCACCAACATTACTCATGAATTACTGACGCCGCTGACTATCATTTCCGCCACAGTGGACGAGTTGAAAGTTCAGGCTCCCGACCATGACGACCTCTATTCTGTAATGGGAAGTAATATTCGCCGGCTGATTCGACTTTTGCAGCAGATACTGGAATTCCGTAAGGCAGAGACAGGCAATCTCAAACTCCGTGTATCACCGGGTGACATTGCGGCTTTTGTCAGGAATGAAGCCGAGAGTTTCCAACCATTAATCAAAAAGAGGAAAATACACTTCTCCGTTATCTGTGACCCGGATTCCGTCATCGGCTATTTCGACCCGGACAAACTGGATAAGATTATCTATAATCTCCTTTCCAATGCAGCCAAGTATAACCGTGAGAACGGATATATACAGGTAAACCTTTCTTATGCGGACAATCAGGATTTTATTCTTCTCCGCATCAAAGATAATGGAAAAGGAATCGCGAAGGAAAAGCAGAAAACCCTCTTCCAACGCTTCTACGAAGGTGATTACCGACGGTCGAATACTATCGGTACGGGCATCGGGCTTTCATTGGTCAAAGACCTGGTGGAGTTGCACGGCGGGACAATCACCGTGGAAAGTGAAATGGACAGAGGTACGGAATTTATTGTCATGCTGCCTATCGACCGTTCTTATTTTGAAGAAGAGCAGATAGATGATGAAGCGATTCTTCCCGTACAAAAAGTGATTGATTATGAAGAGCCGGAAGAAGTTGTTCATGTTCCGTCTGCCGGCAATGAAGAAAACACAATTCTGCTGGTAGAAGATAATGAAGAATTGTTGCAGTTGATGGTGAAACTTCTGAAGCGTGATTACAATGTTTTCACTGCCGAGAATGGGAAAGAGGCGATTGTCGTTTTGGAGAATGAGGACATCGACCTGATTGTTTCGGATGTGATGATGCCTGAGATGGACGGTATCGAGTTCTGTAAATATGTGAAAGGGAAATTGGAAATCAGCCATATCCCGGTGATTCTGCTGACCGCTAAAAATAAGGAAGAAGACCGTGCGGAAGCCTATGAAGTGGGAGCGGATGCTTTCCTCAGCAAACCGTTTAATCTGGCGGTGCTGCATGCCCGCATCCGCAATTTATTGAAATACAAGGAAAGAATGGCACATGACTTTAAGAACCAACTCGTTTTTGAAGTGAAGGATTTGAACTATACAAGCCTTGATGAAGATTTTATGCAACGTGCCATCACGTGTGTGAATAATCATTTGGATGATTGCGACTTCGACCAGCCGCAGTTTGCTGAAGAAATGAGAACCAGTAAATCTACTTTATACAAGAAACTGAAGTCTTTGACGGGACTCAACACGTCCGCCTTTATCCGTAATGTTCGCCTGAAAGCGGCTTGCCGGATTATGGAAGAAAAAGGAACGGCAGTGCGCGTATCCGAATTAGCGTATGCGGTAGGATTTAATGACCCCAAATATTTCAGTTCCTGCTTCAAGAAAGAATTCGGAATGTTACCTTCCGAATATATCGAACGTTTTATTCAGAATGAAGAGAAGGATTGATTCCTTCTCTTTTATTTGTCCGGTATATTGCCGTCGTGAGAGGGCTTTTATGTCGAATTATCATTCAATTTAGTGGAATATCTAAAATTCAACCTCGAATAAGTATGATTGGAGTCCGGTTGGAGGGCGATTGCCTATGTTTGCAGTGGTTGTTCGGAATAGAAGAACCACGTAGTTTATTTAATGTTTAATCTTAATGTTTATACTAAATGGAAAAACAAAAGACCTTCCATGAAAGACAAGTGGGAAATAAATATCGGTTGCTTCCGGTAGTGCTCTCATTGTTCTTATTTCTTTTGATTCCTCTGAAAGGCTATGGTGACGAAAGTCCGATGCCGGAGGTAATGCAACAAAATTCCAAAGTGAAAGGTACGGTGAAAGATGTTCACGGGGAGCCTGTCATTGGAGCGAATGTGACGGTAGTGGGTACTTCCAGTGGCTCGATTACCGATATGGATGGAAACTTCTCTGTGGATGTGGTGCCGGGCGCGAAAATTAAAGTTAGTTTTATAGGTTACAAAGACCAGATAGTAACGGTCAGAAAAGGTATTAGTCTCCATATAGTATTAGAAGAAGACGCGTTGTCATTGGGAGAAGTTGAAGTCGTAGCTTACGGTGTGCAGAAGAAAGTATCCATAACAGGTGCTATCTCCTCTATGAAAGGAGAGGATTTGTTGAAAACTCCTGCCGGTTCTATTTCCAATATCCTGTCCGGGCAGGTGACGGGTATTTCTTCCGTGCAGTATTCCGGTGAGCCGGGGGCCGATGCTGCCGATATCTATGTGCGTGGTATTGCTACATGGCAAGATGCCTCTCCGTTGATTCAGGTGGATGGCGTAGAACGTGATATGTCGCAAATCGACCCCAATGAAATTGAAAGCGTGACTATTCTTAAGGACGCTTCAGCTACGGCGGTATTTGGTGTGCGTGGTGCGAATGGTGTAATTCTTATCACCACCAAGCGTGGTGCGCAGGGAAAGGCAAAAGTTTCTTTCTCTACTTCCGTCGGTGTGAACTTGCGTACAAAGGAACTGGAATTTGCCAATTCCTACCAGTATGCTTCTTATTATAATATGATGAAAGTCGGCGATGGCGGTAATCCTGTTTTCACAGACGACCAACTCACGACTTTTCGTGACCAGACCAACCCTTTGCTCTATCCGGACATTAACTGGATTGACTATTGTATGAATAAGGCTGCTTTCCAGTCGCAACACAATGTCAACATCTCCGGTGGTACGGACAATATGCGCTATTTTGTCTCCGCAGGTATGTTTACCCAAGGCGGTATGTTCAAGCAGTTCAATGCCGGTGAGGATTTCGACTTCGATTATAAGCGTTATAATTATCGTGCCAACTTAGACTTTGATGTCACTAAGACCACACTGCTTTCAGTGAATATCGGCGGTCGTATCGAAGTGAAGCGTACTCCCGAATCGGGAGAAGACCAAAACCAGTTGTTTCGTAAACTTTATTGGGCGGTTCCTTTTGCCGGTGCCGGTATCGTAGATGGCAACCGGGTGGTGTCAAACTCGACATATCTCCCGTTCACAGGCGCTGATGGCTTGAACTCTTATTATGGCAAAGGTTTCCGTACATTGACAACCAATGTGTTGAATCTTGACTTAATTCTCGACCAGAAACTGGATTTTATAACGAAGGGACTTTCTGTTAAACTGAAAGGGTCATACAACTCAGAATATGCGACTACAAAGAAAGCCAGTTCTTCCATAGCCTACTATGTGCCGGTTACTGATGACAAGGGCGCCGTTACCTTCCGTAAAGAAGGAAGCGACAGTCAGTTGAGTTATAGTGATGGCGATTTCGGCAAGGCGCGTGACTGGTATATGGAGTTGGCTTTAAGCTACAACCGCAAATTTGGCGACCACAATGTAAGCGGACTTATGCTTTACAATCAATCGAAGAAATATTATCCGGGCGGAACGTATTCTTATATTCCTTCAGGCTATGTAGGTCTTGTAGGACGTGTCACTTACGACTGGAAAACACGCTATATGGCGGAATTTAACGCCGGTTACAATGGTTCCGAGAACTTTGCTCCCGGCAAGCGTTATGGTTTCTTCCCGGCAGGTTCGATAGGATGGGTAGTCAGTGAAGAACCTTTCTTCGCCCCTTTGAAGAAAGCGTTGAATTATCTCAAAGTCCGTGCGTCAGTAGGTATGGTAGGTAACGACAAGATGGGAGATAAACGCTTCTTGTATCTGCCCGGTTCTTATGGTTACGGTTCGGGAAGCAATCAGAATACTCACGGATATTATTTCGGACAGAACGTAAATGCCATCAAGCCCGGTGCGTATGAGGCTACTAACTCAAATCCAGACGCTACGTGGGAGACTTCTGTCAAGCAGAACTATGGTATCGACCTGACAATCCTGAATGAACGCTTGAGTATTTCCGCCGATTATTTTGTAGAAAACCGTAAGGATATTCTAGTTGAACCGGATTATCTTCCTTCTATATTGGGTATGACACTTCCGGTAGTCAATGTAGGTAAGGCGAAGAATGAAGGTATTGAACTGCAATTGAAGTGGAATGATAATCTAAATAAAGAGTTCCGTTATTGGGCTAACTTTAACCTCTCTTATGCAACCAACAAGATTGTATATATGAATGAAGTAGCTCAGGATGAACCGTGGATGTATAAGACAGGACGCCGTATCGGTTCGCGTTCGATGTATAAATTCTGGGGATTTTATGATGAAACGGCTGATATGCGCCATCAGGAAGAATTCGGACGCGCCATTGCCGACCATGGAATTACTTTATCACCGGGTGATGCAGTGTATGTAGACTTGAATGGTGATGGAAAAATAAATGGTAATGACTATACACGCAATATCGGTTTCACCGATGTGCCGGAATATACGGCAGGTCTGAATGTAGGATTCTCATGGAAGAATTTCGATTTCTCCATGCAGTGGACGGGTGCCTGGAATGTAGACCGTATGTTGAGTGAGTTCAGACAACCGCTGGGTGATACGCAGCAGAAAGGTTTGCTGCTTTATCAATACGAAAACACATGGCGTTCTTCCGAAGATACTTTCACCGCAAAGTTCCCGCGTATAACGGAAAGCCATGCGAAGAATAACTATGCCGGTTCTGATTTGTATCTGATTAACGCGAGTTACTTGCGTCTGAAAAATGTAGAGATTGGCTATAACTTCGATTTCCCTTTCATGAGGAAACTCAAGTTAAGCGATTGTCGCTTGTATGTGAATGGCTACAACCTGTTGACTTTTACGGGATATGACTGGGGCGACCCGGAAAACCGTCAGAGTGACCGTCCTAACTATCCGCTCACCCGTGTCTTTAATATCGGTTTGAAGTTAGGATTCTAATATCTTCATTTTAGCTTAAAAACAAAAAGAATATGAAACATTTGACTAAATGGTTTATAACGGCCTTTGCAGGAATCGCAATCTTTTCTGCATCCTGTGTCGATGAAATAAAATTCGGCGATAGTTTTCTTGAAAAAGCACCGTCTTCGGGTGAATTGAATAAGGACTCTATTTTTGGAAAAGCCGAGTATGCCCGTGCATTCCTTTGGGATGCTTACAACAAACTCTATTTCGGTTTGCCTTATTACTGGGATTCCTGGAATAAAGGAATGAATACCGGTATGTTTGAAACGATGTCCGATTGTTGGCATAGCCATAACAGTTGGGACGGTGTGAATCGTTTATATTACTCGGGTGCTTACAAGGCCAGTGATGAAGATGATTCGAATGAGACTCGTTTCAGCTATACAAAAGACAGATGTTGGGAGGCTATCCGCCAGTCATTGACATTTATTGAGAATGTGAACCTTGTGCCTGATATGGATGATGAAGAGAAGGCACGTCTCACGGCGGAAGCGAAGGTTGTCATAGCTTCCCGTTACTTTGACCTTTTCCGCCATTTCGGTGGTCTTCCGTTGTTGGAAAAAGCATACGATGTTCAGGCAGAATATGAGCTACCCCGCGCTACTGCGGAAGCTACGGCAGAATTTATGATTCGTATGCTGGACGAAGCTGCCGATACGCCGTCTCTTCCCTGGAGCTTGGGAGCAGATGACGTCAACTGGCAGGGGCGTTTCACCAAAGCTGCTGCTATGGCCTTGAAATGCAAAGTGTTGCTGTTTGCGGCCAGTCCGTTGTTCAATGATAATGAACCGTATTGCACGGAATCTCCTCAAGAAGCGGTGACAAATCATCAGGTGTGGTATGGCGGTTACAAGTCAGATTGGTGGACACGCTGTTGGAATGCTTGCAATGCATTTTTTACCGAGTTGGAAACCAGTGGCGGTTATTCATTGATGGAAGCCAGCGGCACTACCAGCGCTGCTTATCGCGACGCCTTCAATAAAGCCTATTTTATTCGCCAGAATAATACGGAAGTCTTGATTTCAACCCGTGTCTCCGGACAGCATGGAAGTTGGTGGTTCCAATGGACAGACTTCGTTGGCAACGGTGGATATACTCCGACACTGGAATATATGAAAATGTTCCCGATGAGTGATGGAACTCCGTTTACGGATGCTCTCCTTACAGATGGCGGCGACCCGTTCTTCACAGATAATGATTATAACAAACCGGTTCGTGACCCACGCTTGTATGAAACTATGTTGGTGAATGGAGCAAGCTACGGTGACCACGCTGCCGAACTATGGACAGGCGGACGTGAGAATGAGAATAGCACGAGCACTGAAACGGGCACGACAGCTACCGGATTCCGTCTGTATAAATTCTATAAGGAAGGTTCCCTTTCCGGCATTTATCCGCATTGGCCTTATCTGCGCCTTGCCGAGGTATATCTGATTTATGCGGAAGCCTGCCTGAAAGCAAAGAATGATTTGGCAGGAGCTATCAAACAGGTGAATACGGTACGTTCCCGTGTAGGTCTGGGAGGTTTGGCAGAATGTAATCCGGGTAAGAACCTGACTGGCGATGCCGATGCCCTGTTGGAAGAAATCCTTCGGGAACGCGCTTGTGAACTGGGATTGGAAGATGTCCGCCTGTTTGACATGATTCGCTATAAACGTGCCGATTTGTTCAGGGCTCCGTTGCACGGACTGATGATTTACCGTAATGACGGCGGTGGTAATACTCCGTGGTCGGGTACGAGTGGCAACAGTTCCGCCTTCCCGAATAAACCTTCGGATTTCAAGTATGAGCCTTTCACGATTCGGAGTATCGCCCGTTCGTGGTGGAGCAACTTTAGCCCGAAGTGGTATTTGCAGGCTTTCCCGCCTTCCGAAGTGAACAAGGGATATGGATTGACACAAAATCCGGGTTGGTAATGTTGGACAGAAACAACGGTTAATTTTAGAAAGAACAATATGAAAAAATATAAAATAATAGCTTTGGCAATGTTAGCTTGCGTCAGCCTGAAAGGTATGGCGCAGGAAGAAAACAGTGTAACCGGAAGGTGGTTGACAAGTTGGGCAATCCGGTGGCGGGTGCATTGGTTTCCATTGAAAACAATCCGTTGATACAGGAGGTCACGACTGACAGGAACGGGCTGTTTGCAATCACTGCGGATAAAGAACATCTTTTAAGAATACGGACAGGACGGGACGATACGAAAGTAGTGCCGGTGACGAACGGAAAAGCAATGACTATTGTTATCGACTTTTCCAGCGAGAAAGTGAATGTCGGTTTCGGATTGAACCAGACAAATGCAGAATCTACGGGAGCCGTATCTACTGTATATGCCGACCAGATAGACAACCGTTCTTCATTCGGTGTGGGGAATTCGTTATATGGTAATGTGACGGGACTGACTACCATGCAGAAGACGGGCACAGCATGGGACCAGATTCCTTCCATGACTATCCGTGGCTTACAAACCCTGAACGGTAATAATGGCATTCTTTTGGTAGTAGACGGACTGGAACGTGATAATAACTGGCAGGTCTTGAATTATATTACTCCCGAAGAAGTGGAGTCGGTAAGTGTTCTCCGTGACGCTGCGGCGGTGGCTCTTTATGGTTACAGAGGTATCAACGGTGTTGTCAACATCGTCACCAAGCGCGGTAAATATAAAACGAGAGAAATCAATTTCTCCTACGACCATTCTTTCGACTTTCAGACGCGTGTTCCGGAAATGGCAGATGCTTATACATACGCCAGTGCGGTGAACGAGGCTTATACGAATGCCGGTAAATCCGCCCGCTATTCGCAGAATGAGTTGGATGCTTATAAAAGCGGCAAATATCCCTACTTATACCCGAACGTGAATTGGGCTGATGAAGTGTTCCGGGACCAGGGAGCATCGGATATTGCTACGTTAAGTTTCCGTGGCGGTTCTACGAAGATGCGCTATTTCACTTTGTTGAACTTGCAGAATAACCGGGGCTTTATTGATAATACCGGTACGAATGACGGTTATTCTACTCAGAACAAATATTCAAGAGCTAATTTCCGTACCAATCTGGATATTGACTTGAGTCCGAAAACACGTATGCAGGCCAATATTATGGGAGTACTGAATGAGTTCAGCCGTCCGGGTTTGGGAAGTGACAATTTGATGTATAAGATTGTCTCCGTGCCGTCGGCAGCTTTTCCTATCCAGACGGAAGACGGATTATGGGGTGGTAACTCTACTTGGGACGGTTATAATAACCCGGTTGCCCTGACGCAGGGACGTGGATATTCCAAAGGACATACACGTGCTCTGTATGCAGACATGAAGTTGAGTCAGGACTTGTCATCCGTAACTAAAGGTTTAAGTGCTTCCGTGCGCATGGGATATGATAATATCGCTTCTTATTGGGAGAACTATACGGTGAACTATAAATATGGAATGAAATCTGTGGCGGGTTGGACTAATGGAGAACCGGCAACGCTGACAGACTTCACGGGAGGTTCGGTGAGCAGTGTGGCAGGAGATAATGCCAAACTTGACTGGCAATACCGTTCATTCAATTTTCAGATGAATGTGGACTGGTCGCGTACTTTCGGCAAGCATGATATTTATAGTATGTTATTGTACACCTACAAATATGATAACAGCAATGGTACGAACAATTCTTTGTACACTCAAAATGCAGGTTGGTATACGCATTACGGATACAACAACCGTTATTTCGCGGATTTCACCTTGATGACTTCTGCATCCAATAAACTGGACCCGGACAGTCGTTGGGGACTGGCGCCTACAGTCGGCCTGGCATGGGTACTCTCTAATGAGGGTTTCATGAAGAACCAGAGTGTCATTGACTTTATGAAACTACGCGCTTCATTCGGTATCATCCGGACGGATAATATTCCTGCCGACGGCTATTGGCATACGACAATGGTAGGCGGAAGCAGTTATCCTGTAGGAGCCGATTTTACAGGCGATGGCGGTTGGACGGAAGGAAGACTTCCTTCTCTGAACGGGACTACCGAAAAAGCATATAAGTATAATCTGGGTTTAGACATGTCTCTTCTGAAAGGATTGACTCTGACTGTCGACGGCTTTTATGAAAGACGTTCGGATATCTGGGTAAGCTCTGCCGGACAAAATTCAGCCGTACTGGGTGCATCGAGTTCTTACGTGAATGCAGGTATCGTGGATAGCTGGGGTACGGAGATTGGTTTGGATTATACAAAGAAAATCGGTAATTTCCAACTTCGTGCAGGAGGTACCTTCTCTTATAGCCGCAGTAAGATTATTGAAATGATGGAATCACCGCAGGCATATGATTATCTGCGTTCTACGGGCAAACCTGTCGGACAGATTTTCGGCTTGCAGGCAACGGGCTATTTTATGGATGATGCCGATGTGGCAAACAGTATTCCACAACAGTTCGGACCGGTAAGGGCAGGTGACATTAAGTACAAAGACATCAACGGCGACAATGTGATTAATGAGAATGATTATATACCGATGGGATATAACTCTACTTGTCCGGAAATCTATTACGGATTCAATGTCGGACTGGAATGGAAAGGGCTGGGCTTCAATGCTTATTTCCAGGGAGTAGGTAATTATACTGCTGTTCTGTCATCCAATCTGTATCTTCCGTTGGTTGACAATACGAATATCTCCCAATATGCCTATGATAACCGCTGGACACCGGAAAACCCGAATGCCCGTTTCCCGCGCCTAAGCACTGAAACGGTGGATAATAACTTGAAGACTAGTTCGATATGGTTGACCGACCGCTCTTTCCTGAAGTTGCGCAATTGTGAGGTGTACTACAAACTCCCTTCTTCCTGGTTGAGCAAGATTAAGATGAAAAATGCAAAGGTGTACGTTAGAGGAACTGACTTGTTCAGTATCGACAGCATTGACCTGACTGACCCGGAAGCTATGGGGGACAACGTTTATCCTGCTACCCGCTCCGTACATGTCGGTTTGTCGATAGGGCTTTAAAAGAAACTTTAAATCTTGAACTTTAAAAACTTACAACGATATGAAATTAAAGAATATATGTCTCGGTATAGTTTGTGTGGCAGCTTTGTCGGCCTGTGCCGATAAGATGGACTACCACGAATATACTACTTATGATAAGGAATATGTCTTTTCTGACTTTGGCCGCACTGCCGGATTCGTGAATAATATCTATTCCTATCTGGATGCTGATTTGCCGGGTCTTACGTCTTTGGCGTCCGCTTGTGATGAGGCCGAGATGGCGCTTACCTACTCTTCGGTGCTGGACTACACAAACGGCAACTGGAGTGCCTTGAATCCCAAATCGCAATGGGGATACTATACTGCTATCCGTGAGATTAACTATTTCCTGAAAGAAGGAACCGGCCTGGACTTTTACGACTTGCGTTTTCAGATAGATTATCAGTCGCAGATGAACCGGTACAACCGCTATCCGTATGAAGTCCGCCTGTTGCGTGCTTACTACTACTTCTTGTTGGTGCGTGCCTATGGAGATGTTCCTTTCACTACGGAGGTGCTTACCGAAGCGGAAGCCAATTCTATCACCCGTACGCCTGCTTCGGAGATTTTCGACTTTATCGTGAAAGAATGTGACTTGGTAGCTGTCAAACTTCCGGTGAAATATTCCGGTCTGGATAACGATGCTGCCGGTGGTGCCGATAATCCCGAAACAGGACGCGTGACGCGTGGAGTAGCTTTGGCGCTGAAAGCCCGTACATTGCTTTATCGTGCCAGCAAGCTATTCAACGAAAGTGAAGATAAAACACTTTGGAAGGAAGCTGCAACGGCTACCAAAGCTGTGATTGATTATTGCAACGAGAATGAAATTTCCTTAGGAGCGTACACCGCTTTGTGGGGAACAGACAATTATAAGGCTGCGGAAGTGATATTTGCACGCCGTCTTGGAGATATGAACAGCCCCGAATGGTATAATTTCCCGATTGGTATGGAAAACGCCAATTCCGGTAATTGTCCCACACAAACGTTGGTAGATGCTTATGAAATGCAAGACGGCAGCACCCCTGACCCAAGTAATCCGTATGAGGGAAGAGACCCGCGTATGGGAATGACGATTGCGGTGAACGGAGATAAGTGGCCTGATGCCAATCCTTATCCATTGGAAATTTACTACGGGGGAAGAAACGGACTGCCTGTTTCGTATGCGACTCCGACCGGTTACTATCTGAAAAAATACCTGGATAGCTCTATCGACATCAGTGATAGCGATGGCACCGGCGGCAAACGCCATAGTTGGATAACTTTCCGCTTGGGAGAATTTTACCTGAATTATGCGGAAGCGGTATTCAAGTATCTGGGTTCTGCGGATGCTACATCCGGTGAGTTTGATATGTCGGCACGCGAAGCAGTTAACAAAATACGTAAACGTACGGGAGTGAATATGCCGGAATTTCCGTCAGGAATGAGTAATGCTGACTTTTGGACTCGCTATAAAAAAGAACGCATGGTGGAACTTGCATTTGAAGGTCATCGTTTCTGGGACATTCGCCGTTGGAAAGAAGGAGGTATCACCAGTATTTCACGAATGGGAATTACCTTGAATGCCAACCAGACATTGACTTACACCAAAACGACGAAGCCGCTGGTTTGGGAGGATAAGATGTATTTCTATCCGATACCCGATTCGGAGATACGGAAGAATGGAAATCTGACTCAAAATGCAGGTTGGTAAAAGAACATACGTGTTTAATTCATTAAAAAGAGAAACTATGAAATTGAATTTTAAATATATAATTGCGGCCGGCTTACTTGTTTGCATGGCGGGGTGTGATGATAAACTTGAAACCTTTGAGGTCGGGGAAGTACGGCTGCACCTGTTGCCATTGCCCCGTCCACTGTTAGCTCGCAAGCGCTGCCCGGACAGATTAATCTGTCTTGGGAGCCTGTCGATGGAGCTTATGAGTATCTGAAGATAAAGTATTATGACCCTTTGCAAAAGAAGGAAATCTATCTGGTTGCTTCCAACGGAACATCTGAATTATTGATAGACAATACCCGGGCACGTTTCGGAGATTATTCGTTCTTCTTCCAGACATTTAATGCCGCCAATCAGGAGTGCCGTGACGGAGATAAAGCTGCTTCGGGAGCTCCCGCTGTGTATACGGAAGTATCCCGCACGAAAGTAAACTTAACGGTGGAACAACTTTCCTGTAATTATCCCGATGCTTCCGAAGGTATCTTTAAGTATTTGATAGATGGTGACACAGGGTCAAGTTCTTTTTTTCATACCAACTGGCATTCTCCGCAAGCACCGTTGCCTCATTATATACAAATAGACTTTAATGAAGAGCATGAGAACTTTGCGTTTGAGTATTACACACGTGATACCAGTAATTCGGATGGTTATCCGACATCTGCCGAACTACAGATTAGTAATGATGGAACGAATTGGGAAACGGTTTCTGCTTTAAGCGGATTGCCGGCTGTACGCAAGACTCGGTATGCTACGGAATTTATGATGCCGGGCAAGAAGTTCAAGCATTTCCGTTTCAACGTAACGACGAGTTCACAAAGCAAAAACTATTTCCACATCGGGGAGATTGTTTTTTATGATGCGAAGGTCGATATCTACGACCCCGAAACAGTTTCTTTGGATTAATTTAAAATAAAGCGTAAAATGAAAAGGAATAAGATATGGATGGTCGCCTGTATGGTGGCGGCTAGCGTCAACGGTCTGTATGGCTGTGACGATGACAAGGATTTCAGTTACAATGGGAATCTGGACTTGAACTTGCTGGGACTGAAACAAGCTCGGGAGATATGGGACGGAAGCCAGTGCAATATAAAGAATGCCTTTGATTCGGATTCTGTTGTTGTCGATTTCTCCTATGATTTGAGCCTTGCCTTGTATCAGAACAGGAAAGCGGAAAAAGATGTTGTAGTAGGTCTGACAGTCGATGTGGACACGTTAACCAAAGCGACAGCCCGGGCAGACGAAGGAGGTATCTACAGCGTATATGCAAATGCGGAACTCCTGCCTGCGGACTATTACATTCTCTCATCGGATAAGATGGAACTGTCTGCCGGAAAGGCTGAATCAGATAAGGTGGAATTGATTGTTTATCAGGCGGATTTGACTACGTTGGTAAACGAACGTAAAGAGAGCGCTAACTTTGTGTTACCGTTGAAAATCAAGGATTCATCCTCTTATGCTATTAATGAGAAAACGAATACGATGATGTTTTTCTTCACTGTAACGTATGTGCCGGAGGTGGTACCGTCCGGCCCCGAATATGAGCCGGATATGGAAGGTGTGCCTGACGACCATACACTGGCGGGAGGATATAAGCTGTTGTGGCATGATGAATTTAATGGTACAGGCATTCCTAATCCTGATATGTGGCGTTTTGAAGAAGGTTTCCAGCGTAATGAAGAAGACCAGTGGTATCAGTCGGACAATGCCAGGATGAATAAAGGTGCCTTAGTGTTTACAGCCAAAGAGGAGCGTGTGAAGAATCCTAATTATAATGCAGGAGCAACAGGCGGAAATGCATGGAAGCAGACTCGTGAATATGCGGAATACACGTCTTCCTGTATCGTAGCGAAAGGTGATTATGCCTTTAAATATGGAAGGATAGAAGTGCGTGCTAAAATACCTGTTGAGCAAGGAGCCTGGCCGGCTATCTGGTCTACAGGAAACTGGTATGAATGGCCGTTGGGTGGAGAAATTGATATCTTGGAATTTTATAAGGAAAAGATTCATGCTAACCTGTGTTGGGGAGGTTCTGCCCGTTGGAGCGGTACGTGGAACTCGAAGAATTATCCGATTACCCAATTTACTTCTGCCGACTCTGAATGGGCAGATAAATATCATATTTGGCGAATGGATTGGGATGAGAAGTATATCCGTATTTATTTGGATGATTTTTTATTGAATGAGACGGACTTAAGCACAACCGTTAATAAAGGTGACCATGGTGCGGGAGACGGTGGATATATCAACCCCTATTCAAATAATTTTAATGGATTCGGTCAACTGATGATGCTGAATCTTGCGATTGGTGGTATCAATGGGCGACCTGTTCAAGCGAAATTCCCGTTAGAATATTGCGTTGACTATGTAAGGGTTTATCAGAAATAGTCATTTCAGCTTATCCCGTATTATCAAACCCTTTTCGGAATCTTTGAATAATACGGGATACCTGTTATTTTGCAATGATGAAAAGCATATGATTATGTTGAAACAAGGCTATAAAAAAAGACTCGTGTACATACTTCTTGCTCTAGGTGTATTGTTCGGCATTTCCGTTCAGGGTTGTGGCTTGGTTACGGATGGAGATAAAGGTATCATTTCCGGCGAAGTGTGGAGAGATATGAATGGAGATACTATTAATGCACATGGTGGCGGTCTACTATTCCATGAAGAGAAATATTACTGGTTCGGTGAAAACCGCCCTGCATCCGGTTTTGTCACAGAGAAGGGAATAAACTGTTATTCTTCAACCGACTTATGCGACTGGAAATATGAAGGAATTGCTTTGGGGGTCTCCGGTGAAGAGGGACATGATATTGAAAAAGGATGTATCATGGAACGCCCGAAAGTGATATATAATGAGAAAACCGGAAAGTTTGTGATGTGGTTCCATCTGGAACTGAAAGGGATGGGATATGAACCTGCGCGGGCTGCGGTGGCAATTAGTGATTCTCCTGCCGGACCTTACCGGTTTATCCGTTCCGGTCGTGTCAATCCGGGTATCTATCCGTTGAATATGGGCACTGAGGAGCAGGAAATCGAATGGGACTTTTCTGAATATAAGGAATGGTGGACCCCGGAATGGTATAGTGCCATTGAAAAAGGATTGTTTGTGAAAAGAGATATGGAAGGCGGGCAGATGTCCCGGGATATGACCTTGTTTGTAGATGATGATGGGAAAGGCTATCATATTTATTCTTCGGAAGATAACCTGACATTGCAGATTGCTGAATTGTCTGATGATTATCTCGGTCATACGGGCAGGTATATACGTATCTTCCCCGGTGGACATAATGAAGCCCCTGCTATTTTCAAGAAAGACGGAACATACTGGATGATAACTTCCGGTTGTACGGGATGGGAGCCTAATAAAGCCCGGCTGTTAACTGCTACTTCGATTCTTGGAGAATGGAAACAACTTCCGAATCCATGCGTCGGAGAGAAAGCGGATAAGACGTTCGGGGGACAAGGCACATATATTCTCCCTTTGCAAGGGAAGAAAGACCGGTTTGTTTTTATGGCAGATGGCTGGCGTCCGGAGAGTTTGTCGGATTCACGTTATATCTGGCTGCCTATTCAATTTAATGAAAAAGGAATACCTTTTATAGAATGGATTGATAGGTGGAAACCTTATTAATTTCGTATATATAACTGTAACTGTATGAGATTTGGTCTTTTGGTATCCCTTTTTGACACAAATTTAGACGTTATTCTTGTGAGTATAAAGTATCTTTGTAAACGAAAAACCTATAATAATATCATGAACTTGAATAGACATTGCGTACTACTATTGCTTATGGCAATCTTGATGATTCCGTCACAAGACCTGTCGGCAAAAAAGAAGAAACAAGTGAAAGAACCGACCGACCGTGAGTTATGGGCGGGAGTAATGTACCGGATGGCTGCACCGGTGCTTAGTAATATGAGTGAAGGCAAGCTACAGGAAAATATGTTGGTAGAGTTAAGCCCGACATGGGACGGAAGAAATAAAAGGTTACTTATATGGAATGTTTCGGACGTTTGATGGCAGGACTGGCTCCCTGGATTTCATTGCCGGATGATGACACGGTTGAAGGTAGTCAACGCAAACAACTGCGTGAATGGGCGCTCAAGAGTTATGCGCAGGCAGTCGACCCGGAAAGTCCCGATTATTTGTTGTGGAGAAAGGAAGGCCAAACCCTGGTAGATGCCGCTTATATCGCGGAAAGTTTCATAAGAGGATATGATGCTTTATGGGTTCCGTTGGACAGCGTGACGAAACAACGTTATATTACCGAGTTTACACAGCTTCGCCGGGTAGACCCGCCTTATACGAATTGGTTATTGTTCTCTGCTACCGTAGAAGCCTTTCTACGGAAAGCGGGTGCGCCAAGTGATACTTACCGCATAGCTTCGGCGCTGCGCAAAGTGGAAGAATGGTACGTTGGTGACGGCTGGTATTCGGATGGAAAGGACTTTGCTTTCGACTATTACAATAGTTTTGTATTGCATCCCATGTATATAGAACCATTGGAAATAATGACCAACGGTGGAAAAAATAAAGTCTGGAATATGCCGGACTGTGATTACAACCGTGCGGTAAAACGGATGCAACGTTTCGGAATGATTTTGGAACGGTTCATCTCTCCCGAAGGGACGCTCCCTGTTTTCGGCCGTTCTATAACCTATCGTACAGGGACTTTACAGCCTTTAGCATTGCTGGCATGGAGAGAATGGTTACCCAAGGAATTGCCGAACGGACAAGTGCGTGCAGCCATGACGGCAGTTATTAAGCGAATGTTTGGCGATGACCGCAATTTCAATGAAAAAGGATTCCTTACTTTAGGTTTCAATGGCAAGCAGCCGAATATATCCGACTGGTACACAAATAATGGTAGCTTATATATGGCATCACTTGCTTTCCTGCCGCTCGGACTTCCGGCTGACCATCCCTTCTGGACATCTCCTGCTGAAGACTGGACAAGTAAAAAAGCCTGGGAAGGGAATGACTTTCCGAAAGACCATGCTTTTCATTAATAATGAACTAACCAAGATTGATATATGAACATGAAACGGAAACGGATATTGCTACTACTTTGCGGGATTATGCTGGTTCCTGTGTTATGTTACTCCCAACATTTGGTGGAAGTGGGGAAGGGGTATAGCTGTACTTCAGTCAACACTGCGGTGTTCCGTAATAATTCCCTGGTTACCCATGGAGATGAGCAGTACATCAGCTATTATGATGCTGACGGTTATCTGACACTGGGAAAACGTAGACTGGACTCCAGACAATGGACGCTGCATCGTACCCAATATCAGGGAAATGTGAAGGACGGCCATAATATCATCAGTATGATGGTGGACGGAGAGGGGTATGTGCACGTATCTTTTGACCATCACGGTCATAAATTGAATTACTGCCGGGGCATTGCTCCCGGTTCTTTGGAGTTGGGAGATAAAATGCCAATGACTGGAGTGGATGAAGGAAATGTTACTTATCCCGAATTTTATCCTTTATCGGGCGGAGATTTATTGTTTGCCTACCGTTCCGGTTCTTCCGGTCGTGGTAATCTGGTAATGAACCGTTATTCATTGAAAGAACAGAAGTGGACTCGTGTACAGGATGTATTGATTGACGGAGAAAATGAACGAAACGCCTATTGGCAGTTATACGTTGATGAACAGGGGACTATCCATCTTTCATGGGTATGGCGTGAAACCTGGCATGTAGAGACAAATCACGATATTTGTTATGCCCGTTCGTTTGATAATGGAGTGACCTGGTACAAATCCAGTGGAGAGCAATATGAACTTCCGATTAAACTTTCGAATGCGGAATACGCTTGCCGGCTGCCGCAGAACTGCGAATTGATAAATCAGACAAGTATGAGTGCCGATGCGGGTGGAAATCCTTATATAGCTACGTATTGGAGAGCTCCCGACAGTGACGTACCGCAATATCGCATTGTATGGAATGATGGAAAAGTATGGTATCACCGTCAGGTAACCGACCGTAAAACACCTTTTAGCTTGAAAGGCGGTGGCACGAAGATGATTCCTATTGCTCGCCCGCGTATCGTTGTAGAGGGGGGAGAGGTATTTTATATCTTCCGCGACGAGGAACGGGGAAGCTGTGTTTCCATGGCTCATGCTGCCGATGCCGGTACCGGTAAATGGACGATAACGGATTTAACCGACTTTTCGGTAGATGCCTGGGAACCGTCACACGACACTGAACTTTGGAAGAAACAACGAAAACTGCATCTATTTGTGCAGCACACCCGCCAGGGGGACGGCGAACGTATCGCAGAGATTGAACCTCAAATGGTGTATGTGCTGGAAATGGATATGAATACAAATAAATAAAGATATGAAGAATTTATACGTAACTCTTTTTGGGGCTTTTCTCCTGGGCGGTATGGTTTGCGCAAGCTGTGCAGACAAGAAAACCGATTCTTCGGAAGAAGTGATAGAGATAATTCATAAGGTGAATGGGTATTGGCAGACAAATCACCCTGAACACGGACGTTCTTTTTGGGACAACGCCGCTTATCATACCGGGAATATGGAAGCCTATTTCCTGACCGGGAAACCTGAATATTTGGAATATTCGAAAGGTTGGTCGGAACACAACCAATGGAAAGGAGCCAAATCGGACGACAAGACCAGTTGGAAGTATAGTTATGGGGAAAGTGACGACTATGTACTTTTCGGGGATTATCAGATTTGTTTCCAGACGTATGCCGATTTATATAATTTAGAACCGGATACACGGAAGATAGCCCGTGCCCGTGAAGTGATGGAATATCAGATGGCTACTCCTAACCATGATTATTGGTGGTGGGCAGACGGCTTGTATATGGTAATGCCTGTAATGACAAAGATGTACAACATCACGAAGAATCCGCTTTACCTGGAGAAACTGCACGAATATCTTACTTATGCCGACAGTATCATGTATGATGAAGAAGCCGGACTTTACTATCGGGACGGTAAATATGTATATCCCAAGCACAAAAGCGTGAACGGTAAAAAAGATTTTTGGGCACGTGGAGACGGCTGGGTATTGGCAGGGTTGGCAAAAGTACTGAAGGAACTTCCTGAAACAGATAAGTACCGTAAGGAATATGCAGACCGTTTCTGTACCTTGGCTCAGTCTGTTGCTGCCTGTCAGCAACCGGAAGGCTACTGGACACGCAGTATGCTTGACCCGGAACATGCGCCGGGGCCGGAAACCAGTGGAACTGCTTTCTTTGCCTATGGTTTGCAGTGGGGCATAAACAATGGTTTGCTTAACTCCGAACAGTACCAACCCATAGTTGAAAAAGCATGGAAATATCTGTCAACCGTTGCTTTACAGCCTGATGGAAAGATTGGCTATGTGCAGCCGATTGGTGAGAAAGCGATACCCGGTCAGGTAGTGGACGCAAACTCTACTTCAAATTTTGGAGTAGGGGCTTTCTTATTGGCAGCTTGCGAACGGGTACGTTATCTGAATAAATAATCTGTGCCCTAATTCAGCATTAAGCTCATAGATGGATTTAACTTTTTGAGTATCCTCTCTGTTAATTCACTTATGTTCATTTGCATATGTGCGCCGGACAGCCGCTCGGCGCTATATCTGCATTTCCCGTCAGACAGATAGTAATAACCATTATTCACTGATAACTGCTTGTCTGATACTTCCAATTGCATTTCATCTTCTGGGAAGGCTGATGCGTAAATTTGCAATACTTCTTTAGCATTGATAATACGTGCCATTCCTAGTGAATGTTGAGGTAATTCTTCATCAGGTGGCAGCAATTGGGTTATACGGTTGTATCCGGTATATTGTTTAATGGCATATAATAAACTGTACTCTGTATCCTTGTTTTCTGCTAGGAGTTCATTGGTAATAATACGTTTGTCTCCTTTATATATAATGGCTATCCCCCTTATTTCATTAGCTTGCCGGGCAACGAATAAATTTCCACCACTGATAGGGAGGTCTGCCATAATAACCTGAAAATCCTCTGCGGTATGCTGAATGCAACAAGAACGTTCGGACAGCTTCCTGTTTAAATAGGAATAGACCTCATCTTGAGGTTCGGAAACGACATTGACAGTAATCTCTTTGGAAGGGATAAACTCTGGTAGAGTAATCTCCTTGACCGAATACTGAAAGACAGAGGCATATCCCATACGTTTATAATAATCGAACAGCCAGGGCTCTGCCGGTATCAGTGTACTGAAATGTACGCCATTCCGCAGCATCCGGGCAAAAGACTGCGATAAAAGTTCGCGCATTGCTCCCTTGCTACGGAAATCCGGATGTGTGCAAGCTCCTGAAATATAGGAAGTCTGTACCGTTTTTCCACAGAAAGTCATCGGATAAGGAAGCATCTGAAGCGCAGAAATTACCTCGTCACCACTTTGGATGGCAACGTTCACTTCGTTCTTATAGCGTAGTCTGAAGTACATTTCAATAAACTCTTCGCTATCTTCGAAGCAGATTTTCCATAGTGCTTTTACTTGTTCCTTTATTATCATATTCGTTCGCTGGGAATTTACCATTTAACCATATCCATCGGATGAGTCTTGAGGCAAGCCATATACTTTTCAAGAATTGTCACAGGTTGATAGGATAGTTTGGCCTTTCGTAAGCCTTCGATACCCAGGTCTTCTTCCCGGTTGATATAAATATACTGTTCGGGAATCCGGTTCGCAAATTCATAATTAATCATGGCATAAGCACCGTCGATGGCAGTATCTGCCTTTTCTACATGTACGCCGAATGTCTCGTGGTTGATAGGCATACCGAAAGTGAAAGCTACGATTTTTCCATTCACATGAAGAATGCCGCCGGTCAGACCGAGAGCTTCAAAGTTGTGAAGGGCATAAATCAAGGAACGGCGTTCATTACCCGTTCCTTCTTGTTGGTCACAATTATTCACTTTGCACCATTCTGCTTCTAAATCCAGGCATTCCTGGATGCGGTCGGGAGTAATCGGTGTATATTCATAATCCGGGTATGTATTACGAAACCGGTTGATATGATTTCTTTTCGCCTGGAACTTTTTGCCTTTTAGCGTGGAAAGGTCACTTCTCAGATAAATGTAATCTGCATAATCACGGTCTTCTGTGAAAGTGAACTGTCCGGGAAGAATGGCTTCAAGCTCGGCACGCATATTACTGCATACTCCCAGCATACAGAATGGCTGGTTTTCTTGCCCGGCATCCTCTATCAATTCTCTCAATACAGCTTTCAGGTCACCGGTGCCTACAGGCATCATATATGCCAGTTGCTCTCCTGCCCAGAATTTGAATACTAAAAAGTTGTCGATAACAGCAAACTTGGTATCATACAGGAATCTCCAGCTACAGAGATTGGAGAATGACAGATCACAGTTACGTCGCTCACTTTTCATTGTAAATGAGGTAATCGTGTCTTTATCTGCTAATGTGATATCTTTAAATGGAATCATAAGGTTGCGTTTTGCGTTTAACTCTTTATATAACGGAAAATCGGGCGATTTTGTTTTTACAGAATGCCTAATAATCGAAGGATGGTAGGTGTTAGCAATGCGGTGAATATTCCGTTCAGTGTCAATCCCAGACTGGCGTATGCTCCGTATTTGCTGCTGACATCCATTGCAGTCGAGGTTCCGACCGCATGAGCGGCTGTCCCCATAGATAGTCCTTGGGCAATGGGACTGCCTACACGCATTATCTGCATCGTTTTGAAACCGCAGATAGCTCCCAATAATCCGACAGCTACCACAACTGCCGCCGTCAGTGACGGAATTCCTCCGATGGCTTTCGTCACTTCCATTGCAATCGGAGTAGTCACAGATTTGGGAGCGAGAGACAGAATTACTTCTTGTGAGGCTCCCATGAATTTAGCAATCAGCACTACCGAAATAACTCCGACAATGCATCCTGCCAATTGCGACAGGAGAATCGGCAATAACTGCTTCTTAATCATTTCCAACTGAAGATATAAAGGTACGCCCAAGGCAACCACAGCCGGGCGCAGCCAGAATTCGATAAGATGTCCTCCTTTATTATAAGTCTCATAAGAGATACCGGTCATTTTAAGGAAGATAATAAGAACGGCGATAGTCAGTAATATCGGGTTTAGTAATACTAACCCTGTTTTCTTCTGAAGCAACTTGGCAAAGAAGAAAACCCCGAAGGTGATAGCTAACAGAAAGAAATTATTTTCTAGGAAACTCATTTGTCTTTATCAGTTAAGTTGTTTTTTTTCTTTACGGTGAAGTCTTTCCGGCAGATGGAAATCTGTGAGGTGCAGTTTGCGTGCCAGCTTGATTTGGTGTGCCAATCTGAACTTGCGGACAATTTGGTGAACCCATCCCGTGACAACCAGCACAAGGGCGGTACTAACAATCGTCGCTATCACTATCGGCCAGAATTCTGCCGCAATAACATCGAAGTATAACATAAGCGCCACTCCGGGCGGAACAAAAAAGAAACCTAAGTTAGCTACCAGAAAGTCGGACAATCCTTGCACCCAATGCAGTTTAATCCAACCTAATTTCAGAAAGAGGGTGAGCAGCAGCATACCGATGATGCTGGAGGGGAGCTTGATCCCCGTAAGATAAACTATCAATTCACCCAAAGCCAAACAGCCGAATAAAATGGCACACTGACGTATCATATACTAATTACCTATTGATTTGGTTTGAAAACGATGCAAAGGTATGAAAAATAGGAGTACAGTGTTAAATATTATAATATTTTAGACTTGGGGCTAAAAAACGAACGAATTTGTAATGTGGATATTGCAAAATTGAGTACTTTTGCACCGCAAATAACAAATCGTAAGTAGGTTTTATAATAATATTCAATATATCTATGCTCAATTTAATCAACCAAATCGTTGAACGCGCGAAAGCAAACCGCCAACGTATTGTTCTTCCCGAAGGAACTGAAGAACGCACATTGAAAGCTGCCAATCAGATTTTGACAGACGAAGTAGCCGACCTTATTTTATTAGGAAATCCGGCTGAAATCAATGAACTTGCTACAAAATGGGGACTGGGAAATATCAGTAAAGCTACTATCATTGACCCTGAGACTTCTCCGAAACATGAAGAGTATGCACAATTGCTGTGTGAACTTCGCAAGAAGAAAGGAATGACTATCGAAGAGGCCCGCAAATTGACGAACGATCCTTTGTTCTTTGGTTGTTTAATGATGAAGAGCGGCGATGCTGACGGTCAGTTGGCGGGTGCCCGTAACACTACCGGCAATGTATTGCGTCCTGCTTTACAGATTATCAAGACAGCTCCGGGTATCACTTGCGTGTCAGGTGCTATGCTGTTGTTGACTCATGCTCCCGAATACGGCAAGAATGGAATTCTGGTAATGGGTGACGTAGCTGTGACTCCGGTTCCTGATGCTAACCAATTGGCTCAGATTGCTGTTTGTACAGCTCAGACTGCCAAGGCTGTTGCCGGTATCGAAAATCCGAAAGTAGCTATGTTGAGCTTCTCTACCAAAGGTTCTGCCAAACACGAAGTAGTAGACAAAGTAGTAGAAGCCACTAAGATTGCCAAAGAAATGGCTCCGACTCTTGATTTGGATGGCGAATTGCAGGCGGATGCCGCTCTTGTTCCTGAAGTGGGTGCAAGCAAAGCTCCGGGTTCTCCTGTAGCCGGAAAGGCAAACGTACTGATTGTTCCGAGTCTGGAAGTGGGTAACATCTCTTATAAATTAGTTCAACGCCTGGGACATGCTGACGCTATCGGCCCGATTCTTCAAGGTATCGCTTGTCCGGTAAACGACCTGTCTCGTGGCTGTTCTATCGAAGATGTATATCGCATGATTGCTATCACAGCCAATCAGGCCATTGCTGCAAAAGCAAACAAGTAACTACAAGTATTAGGTATAAAGTATTAAATCGACAACGGTATGAAAATTCTGGTATTGAACTGCGGAAGTTCATCTATTAAATATAAATTGTTCGATATGACCACTAAAGAGGTGATTGCTCAAGGTGGTATCGAAAAAATCGGTCTGAAAGGCTCGTTCCTGAAACTGACCTTGCCGAACGGCGAAAAGAAAATCCTCGAAAAAGATATTCCTGAACATACAGTAGGTGTGGAATTTATCCTGAATACATTGATTAGCCCTGAATATGGAGCTATCAAGTCTTTGGATGAAATCAATGCGGTAGGTCACCGTATGGTGCACGGCGGCGAACGTTTCAGCGAATCTGTATTGCTGAGCAAGGAAGTACTGGAGGCTTTCGCTGCTTGCAATGACCTGGCTCCGCTTCACAACCCGGCTAACCTGAAAGGTGTGAATGCTGTTTCTGCCATTCTTCCTGACATTCCTCAGGTGGGCGTATTTGATACGGCTTTCCATCAAACAATGCCGGACTACGCATATATGTACGCTATTCCTTACGAATTGTACGAGAAATACGGTGTACGCCGTTATGGCTTCCATGGAACTTCTCATCGCTATGTTTCACAACGTGTATGCGAATTCCTTGGCGTTGATCCGAAAGGAAAGAAAATTATCACTTGCCACATCGGTAACGGTGGTTCTATCGCTGCTATCAAAGATGGTAAGTGTATGGATACTACTATGGGATTGACTCCGTTGGAAGGTTTGATGATGGGTACTCGTAGTGGTGACATCGATGCCGGTGCGGTGACGTTCATCATGGAAAAAGAAGGTTTGAATACAACCGGTGTTTCCAACCTTTTAAATAAGAAGAGTGGTGTATTGGGTATATCCGGTGTGTCAAGCGATATGCGTGAATTGTTGGCTGCTTGTGCTGCCGGTAATGAGAAGGCAATCCTTGCAGAAAAAATGTACTACTACCGTATCAAAAAATACATCGGTGCTTATGCTGCTGCATTAGGTGGTGTAGATATCATTCTGTTCACAGGTGGTGTTGGTGAGAACCAGATGGAATGCCGTCGTGAGGTTTGTAAGGATATGGAATTTATGGGTATCGAACTCGATAACGACGTGAATGCGAAGGTTCGCGGTGAAGAAGCTATCATTTCTACTCCTGCTTCTAAAGTGAAAGTAGTAGTGATTCCGACAGACGAAGAGCTGTTGATTGCTTCGGATACAATGGATATTCTGAAGAAGTAATAAATAGACTTTTATATAGGATAGGGCGGCTCCTCATGGTGCCGCCTTTTTTAATGTATAGAAATTCATCATTCTTTTATAAGTATCAGTTTTTTTGCTTTACTTTGCAGGTCAAATAGTTATATCCCGTTTTTATCATGCGTTACTCCGTCATAATCCCCGTTTACAATCGTCCCGACGAAGTGGACGAGTTATTACAAAGTCTCACTGTGCAGCACTTTAAAGATTTTGAAGTCGTTGTAGTGGAAGATGGTTCTTCCATTCCCTGTAAAGAAGTAACAGAACGATATGCTGACCGGCTGACTGTCAAGTACTTCTCTAAGCCCAATTCGGGACCGGGACAGACCCGTAATTACGGAGCCGAACGCAGCGAAGGGGAATACCTTATTATATTAGATTCTGATGTAATTCTACCCGAAGGATATTTCGATGCCGTAGAGGCGGAACTTCTCACTTCTCCCACCGATGCTTTCGGCGGTCCCGACCGCGCGCATGATTCTTTTACGGATATTCAGAAAGCGATTAACTATTCCATGACCTCTTTCTTCACAACGGGCGGCATCCGTGGCGGAAAAGAAAATGGATAAATTCTATCCTCGTAGCTTTAATATGGGAGTGCGCCGCAAAGTGTACGAAGCTTTGGGGGGATTTTCCAAGATGCGTTTTGGCGAGGATATTGATTTTAGTATCCGTATCTTTAAGAATGGCTATACTTGCCGTCTTTTCCCGGATGCCTGGGTGTATCATAAACGTCGGACTGACCTGAAGAAGTTCTTCAAACAAGTGCACAACTCCGGCATTGCCCGTATCAACCTTTATAAGAAATACCCGGATTCTCTGAAACTGGTTCATTTGTTGCCTGCCGTATTTACGTTGGGAGTAGCGCTTCTACTGTTAGGAACTCCGTTTTGTCTTTTCAGTTTTACACCGATAATGCTCTATGCACTGTTGGTATGCATTGATTCTACTATTCAGAATAAGAGCCTGCCTATCGGCATTTATTCCATTGCCGCCGCATTTATTCAACTTATTGGCTACGGAACAGGCTTTTGGCGTGCATGGTGGCAGCGTTGTGTAAGAGGGAAAGATGAGTTCGAGGCTTTCCAAAAGAATTTTTATAAGTAATCAAATTCTTATTTGTCTACTGGCATTCCTTTTTTGCTTAAAAGAAAAGTTGTCTGACACCCGGGTCTCAGCACCATTGACACCCGGGTGTCGTACAAGCTGCGTTCGCATGGAAAAATTATTCCGGCTGCATACAAATTATATTTTTGATTAACCCTTTAAATCCCATTTGTTTATCACCAATCTGTTGCAATGGGAAAATCAGAGTTTCCTGATACCATATACTATCTTTTTTCTGCGCTTTTAAATTGTAGGATACACCGATGCGTCCTTCCAGACGTTCCTGCAGTTTTCCGTTAATATAAAGTGAGGTTTCTTTCTTGTTCCCCTCTATGCGAACTTTAGTCCATGTTTCCACAAGCAAATGGTGGGCGTGGAATACAAATTCGTAGCCGTCGCGGCGAAAAGCGAATTTGCCTGTATTTTGCCAGTTCGCGATAAAGGCGGAATGTGGTCCTTTGAATACGACTGCATCAATATTAGCTTTTGCATCCGGGCGGATTTCGAATTCCACTACATACGGATAACCGATTTCGGAAACGGAAGTGAGAATGGAGTTGTTGCCTTGTAGGATAATTTCCTGTCCGTTCGGGGTCAATTCTTTTCTACCGTCTACCCGCGCTTGTAAATTAACTCCCGGTGCTTCCGGTGTCCGTTTGCACAGATTTTCGAATGTATCAAAGGGAATGTTGGATGCCTGTTCTCCTTTCCAGAGCTTTTCGGCTATCACCTGCATGGCAGGAAAGGTACGTATATGTACATCCTGCTGGCTGATACCATTTCCGACGCGGTCGTTCCATACGGCAAACATGGCTCCCGACAGGTTAGGGGAGTATTCTATCATTTCCCCTTTCTTCATCATACGTGGCGACCATTTTTCATAGAGCCATTTATATTCGAGAAAGTCATGGTAGTAGTTTACGGACGGCACGATATACAGAAAAGCGTCGCAGGTATTGATAACCTTGGCTCCTTCTTTTAGTGCGGTTTCCATGTCCATCCAGTTGTAGTTCCATGCGTTGACGGTTTTTCCTTTCAAATTGACCGGGGTATCTCCTTTCATATGCTTCAGGCTTCCCCATAACCGGGGATTCTTCCCGTATCCGGAAACATATTTCAAATAGTAATCAGTGAAGTAGCGGAACTGTTCCGCCTCTTTGAGGTTATATTCGTAAGTACCTATATGCACGTCCGGTCCAAGGAATACCGGCTCGTCTCCCGAGAGATATTCATTGAATAAAGTATCAAGGAAATTGTACACTTCTTTCTTGTAGAGGTCAAGATGGTCCATACCATATTCTTTCTTGTCGGCTGCCAGGATAGGGTTGTAATGGGTGAAGGCAAGTGAATGTGCGGGTACATCTATTTCGGGAATGATATTGATGCCATAGCGTACTGCCATTTTCTGTAAATCATGAAATTCCTCTTTGGTGTAAGAGCCGTCTTTTGCCGTCAATCCCGGAAAGCAGTCGCTTTCGAGACGGAAAGCAGCATATGTCTTCTTCCAGTCATTATCGAAAAACTCGACGAAGCCATTATCATTCAGATGTATTTGCAACTCATTCATTTTGTAGAAAGAGAGGATTTTTATATAATCCTTCAGATAGTCTATCGTGAAGAACTTTCTCGCTACATCAATCATCATTCCCCGGTGCGAATACTGTGGATAGTCCGAGGTTTTTCCCTGCATGATTCCCGAAGGCTGGTTATGGAGCATTTGCAGTAGCGTACGTGTTCCCCAAAATACGCCTTTTACGGTGGAGGCTTCAATCGTTACACGGTTGTTTATATCCATTTCATAACCTTCTTCTTTTGAGGGGGTAGGGGAGTTTTTCAGAGACAGGCAGATGGAATATTTTTCCGGTTTTCCGGAGATTACCTGATAATTCCACCCGAACATATCTTTCAGGTCCTTTGCTACTATCTCCGCAGTTTCTTCAGCAGGCTTTCCGCTTCGGGGGCGACGATAATCTTTCCTGTTTCCGACAGTTCCAGCTTTCCTTTTCCCGCTTTCCAGTTTTGTAATGAGGGAATCACTTGCGGGATATTGACCTGTGCATTTGTTACCATACCCAGCAGCAATAGGATACATAAAATACTTATCTGCTTTTTCATGCTTATTAGATTTAGTTTATACTTATCTTACTGGTGCAAAATTAGGATGTTTGGAAAGAAACAAGTTCCAAAATAGACTTATGGATTCCAAAAATCATTTATTAAATGAAATAAGACTACCTTTGCGCTCTCAATTATATAAATAATGGAAAGTAAACACAAACTATCCATCAACCAGTGGGCACTGGAAGACCGCCCGCGGGAGAAAATGATGGAGAAGGGAGCAGCCGCATTAAGTGATGCCGAACTACTCGCTATATTAATCGGCTCCGGAAATACGGAAGAAAGTGCTGTCGAACTGATGAGACGCTTGCTCCTGTCTTGTGATAACAACCTGAACTCACTGGCAAAGTGGGAGGTCTGTGACTATTCCCGTTTTAAAGGAATGGGACCTGCAAAGAGCATTACTGTCATGGCAGCCCTTGAACTCGGCAAGCGACGGAAGCTGCAAAGCACAAAAGAAAGGCTCCAGATAACTTGCTCAAAAGACATCTACGAGATTTTCCAACCGATTATGTGCGACCTTGAACAGGAAGAATTCTGGGTCTTACTCTTGAATCAGGCGACTAAACTGATTGACAAGATACGTATCAGTACAGGTGGCATAGACGGGACTTATACCGATGTGCGTACCATTCTTCGGGAAGCGTTGCTGCAAAGGGCTACACAAATAGCCGTGGTACATAATCATCCTTCCGGGAATCTTCATCCCAGCCAGCCGGACAGAACGTTGACGGAACATATCCGTAAAGCGGCGGATACAATGAATATACATCTGATAGACCACGTTATAGTCTGCGAAGACGGGTTCTATAGCTTTGCAGATGAAGGATTGCTCTGATTTCAGGTCAATCCTTATTGCTGTCCGTTCTTACATTCATTCTTGTATTGCGTCGGTGTCTTGCCGGTGTATTGCTTGAATGCGGTACTGAAATAGCGCAAGGTAGTGAAGCCCACCTGGTCGGATATTTCGGTAAACGTAAGGTCGGTTGTTTTCACCAGGACGATGGCTTGTTCCAGTCTGAACTTGTTGATGTAGTCGTTTGCTCCATATCGGTAATAGCTTTCAGCTTGTTGTAGAGTGAAGTCTTGCTCATGCCGATTTCCTTGCAGATAAAGGGGATATCCAACGCGGGGTTGCTGATATTCTCCCGGATAAGCTTGTTGAATCTGAGCAGGAATGTTTCGTCAGCCTGGCTGAAAGTGCTTTCCAACGGTTGGGGGAAGATACCTACATGCTGATAATGTTCTTTAGTCTGTTCCCGATTGTACAAGCGGTTTTGTATGATTTTGATAAGCGTGTCTATCTCAAAAGGTTTTCCCAGATAAGCGTCAGCGCCAATCTTGTATCCGTATTGACGGCTTTGTTCGTCAGTACGTGCCGTAAGCAGTATGACGGGAATATGGCTGATGCTGATATCTTCTTTCACAGCCTTGCATAAGTCGTAACCGTTCATTCGCGGCATCATTACGTCGCTTACGATGATGTCCGGCACCCGTTCCCTGGCTATCTGCAAAGCCTCTTCTCCGTCATAAGCTATATAGATGGCCTTGAACAAGTCTTTCAATTCTTTGGAAAAGAAATCAGTCAGGTTCCGGTTGTCGTCTACCAATAATAGGGTATAACTACGTGTAGAGAAATCACAGACTTCGGGAGTATTTATATCATCAGTCACGTCCGGTATAATCAATTCGTTGATATAAGGTTTCGGCTGGCAGGTCACCTCGCCGGCTGCCTGTCCCAGTGGCAGGTCGAAAAAGAAAGTAGCTCCTTTTCCCTCATTGTTCACAACTCCGATTTTGCCCTTGTGCAGTTCTACCAGCATCTTGGCATATGACAGTCCGATGCCGCTTCCACCGGTTTCCCCGTCGCCCTGATAAAAACGGATAAACACTTTATCCATGTCCGCTTCCTTTAATCCTTCTCCCTCGTCGGTTACGGAAATGCGGACGTATTCCCCTTCCTTATGAGTCCGTATGGTGACAGTGCTATGCTCGGGACTGTGTTTCAGAGCATTAGTCAGCAGGTTGGTTGCAACGATTGTGCACATGTCTTTATCGAATACAACTTCCCCTATGTTTTCGTCGAGTTGATAGGCAATTTGTATTTGTTGGGCTGTTCCCTCGTCTGCAAAGTCGGCGCCCACTTCTTTTATCCACTCGTTGAGCGGGTGCGCCTGAAGTTTGAGCTTGGTTTCGCCGACTTCCATTTTGCGCACGTCCAACACCATATTAATAAGGTCTTTCATGCGCTGCGTTTGCTTATGGATATTCTTTAGCGACGGATAATTGCTGTCCGACGGGGACAGCGTTTTTAATATACGGCTTAACGGGGCATATATAAGCGTCAGCGGAGTTCTCAGTTCATGGCTGATGTTGATAAGGAAACGTACCTTTTCTTCATATACTTTCTGTTCGTGCTCCTTTACAATCCATTTCATCTTGTTCTCCTTGCGGCGGAGCAGGACAAAAACAATCCACGCTACTATGATGACACAGCAGATAATGCAAAGAGAGAGAAACCACCAAGTCCTGTACCAGGGCGGCAATACGGTCAGAGTGAAAAGATATTGCGGCTCAGTCAGGTTTCCTTCCTGAGTGTTGCAGCTTACCAAGATAGGGTAAGTGCCCGGTGCAAGAGAGGGGATTACCAGTTCCGGATTGTAGCTTTCCGCATCGAAGCCGCCCATTTGGTAACGATAGACCTTAAGGCGGAGGATATCCTCTCCGTAAGTCATTACGCGGATTTTGATATTTTGCTGTTCCAGGGAATGGATATCTTGTTCTCATGCAGTTTGTGCATCTTGTTCTCCCCGTTGATAGTAAATTCAGACAGGCGGATTTCCGGAGAGTCCGTGCTTTTCTCTATCTTTATATCCGCGTTGATGCGAAGCAGCCCCTTCACGCCGCCCATATAAATAGTGCCTTTGGGCGATATCAGACGAGGTTTGGCAAGATATTCATTTTGACCGATTCCGTCAGTTTCTCCGAACAGGACAAAACGTTTGGCATCAGTGAGCCAGACAAATAACTTCCGTTCGGCTCCTATCCACACTTTGCCTTTATTATCACATAGGACGGTGTTGACCTCGCTGAACAGAGACGTCGGAATCTTTTAAACTCCCGGCTGTCGGGATGATATGTATAAAGCCCACGGGTACTTGCAATCCAAAATACTCCTTCGCTGTCCTTCGATACGGCATTGAGATAAATTCCCTGGGGAGCATTAGCGAATATCTCCAGTCTGTTTTTTGCACGGTCCAACTTATAGATATTATACGGGTCATTCAGATATGTATAGACGGAATCATGGGCGATAGAAGCCAACATTCCTTTTATCTTTATATCTTTCGCACAGGAAACCTGTTCAAACTTCCGGGTCGGAATGTCGTATCTGTATGGAGTAGAACTCAATATTAAAATGGAGCGTGGAGCATCCTCATACAGATTGATAGGTTGCCCGCTGTAACGAATACTTTTTTCCAAAGAAGGCGCGGTGATGGGAAGAGGGCGTTTCTTTCCCGTACGTTTGTCGAATATAAAGATACCCTTTGAAAAAGCGGAAACTAACAACTCGTTGGGCGTGAAGCTGCTGATAGATACCATTTTATCTCCCCATGTGTCCGGATAATGCACAAATATTTCTTCAGAAGAAATGAACTTGTTGATTCCCCCGCCGTCCGTAGCTATCCAAAGGTCTTCGGAGCCGGGTTCCTGATATACTTGCAGTACGGTGCTTTGGCTTAATCCTTTGTTGTAGCCCAATACAACATTGGTATATGTCCTCATGGAGACTTCACGGATATTGATAACCCCTTCACGCTTGCTTCCCGCCCATATATTATTGGCTGAATCACCGTGCAGGCAGAGTATTGTGTTGGTGGGGAGTGAATGGGTATCTCCCGAAATATGCTCTAACAAGGTGATTTCTCCGTTGTCCGGATTGAGGATATTAATTCCCCCGCCGTCTGTTCCGAGCCATATTTTACCTTCCAGTTCCGTCATGCATAGAACGATGTCGCTGCTTAATTTGGAATTGCGGGTGGAGTAGCTGGCTATTACCTTACCTTCTTTCGAGAAACATAAGATACCGTTGTTGTAAGTCGACAGCCATATCCGTTGTTGGGAGTCGACCAGCATTTCCACATTGCTGTCTCCGAACTGGAAAGGAAACGGAACCAGCTCCGGTGTTTTCGGATTCATCTGGAATATTCCTTTCTGCCAGTTCAGGCAAAGGACAGTATCCGATTTCCATACTTGCACACCTCGTATGATGAATGGGCTGTCTGTCTTGAACTCATGTATGCGTGAGATTTCATCGGTGTCATAGGAGTATTTATATATATTATTGATGCCGCCGAATAGAAGCCCGTCGTCTGTTTTGCACACAGAGTATGCCACAATCGGCCGGTTGTCCAGTTTTGGAATAAAGAATTTGTCGTGGATAAGCGAGTAGCGCGCAATACCTTTCGTGGTCAGTATCCAGGTGGCTTGCTGGTTGTCTTCGATAATCTGGAGAATACTATCGCCGGGCAGGGAATTTTCGTTGTCCGGTTGGGCGGTGTATTTTTTCAGTTCTTCGCCGTCAAACCTTATCAGTCCTTGTGGAGTGCCAATCCATATAAATCCTTTCTGCTCGGTATAGATGCAACTGATAATCGAGGGCATACCGCTTTTCGAACCGATTTGCTTGAAATCGTAGTGATGTCCAATTGCAGGGAATATGCTTATTATCAGAAAGATTAGCAAACAGAAAATATGTTTTGTCTGACTGGTTTTTCTCATGAATTGGGGATTTAAAGGAATAATGGTGAAACAAAAGTATGACTATTTCCGCTAAAACAAAAGAAATGTTTCTGAAATTATCATTTGAATGATTATTTTTGAGTCCTGATAATTCCTGTTACTATTCTTATGGAGAATATCTCCGGTGGTATATCCGCTTCCTGGAATAGCCCGAAGTATGTCCAAAAATGGAAAGCTGATGTTTTTTGGAAACATTTTGGCGATTTCGTGAACTCGTCAGTCTGATAAAAGGTCTATTTTTGGGCCAGATTTAAAGGTACGGCAGTTGGCTGCCAACCCTTGAAAACCACAAAACTTTTAGTATTAACTTTAATATAATGTTATGAAGAAAATGCGGATTAGGATGCAACTCGTGTGTCTCTTTTCGATGCTTTTGCTGTTCTTCCCTGTAAAAGCCCTCGCACAACAGGGAACTGTCACCGGTCAGGTGGTGGATGAACGTGGAGAGTCTGTTATCGGGGCAACCGTACTGGTGAAAGGTTCCACCGATGGTGCTATTACCGATTTAGACGGGAAATTTGCAATTAAAGGCAAGGTGGGCAGTACTCTCACTATTACTTATGTCGGTTATTCCCCTCTGGAAGTGAAGGTAACCAAATTATCCGGAAATCGTTATGTGATGAAAGAAGACGCCAAGGCTCTGGATGAAGTGGTGGTAGTCGGCATGGGAACGCAGAAACGTAATACGATTACGGCGGCCGTTGCCACAGTCAGTTCGGATGCTATTGCCAATCGTCCGGTGACCGATGCTACCAGTGCGCTTCAAGGTAATGTTGCCGGCCTTAACTTTGCTTCGGATGCTTCCGAAAGTGGTACGGGCGGTGAAGTCGGCGGCGAAATCAAATTTAATATCCGTGGTATCGGTTCTATCAACGGTGGCGAACCTTATGTGTTGGTAGACGGTGTGGAACAGAGCCTGCAGAATGTCAATCCTGCCGATATTGAAAGTATCAGTGTATTGAAAGACGCTTCCGCGGCAGCCGTTTACGGTGCACGTGCCGCCTATGGTGTGGTATTGGTAACGACGAAAAGCGGAAAGCAGGATAAGGCAAGAGTGACATATCGCGGTTCCGTCGGTCTGAGTTCTCCGATTAATATGCCCGAGATGATGAACTCCGTGGAATTTGCCAATTACAAAAACTCTTATCGGGCAGCTATCGGCGAGTCTCCTTATTTTTCACAGGAAACAATCGGGCTGATGCAGCAGTTTATGCAGAACCCTTACGGCGAAGGTCTGCCCGGCATAACGGCGAATCAGGAGAATACCGGCTGGCGTGGCGGTGAATCGCAATATGCCAATACCGACTGGTTCGACTATTTCTATAAAGATATTTCTCTACGCCATTCGCATAACCTGAGTATTTCCGGCGGTTCGGATAAGGTGACCTATTATGTAGGACTGGGATATACTTACCAGGGTGGTTTGCTGGACCGCGTGGAAGATTCACTGGACAAATACAACGTGAATACCAAATTCCAAATCAAACCAAATGACTGGTTGAAGTTCAACTTCAATAATAATATCACGTTGAACCTGATTACACGTCCGCTTCCGAACATGTCTATCCTGTATCATCAGATTTCACGTTCACAACCCAACATGGTAACTGAAGTTCCCATTTCCGGGCAATATAACCTGCCGTCATGGAACGAAGCCTTGTATCTGGATAATGTGAACTACTCTCAAAACCGTATTTCGGATGCCATGACTTTTGCCGCTACGGTTACTCCTTTGCAGGGATGGGACATTATAGGAGAAATGAAAGTCCGTTTCGACGTGCAGAACGATGAGTTCCTGCAGAAGCAACCCAGAACTACACGTCCCGACGGAACTGTCGAGAATGTGACTGCGCCCCGACAAGGATATTCCTATCCGGGCATTGAATATTCAAACTCGTTGTGGGGTTCGATGACCCGCGGCAACCAGTTCAATTATTATCTGTCTCCCAGCGTATCTTCTTCTTACACGAATCAGTGGGGAGAGCATTTCTTTAAGGCAATGGCAGGTTTCCAACTGGAGGTGCAGAACAACTCGAGCATGTATGCCTACAAAGACGGCGTGATGAGCGACGGCACATTCTCTTTTGACAATGCGAACGGTAAAGCCTATAACAGTGAGGCACGCGACCATTGGGCTACAATGGGATTCTATACCCGTTTGAACTGGAACTATCAGAATGTCTATTTCCTTGAGTTCAGCGGACGTTATGACGGTTCTTCCCGTTTTGCCCGCGGCAATCGTTGGGGATTCTTCCCTTCGGCTTCTGCCGGTTACGACATTGCACGTACCGACTATTTCAAGCAATTGAACTTGCCTGTTTCACAGTTGAAGGTGCGTCTTTCCTACGGACGTCTGGGCAATCAGAATGGTGCCGGACTCTATGACTACCTGAACTTCATGACTCTAAGACCAGATTATTCGAATGCCTGGTTGCTTTCCGGGATAACTTCTGCCACACCGGTGCGCGGAACAGTAGCTTTGACTCCCTCTATGGTAAGCCCCTACATCACTTGGGAAAAAGTGGATAATGCCAACCTGGGTTTCGATTTGAGCCTGTTTAATAATCGCCTGACCGTTACTGCGGATATTTACCAACGTACGACAAAAGATATGATTGGCCCGGCTGAGGCTATCCCCGATATTGGCGGTATCGCTGTCGACCAGCGTGCGAAAGTGAACAACGCTACCTTACGGAATCGTGGCTGGGAATTATCCATCAATTGGGCAGACCAGTTGAAGAACGGTTTCAGCTATGGAATCGGTTTCAACATCTTCGATTATAAGGCGGTGGTAACCAAATACAATAATCCCGAAGGCTTGATTTACAATAACCATACCGGTCTGGACCGCAACAGAGGTTACTATGAAGGTATGAATCTGGGCGAAATATGGGGATACGAAGCTAATGACCTGTTCCTGACCAACCAGGAAGTTGACGAATACCTGAAAGGGGTGGATATGTCCTTCTTCAAACCGAATAAGGACTGGCAACGTGGTGACTTGAAATACATTGATTCGAATGGTGACGGTAAAATAGACCCGGGGTCAGGCACATTGAAAGACCATGGTGACTTGAAAGTGATTGGTAACACCACTCCGCGTTATTCATTCGGCGTGAACCTGCATGCGGGTTATAAAGGTTTCGAAGTATCGGCTTTGTTTCAGGGTGTGATGAAACGCGATTTCCCGATGGCTGCAAGTACCTACCTCTTTAGCGGCGACTCCAACTTCTTCAAGGAACATCTGGATTATTACAACGTATATAATCCGGGCGCTTACCTGCCTCGCTTGACTAAGCCGGACAGCCCCGAATATAACGCCAACGCAGGTTACAACACAACGCGCTATTTGCTGAATGCCGCTTATATGCGTTTGAAGAACCTGATGATTTCTTATAATTTCCAACCGAAACTTGTAAAGAAGATAGGTTTGGAGAACCTGAAAGTTTATTTCACTTGCGATAACCTGTTCACGATTGATAATCTGCCGGATGTATTCGACCCGGAAACTCTGAACCAGGTAAATACATGGGCAGGTGGTAGCAACGAGACTGCTCCGGGCTTGACTTCCCCGATGAAGCAGAATGGTAACGGAAAGGTTTATCCGTTGAATAAGAACTATGTATTTGGTGTTGAGTTTACTTTTTAAACAGTAGGAAATCATGAAAAAGATATATATACTGGCTCTTGCAGCCGCTTCAATACTACCGTTTTCATCCTGTTCTGATTTTCTGGACAGAGAACCGATAACCAAGCCGGAAGCTGGTACGTTCCTGTCCGGTGCGATACAGGTTGAAAATTATATAAACGGACTTTATATGACACTGCCGTCTTTCAGCAAGTTCGGCCTGGGAGTTCGTAGTGAAGAAAAGAATAGTGATAATATCATTGCCGAGAAATACGACCAGCGTCTGCACGGTCAGAACAATCAGTTCAGCGGGGCTTCCGAATGGCAGACCGGCTATCAGAACTTGCGTAAAGTGAACTACTTCTTCCACAATTACAAAGTGCCGGAAGCACAGGAAAACGAAGATGTGCTTTCATTGAAGGGAGAAGCCTATTTCTTCCGGGCTTACTGGCACTTCTACCTGTTGAAGAAATTCGGCTCTATTCCGGTGATGGATACTTTCTGGGATGAAAATGCGACAGTGGAAGGCTTGCAGATTCCTGCGAAGTCGCGCAATGAAGTAGCCAGGTTTATTCTGAAAGACTTGAATGACGCCAAGCTGTTGTTGCATTCGCGCAGCAAATACTCAGGAATCCGTGTGAATAAGGAAGCGGCTATGACATTGGCTATGAATGTTGCCTTGTACGAAGGGACTTGGGAGAAGTATCACGCAAAAGACGGTTTTGCCGCACCGGTCAATGAATCGGATTATTTCCTCGGTGAAGTAATGAAATGGGGAGATGAATTATTTGAATGTGGCATCGGCTTATATAAGGAAGGAAAGAATCCGGGAGATGCTTTTGCCGCCTTGTTCAATAGTAAGGACTTGTCCGGTATGAGCGAAGTGCTGCTGTGGAGAAAGTATTCGAGTGACGAGGGTGTTTTCCATGATGTAAACGGCAACCTGAAAGCAGGTGTGGTCGACTCGGAAGGAGCGGCGGGAATTACGCAGAGCTTGGTGGACAACTACTTGAATCAGGATGGAACGTCTATTAATCCGGCGGATGAAAAGTTTATGAGTTTCAAACAGACCTTTGAAGGACGTGACCCCAGATTGCTTCAGACAGTAATGAATGAAGGTGCCAAATTTGCTTCCGCCACTACGGCGACTCCCATGCATCTGGAAGAATACAGCGATGAAAATAAAAATAGGATTAGTCCGCCCAAATTGGCAGGAGACGGCAATTCACGCTCTTTGACGGGGTATCATATTCGCTTGGGGATAGATACAACTTTCGTGAGTGGTAATGGTGAGACTGCTTTGCCGGTTATCCGTTATGCGGAGGCTCTGCTGGCTTACGCCGAAGCTGCCGCGGAATTGGGGAAATGGAGTTACATCGTAGCGACTAAAACGTTGAAAGAACTGCGTGCACGTGCCGGAGTACAATATGTAACGCCTGTGAAAGATAATAACTTTACAGACTTCGGCTACGAGCTGACTCCGGTTTTGCAGGAAGTTCGTCGTGAACGCCGTTCCGAACTTGCCTTGCAAGGCTTCCGCCTGGACGACCTGATGCGCTGGAAAGGTGATAAACTGATTGTTGGCAAACGTGGCAAGGGCGCTTATGTCGGTAAACCCGGCGATGTGGAGTCGCTCTTGTTCAAGTCGTTCAGCCCGGACAATCAGGTGAGAATCCGGGAAAGGCTGACGCTTGATGATAATGGTTGGGCAGACCCGTTGGCAGGAACATTGCCGAGTGGTTATCAGTTCCATGCGGACAGGGATTATCTGTTGCCCATTCCGCCTTCCGAACTGGAATTGAACAAGACTTTGAATCAAAATCCGAAGTGGTAATATAAATAATGATATAATAGAATACACTATGAAGAAGTTTTTATATGGGTTATTACCCGCTTGCCTGTTGGCTTTGATGATGACAGGCTGTGATGACACGGAGACGATAATCTCTATTGGGGAGAGCCGTAACCTGGTGGCCGAGATTAGTACCCAGAGTGCTGCCATCGGTGATGAGGTGACATTTTCTGTGAAGATAGACCAGCAGGACAATAGTCTGGCTCTGGAAGAAGATATAGATGTTGTCCTTACTTTTGCCGGCAAGAATGTGGAAGGAAAAGAAGTTGCCGCGTCTGATGTATTTGATAATTTCAGTGGTCATATATATATGAAGAAAGGGGAAAAGCAGGGCTTTACCGAATTTAAGGTGAAGAATAACCTGGCTAAGTATCCTGTTTCCGGTACGGTGACCGCTTATGTAAGAGGATACAGGATGAATGCAGCCGAACGTCCGATTGTGCTTTCGGATAAACATTATACGATAATGTCTTTGAAGAACAATTCGGATAATACGGTCAAGGAGTATGGCTATTTTGTTCTTTTGGCTACGGTGGGGGCACCGGCTAAGGAAGACGTGACGATTACCATAAACGCAGGTGACGATGCGGATAAGTATGAGAACTTGCCGGATAAACTGATTGTGAAAGCCGGTTATAAAACGGCGGAATCCGGCTTTATACGGATAAAGGGTGAGCAGGGGCCGAACTCCTTTACGTCTGTCTCTATGTCTTTCTTATCCGACTCGGAAAACCATCCGGTATATGGAAATGAAATGGAGATTAAGGTGACGGACACAGACGCCGGTCTGGTGGCAGGAACAGAGCTTACCAATGAGCAATGGGTTTACACAGACCCCGACCAGATATTCATATCTGCCGATAATAAGAAATCTGTTGAAAAGTGGGACGAGATTAGAGCGGCATCCGCATTGGAGATAAAAGAAGGCGACCCGCATCCTAATGAGGCTTTGGCTGCCGAAGGCTGGTCGTTCCTGAATTCCTATGAGTTCCATCCGATTGACGCGTTGACACAGGGTGGCAAGAGTGTTAATGAATATGGCAATCGTCCGCCGCGTTTTATGGCGGCGCAGAATGTAGCCAATACGCAGAAGGTACAGGCTGTTGTCAATGACAAATATGCGACAATGACCCAGGAAGGTTATCTGAAGATGTGGTGTGCTTACGACCCGGGAATTAGTGTGACGGGTGAAATAACCGGGACAAGAGACTTCGGCGTTTCTGCTCTTTATGCCAGCAAGTTCGACGGTGTTCCTACCGGGGCGGACTCTTGGGAATCGAGCAATGTACGCATTTTGCCGGGCACCCGCGTGGAAGTCAGAATCCGTGTACGTGGAAAGAAACATTCTTTCAACTCGGCAGTCTGGTTCCAGGGAAATATCAGAGGCGTGCAATGGTCTACTTACGGTGAAGTCGACCTGTTGGAAAATCCGGCGACTAACAGTAACCCGAACGGTGCCTGGCAGACTTTCCACTGGAACGATGTGTCTACTTCGTCGGGCGACAAGTACAAACCGTCTTCCGGGCAGAAGGTAATATCTGATATGGATGAGTTCGATATCTATTGGATGGAATGGAGAGACAATAATGAGATAGCCTTGGGTATCAACGGCAAAGAGACTGTGTGTGTTAAGCGCGACGGTAACTATACGGGAGTAGCCAATGGTACCGCTGCATGGAATAGTTCGACACATTGGCCATTCACCGATGAGTATAATCAGGAAGGTTTGCATCTGTTGTTCACATTTGCGGGTTGTAATGAGTGGTCATTAGGCGAGGCTGCGGCAGAACAGGCTGCGAAAGATGGTAGTTGGGCCAATGACTTCAAGCATATTTCTTATCAGGACAGTAAGACCAGCAATGATACTCCACGTATGGAAATAGACTGGATACGTTTCTACAAGAAATCGACTTACAAGTATTATGGAAGCGGCACGCCTACCCGTAATAAACCAATGTATTAATGGTGGTTGAAACAAGGATATTTAATCGAGTAAACTTTTATATAGTTATGAAAAAGGTTTATCACTTATTGGGCATTGCACTGTTGGGTGCGATAGCGCTGACCTCTTGCGAAGAGGACAAGATAGTGAATGAGAATATCGGCGGAGGAAACGAAGCCGACAAGAATCTGACGGATTATACATTTACGGCTTCCATTAAGCAGTCCGAACCGCCGGTTCGCGCCAATATGCAGAATGGGGTGTATGCATGGAATAAGGGGGATGCGGTAACGCTATGGAACCGTAACCTCGGTGCCGGATACAATTTCACCGTCACTTCCGCACAACCGGGCAAGGATGCGGAATTTGCGGGCAAGGCAGCCATAGAAAACGGCTATAAACTGATTGCGGTATTTCCTCAAAAAGAAGCGAAGGTCTTTAATGACTTGACTACGTTCTCCATGCCGGATACTTATGTCCAGACCGGAGAGGATGCGGAACTTACGGCTACTACCTATATGGTAGCTACCGGTGAGGTGGTGGATAATAAAATACCTGCATTGACTTTCTCACCGCTGACGGCACTTGTCCGGTTCGGTCTGAAAAACACTTCCGACCGTGAGTTGAAGATTCTTGCTGTCACTCTGGAAAGTGATGACGAAGTATTTCCGGCCGAACTGAGGATTGATGAAAACGGAATGGTGCAAAGCGTGTCGGGAACACGCAATAAACTGACGCTCGATATGGGCGGACAGGCACTTGCGCAGAACGCTACGCTGAATGGTTACATGAATATATTTCCTACCACTTATGGCGACACCCGCCTGATGAAAGCTACTACTGAACTGAATCTTACCGTGCGTGTAGTGAATGATGGAGTGGAACAGGATATTATTTTGTTGAAAACAGTGCAGGTACAGGAGCTGAAGGATAAGGTCGGGATTGATATGGATGCTTCTGCCAATCAATTTGCGGCAGGCAGACTTTATAAGATGGATTTCGACGTTGATTATCGGTTCAAGATTCCGGAAGAAGGCTACATGATTGATGATGACGGCAATGTTCATATTTATAATAAGAAAGGTCTGCTGGGATGGAATGAAATAGCAAATCAATACCGATTGGCAACTATCACTCTGGAGAAAGAATACATTGACGAACCGGACGGTGACGGAAGAAAAGTGATTGACATGGAAAATGAACTTTGGGAACCGATTGCTGCATTCGGCGGAGTATTTGAGGGCAACGGTGTTACTATCCGCAATCTCAATATCGAGAAGAAAGGCTTTATAGATGCAAATACGGGAACCATCCGTAATTTGACACTTGAAAATGTAAGCTTTGCCAATGACATTACTGACGGTGCGGGCGCATTGGCTGCGACAAGTTCGACCAGTGTAATTGAGAACTGTACAGTCAAGAATCTGACCGCAAATGTGAAACAAACGGTTGTCTTCGGTGGATTGGTCGGCAGAAACTCTGAAGGTAAGATTGACGGTTGCAAACTGTTGAGCGGAACAATCACTATCGACTTGTCCGGTAGAGCCGGTAATTCGAACTACGGCGGATTGGTAGGCGAGCATTTCAACGGAACGGCATTAATTGTCAATTCCTATGTCGGAGCAGACGTTACGATTAAACACCCGACAAATGCGGCAGGCGCGTCATGTGTCGGCGGACTTGTAGGCTGGAATAACTCCGGTAAGATTAAAGGCTGTTATTCATTGGCGGCGCTTGAAATTAACTGTTCTGCTCAAACAGGAGGGCTGATTGGTGCGAATAGCAACGGTACTGTTCTAGCTTGTTATGCGGCAGGTGAGATAAGCGGAAGAGTGGCGAACAATACGGGCGGTCTGATAGCACAGAATACCATAAATAATCTCGATGCAGTAGTTACTTCCTGTTATACAACTACCCGGATAACGGCGACTAATGCTGCGGGAAATAAGTTGGGAGCTTTCATCGGCTCGAATTCATCCGGTACGAACCAGTGTTATTTTGTAGACGATGTAGTGACAAATGGTGTTGGAAACGGTTCGGCAAGCGGCATTACTAAGGTTGATACCGACCAGCTTAAAGGTAAAAAGCGTCAGATGAACCTTGCCATAGAAGCAAAAGACCCTGAATTCGGCTTTAACTTTAAAGTGAATGACGACCCTTCTACAAATCTTCTTCAACCGCTTATCTTACAGAACGCGGTAAAAGAACCTGGTTTTGGAGGTTCTGATTTTGGAGATGGTGGTGATATTTAATTAACGGATAACAGAAAAAGATTAAATCATGAATAAAATCTATTCTTTATTAGGGATTGGGCTGCTTGGCGCAGCCACCCTAAGCTCTTGTAAAGAAGATATTTTCACGGAGGAACAAGGTAGGGCACAGCAGGGAAAACTGCAAACCTATACGGCTGTTGCATCCATTGATAGCTATAGGAATACGGACAAAACCCCTTCGTCACGTGCGAATGTGCAGGACGACGGCAGTTCTTTCATGTGGAATAAGGATGATAAAGTGACCATCTGGAATGGCACAAACGGCTATGAGTTCAGTTCTGTGAATTATGATGAGAGCGAACCGTCCGGAAACGTGGAATTTACAGGAGACGGTGTGTTGGCAGACGGAGCAACAGTATGGGGAATCTATCCGAAAAAGGATTCTCCGACTACTGAGAATGTTTTCACTTTTACATTGGCGGACAATGTGACGCAGAGCGGGGATAAACCGGAATTGCAGAATACGATGCATATGCTTGCCAAAGGTACGGTGAACGGAAATACGGTTACTAATCTGAATTTTGAGCATCTGACCGCACTCTTTCAGTTTAAAGTTACTAACCGCAGACCGGATACTTATGCAGTAACTAAAATTGTCGTATCATGTAATGATGCAATCTTTCCTAAGACTCTGACCGTTTCCGGGGATAATAAGACGTATGGAGAGAAAGTGAACAGTCTGGTTTTGACTACGACAAACTTGGAAGTAGGAAAGAACGCAACTTCATACGGTTATATGAACTTTTTTCCGGTATCTGATATGACAGAAGATACAGAACTGACTTTTACAGCTACAATAGAGAAAAACGGGGAATCTGGAACATCTGAAACAATAGAGAAGACTGGCAAAGTCAGCGAACTTTATAATATAGGTTCAGTGGTAGCAGAGGATGGATACAAATACATTGCCGGAAAACGTTATGGCGTTTCGTTTACTTTCGTAGCGGATTTAGGATATGAAGAGACTGAAGTAAACAAGTATTTGGTCAAGAAAGCGGACGGCTTGATTAATTTGGCGGGAGAATCAGCTATTATGACTAATACCGCAACAGTGATTACACTGGATACGGATATTGATTTTCAGGGGAAAGATGCTTGGATGCCGGTTGCGGAATTCAAGGGGACACTGGAAGGTAATAATAAAAAGATTGCCAATCTGACTATTGCAACGAGCGGTACATCTGCCGGACTATTTGTAAAGAATAGCGGTACAATTCGGAATTTGACCTTGGAGGATGTGACGCTTCATAGTACAGCTGCAACTGCTGTAGGTGGATTTGCGGCAGAGAATCTCGGAACAATTCAATCATGTACCGTTAATGGCGGAACATTTACATCCGGAGCTTTTAATGCAGCGGTTGGCGCTATTGCAGGAAATAACTTACAGGCATCGGCTGCAATTACAGACTGCATGGTAGATGGAAGTACTGTATTTACAGTTACCAATAAGGCAAATATAGGCGGAATAGCAGGTGTGCTTGGCAGTTGGAACGCATCTGCCATAAAGGGATGTTCTGTGGGGAAAGATGTATTATTTATCATCAATGATGCAACGGCAACTACTGGTGTAGGCGGACTTGTCGGCTGGAGTAGGGGAAATATATATGGTAGTTATTCTTTAGCTACGATACAACTGGATAAGGCTGCCAATTCCGGAGGCTTGACCGGGGGAAATGCAGGTAGTGTTATCGCTTCATACTCGGCAGGTAAAATTGTGGCAAATTGTACAGGTTTCTCAGCGGGTGGTATTGTTAACGCAGGCGGAAAAGTGTCCGGTTGTTATTCGATGACTATTCTTCCCACATCCGGCAGTAATAATATTGGTGGTATTGGTGGAAAGGCTGATAATATTAATGGAACCGAATGTTATTTTATAATTGATGGAATAACGAATCCGGGTGGCGGTTTGCCCAGTGTGGTCAAGTTGGCAAGTGCGGATGAACTTCGGGAAAAAGCGGTTGGCATGAATAGTGCTGTATCTGATTCAGGATTCGAATTTTTCGTAAATACGGCTGATGATACTCCTCTAAGCATTCGAAGAATTATGCAGTGATTGGCTCCTGAAAGTTGACAATCCGGTGGAATTCCCTTTATTCGTCCTGATTTATGCGTCATAGAAGGACGAATAGGGGGATTTCTGCAAAAATAAGGATATCTTTGTAGCAAAATGAGAGTTGTCATAAGGCTGGGTATGCTGCTGATGAGACTATTGTTTGATAGAATTAAAAGAAAAGTATAATAGGTATTAATTTATATATGTATGAAACGACTCCTTGTTAACCTGATGTGTTTGTGTTTGGTTTTTATGGCATATGCCTATGAACCGGAATTCTCGACTGCCGGCTTTTTCCGATTGCCGGATACGGGACGTGATGTATATTCGATGAATCCCGCCTGGCGTTTTCATAAAGGAAGCGGCGTCGGTGCCGAAGCGAAAGAGTTTAATGACAAAGCCTGGCAGGTAGTGTCCTTGCCGAATGGCATTGAGTATCTTCCCACTGAAGCCAGTGGTTGCATCAACTATCAGGGAGAGATTTGGTACCGGAAACATTTCACTCCGGCAGATGTCTTGAAAGGGAAGAAACTGTTTTTGCATTTTGAAGCCATTATGGGCAAAAGCAAAATCTACGTGAATGGTAATTTGCTCGCAGAGCATTTTGGTGGCTACCTTCCTGTATCGGTTGATGTGACAAATGCGTTAAATTGGGGGGAAGATAATGTAATAGCCGTATGGGCTGACAATAGCGATGACCCTACTTATGCTCCGGGAAAACCGCAGGACGTATTGGATTACACATACTTTGGCGGTATCTATCGTGACTGCTGGCTGATTGCGCACAATCATGTGTTTATCACCGACCCGAATTATGAGAATGAAACAGCCGGTGGCGGATTATTTGTCGCTTTTGACAATGTTTCGGAGCAATCGGCGGATATTCTGTTGAAAGCGCATATACGTAATGATAATACACGGAGCTTTACCGGAAACATCACTTATTCGTTAGTCGACCGTGACGGTAAGGAGGTGGCATCATCAGATATGAAGCTAAGTATTCGTAAAGGTACTGCGATAAGCCGTAATGGAAAGATGAAAGTGGAACAACCTCATTTGTGGGCTCCTTCGTCACCTTATCTGTATAATCTGTATATCCGTATTTATGATAAGAACGGGAATGTCGTAGATGGTTATCGCCGCCGTATCGGCATCCGCAGCATCGAATTCAAAGGAAAAGACGGTTTCTGGCTGAACGGAAAACCGTATGGAAAGCCATTGATAGGTGCTAATCGACATCAGGATTTTGCAGTAGTAGGAAATGCGGTGGCCAACAGCATTCACTGGCGTGATGCGAAGAAGCTGAAAGACTTGGGACTGGAAGTGATTCGTAACGCGCATTGTCCGCAAGACCCGGCATTTATGGATGCCTGCGATGAACTTGGCTTGTTTGTTATTGTGAATACTCCCGGATGGCAGTTCTGGAATGATGAACCGATTTTTGCCAAGCGGGTTTATAATGATATCCGTAATCTGGTTCGCCGTGACCGTAACCATCCTTGTGTATGGCTGTGGGAACCTATTCTGAACGAGACCTGGTATCCGGAGGATTTTGCCGGGCATGTGAAAGGTCTTGTTGATGAAGAGTATCCTTATCCGTCTTGTTATTCGGGCTGTGATACGCAAGCCAAAGGAGCGCAATATTTCCCGGTTCAGTTCTGTCATCCGATGGAAGTGTCGAAGCGTGACCCTAAAATCACTTACTTTACACGTGAATGGGGGGATAATGTGGATAACTGGAGTTCCCACAACTCTCCCAGCCGTACAGCCCGCAACTGGGGTGAACAGCCCATGCTGATACAAGCTGCGCATTATGCTTCTCCATCTTATGAATATACCTGTTATGATGCCTTGTACAAGGAATCTCCGTGGCACGTAGGCGGTTGCCTGTGGCATTCGTTCGACCATCAGCGCGGTTACCATCCCGACCCTTTCTATGGGGGAGTAATGGACGTATTCCGCCAGCCGAAATATTCTTATTATATGTTTAAGGCGCAACGTCCGGCTGAGGCTTCCGACGGTTTGGCAGAAAGCGGCCCGATGGTATATATTGCTCATGAGATGACACCGTTTTCTAACAAGGACGTAACAGTTTATTCAAATTGTGACGAGGTGCGCCTGACGGTTAATAAAGGCGGAAAGGTATATACATATAAGAAAGATAAGGCACGGAAAGGAATGCCTTCTCCGGTTATCACTTTCCCGGGTGTATTCGATTTTATGACGGACAAGAAGTTGACCCGTGAGAAGCATGAGGAAGATGTTTACATGTTGGCGGAAGGGCTTATGGATGGTAAGGTCGTGGCTACCCACAAAGTTCTGCCGGCTCGCCGTGCCGAACAAATTCGCTTGAGAGTAGATAACGAAGGAATGAATTTACGCGCTGACGGTTCCGACTTTGTAACTGTTATAGCCGAAGTTACCGATAAGAACGGTAATGTGAAGCGTCTGAACAACTATTATATCAAGTTCTTTGTGGAAGGTGAAGGGCGTATCCTTGGGGATGCCGCCGTAATGGCGAATCCCGCTCCTGTGAAATGGGGAAGTGCTCCGGTGCTGATTCAGTCTACCACGAAGTCGGGCAAGATAAAGGTCAGAGCCAGTGTATTGTTCGAAGGCTCCCAAATGCCTGTAAGCGGAGAACTGGAACTGACTTCTTCTGCTCCAATGTATCCATTGGTATTTGATGCAGCGGAAGAGCGTCTAATCAAACAGGTGGAGTCCTCTTCGGCAGACAAAAAGAATGACGCAGAATTGGAATTGGAACGCCTGCGTCGTGAACTGAATGAACTGAAGCTGAAAGAGGTGGAACGCCAACAGACAGACTTTGGCGAAAAGAGGAATTGATACTCCTTTTGCAACAATTTGCCGTTCCGGTACGTTTTCTAATTAACCGGAGATAGAGAGTAATGTAATATTCTTTAGGCACGGGATACGCATTCCGTGCCTAATTTTTTGTCTTTCGTATTTTATCTCTATCTTTGCGATACATAACAAATAAGGACGTATGGAAAAGTTTGAAATAGAAGAAAAGATTGTAGCCATGCTAAAGACGGTGTACGACCCGGAAATTCCGGTAAACGTATATGACCTCGGACTGATTTATAAGATTGATGTCTCCGATAATGGGGAAGTGGTGCTTGACATGACACTGACAGCACCGAATTGTCCGGCTGCTGATTTTATCATGGAAGATATTCGTCAGAAAGTGGAATCAGTTGAAGGAGTGAACTCGGCTACCATTAACCTGGTGTTTGAACCGGAATGGGATAAGGATATGATGAGTGAAGAAGCAAAGCTCGAACTAGGCTTTCTTTAGTTACAGTGATAATCTCATAACCAATCTCTTATAACTAATAACTCAAAACTTATGAAGAACGTTTATTTCCTCTCCGATGCCCATCTTGGCTCCCGTGCCATTGAGCATGGACGTACGCAAGAGCGACGTCTGGTGAACTTTCTCGATAGTATAAAGCATAAGGCTTCTGCTGTTTATTTACTGGGAGATATGTTCGACTTCTGGTATGAATTCCGGTTGGTGGTTCCTAAAGGTTATACCCGCTTTTTGGGGAAACTTTCCGAACTGACGGATATGGGAGTGGAAGTACATTTCTTTATTGGCAATCATGATATCTGGTGTGGAGATTATCTCACCAAAGAATGTGGCGTCATCATGCATCGTGAGCCGTTGACTACCGAAATCTATGGGAAAGAGTTCTATCTTGCTCATGGTGACGGATTGGGCGACCCGGACAAGAAGTTCAAATTGCTTCGTTCCATGTTCCACAGCAAAACATTACAGACACTATTTTCTGCCATTCATCCCCGTTGGAGTGTAGAACTGGGTTTGTCATGGGCGAAACGCAGCAGACAGAAACGGGCTGACGGAAAGGAACCGGACTATATGGGTGAGAATCAGGAACATCTGGTACTGTATACCAAAGAGTATTTGAAGAGCCATCCGAATATCAACTTCTTTATTTACGGGCATCGTCATATTGAACTGGATTTGATGTTAAGTGCCACTTCACGTGTGCTGATACTCGGAGACTGGATTAACTTCTTCTCTTATGCCGTATTCGACGGCGAGAACCTTTTTCTTGAAGAATATATAGAAGGCGAGACGCAAGTCTGAGGCGGATAGTTTCACCCCCGTTTGAAACAAAAAGTTCCAACCCGGTTTGAAACAAAAAGTTTCCCGGTGTGAAACGAATGGTTTCTCGGTGTGAAACACTTCGTTTCTCGGTGTGAAACAAACTGTTTCAAGGCATGAAACAACTAACTCGCTTAAACGAACGGAAAAAGAGCTCATGCTTGAAGTGAAAAGTCTCTACCGATAAGAAATAATTAAAGCGATAAATCCCTGCTTCAGCACTGTGAAGCAGGGATTTATTACATTATCATAGGTTATCTTCTATGGTAGTTCTGATAACAATCGCACAATTAATTATTTATTTGAAAACTAGTGTATAGTTTGAAGCTATTGGCAGGTATAGTAACAGACTGTGCATCACTGTTAGTTACATTCAATGTTTCGCCATTCAATTCATACCAATCTCCCGTGTTGCCAAAGTACACATTTGTATTAATCTGCTCATTCTTGAAATTACCTACTACAACCAATTTCTTTGTAGTGGATTCCAATCTTAGATAGCGACCTTTATCCCAATCGGAAACACTGACGTTCCAAGCTTTGAAAGCATCATTACTGAATAGCTCAGGATTCTCATTGCGCAATTTCAGCAAAGTACTATAAGTGTCATATAAGCCTTTCCGATATTGTTCAGTGAAATAATCCCATTTCACAGGCTTGGCATCCGTATTCTTATCAGAACCCATTGTGCCATCGTATTTATACTTGATGGAATAATCATATCCGAGTTCGCCGAACTGCCAAATCATTTTCGGACCGGGAACGGTCAGGAAGAAGGCTGCATTTGTTTCCAGTTGTTTCATGCGGGTAGCAAGAGGTGCATCCTTAAGGTTGCCAAAAGCGCCTTGCTCGTATGCAACTCTCTCTTCATCATGACTTTCCATATAATTGACCCATCCATCGGCAGGCATCCCGCTATTCCGCATGTACGAGAAGTCGGATTCACTGGATTCTCCCATTCCGGATTGACGATAGCTCTTATTCATGTTATGCCACAGCTTCATTCCTTTTTCAGCTAGGACTTTTTCTTCTGATATGTCACAGAAGTGTTCTAGAATCATTACGGCATTCGGGTTTGTAGCGTTTACAGTTTCATGGTAGGCTGCTAAAATATCAATACGGGACTGGTCGTAATTGCTGGATGATTTGGAATCACTAGGCTTTTGAGTAAATCCTTTGGTTAAGTCGAAACGGAAACCATCAAACTTATACTCTTCCAGCAAGAACTTCAAGTTACGTTTTACAAATTCACGTACGAGCGGTGATTCGTGGTTGAAGTCATGAAATACGCTGAATGGGTGCGGAGCGTCGACATTGAACCACGGATTGTTCTTGGCAGTCTTACTTTCTTTCGAATTCCAATAAAGTTTAGCAAATGGATGACTGCCTGTGGCATGGTTGTAGACTACATCCAACAATACTGCGATACCTTGCTTATGACATTCATCAATGAATTGCTTATATTCCTCCTTCGTTCCATATGCTTTGTCCATTGCAAAATAATAACATGGATTGTATCCCCAGCTATTATTCCCGTCGAATTCTTGTATTGGCATCAACTCAATCGCATTCACTCCCAAGTTTTTGATGTAATCCAAATGTTTCGTAGCCTCTTTGATTGTACCGGTAGCAAGTTCGGAACCCGTTTGTGTGAAGTCACGGAACAGTAACTCATAAATAACCATATTGTCAGGATTCTCAATCTTGAAATCAGATACTTGCCAGTTGTAGGATGCCGGTTTCGTTTGGAATACAGAGACAATGCCTGTCGTCTTTCCATTCGGATACTGTATGGCACTAGCCGGATAAACTCCCTGTTCTACAAGATATTTATCGTTCGAGCCATCCAACACCTTTTCACAATAGGGTCGCCAATACGAACGTTGCCGTCTTCTTCGCTACCCATATAATATTGGAAGCCATACTCTTTGGCGGGGTCAATGCCCGTAACGGTGTACCACCAGAAGTGTTTGTCATTATCACGTTTCATCTGATATTCAGTACTAAGTTCCCAATCATTGAAATCGCCAATCAGGCAGGCGTAATCCTTATAATTGTTATTCGTATCCAAATCGTACAGTGCGAAAGTCACAGACGTTCCGTCAGCCGATGGATGAATACCTGCTTCTTCAACCGGGCAGGCGGCTATCTCTACCGGAGCCGGTGTGAAAGTCTTGTCTCCGGTGACTGTGATAAAGAAGTCACTGGTTTTCTTTTCGTCAGTCAACGCTTCATCATTGCGGAAGAGGATGCAGACATTTTGAATGTTTGCTGCATTTTCCGGACCAAACCATTCGCGTACTGTCGGGGCAAGCGTAAAGCACCAAATATTATCCGCCACTTTCTCTGCCTTGTATTTATCTTCATTTACACCCCATTCCGTAGGAACATACATCCAGTCATTGATGCCGATGTGAACATATACATCGCCTTCGTATCCATACAAGTCGTCACCGGCTGCTGCTTTATACCAGATTTTTCCTTGCTTGTCGCCTTTGAATTTAGTAGGGTAATTATTAATTCCTTCTACCAATTCTTCGATAGACGGTTCGTGGTCCAGTTCGGGGATTTCCGGACCGGTGATTAACATCTCGTGATTTTCGTCGGAACATGCTACTATCGTGAATAGACAGAGCAACATCCAGAACATATGTCTTATATCTTTTTTCATAATGTATTTTCCATTTATTATTCTTTAATGAGGACTAGTCTACCGTTCAGATAGAATTTTATAGTATAGTTGCCGGTTACATCCATTACAATATTATCTCCTGTAAAAGGACTAGGTGCATCTAATGTTCCCCCGAAACTAATGCCAGAATCCCAATTGGAATTAACGCGGAGCTTAAATTCACCTGCTGTCATTTCCGTCTTTACAGTCCAACATTTTTCTGTTGCATCATAAGTTAATTCTTTACCGTTTTCCCATCCGCCTGTGGCTGTACCTATAATATCCATAGATGTCATTTCTGTTGCAGAGACGTATTTGTCGTCCAAATTGACTACAATGTAATAAATGCTCTGTGGTAAAGATAAGTTTCCACCATCATTTGTCATACCTTCTTTCGAGGTAAAATAGTCATATCCATAATCAAGTCCGCCATTCGAACCATCCGGCCAATAGGGCTGTGCGGTAAATTTAAAGCCACCGTTCAATTCCGACATTCCCCAATAAGCCTTGTTTCCTTCCAGCTTATATAAAGTCGGTGCTTGTGAAGGTGCCCATCCCTGATGATTTCCTGGCATCCATAAATAGGGTGCGTCCGTTGTCTTTTCAACTTTGTAAGTGCCTTCCATCATGTTGATGGAGATTTTAACTGATTTATAATCGCCGCCGGATATTTTTATTGGATTTGCCGTTTCTGATAAAACGAGATTGCCTTCTGAAGCATCATTATCAGCATCAGTTGTACCAAGTGATTTGCCAGAGTTGGATTTAATCAGGAAATAGGAATCTTTTGCACCAGTGTTATCTGTAATCAGAGCGGGAACTGTTGCTGTAAAGATAGAATTGGCATAAGGATCGCCACTTGTATTAACAAATGCTATATTTTGTTCCCAAGTCAGAGAGCCATTGATATAATAAGCACTTTCAATCACCGGTGCTTCCGGAGTAACTTTCAGCTCATAGCTTTCAGCCGGTGCTGCATATACAGTCTTTCCGACAGCTACATATGCCGTTTATACTGCATTCATGGTACGTTCCACCGGACGGATACCGTATATCTGTGCCACTGCATTTTGTAAATCTTCCGTTGCTACGTGTCCTTTGTCGTCTACAGCTAAAGTCACTTTATTATCCAACTTCATTTTATAGGATAAAGTGGCTTCTTCTTCAACGGCAGGAGCTGTAAATACGGCAACCGCTACGGATTCTTCCTCAACATTTCCCAGGTTAATCGGGTCTACACCTATAGCCGTAAAAGTTATTTTGCCGGCAGCTTCTTCTTGTCCGTAAGACTGTGGGGAAGCTACCCCTTCATTAAAATCTTCGTTGCAGGCTGTTAGTGCGGCAGCCAGTAACATGGTTATATATATTGATAATTTTTTCATATCTATCTGCATTTAAGATTAATCTATTTTGCTTTGAAGTAATAGCACTCGTCCAGTTCGTTGAACAGTACGGTATAATCACCCGGTTTACAACTGATGGTTGCACCATCAACAAATGAGCCGAACGGGAATACCTCTCCACCCCAGGTCTTGTCGCCGGAAGTGAACTTGGCTTTGCAGCTTGCCGCGATTGTTATGTTGGCATACCATACATGTGAGTGCTCCATTGTTACCTTGGTCATGTCTACAGATTCCGAACCATAAGTCAATGTGACGGCATCATACTCTACCGGCTGAGTTTCAAAAGTAGTTGCTTTCATAGTCAGTTTATTCTCAATCGTATTGAGATGAAGTGTGTACCAACCTGCCGCATTCACTTTAATATTTTGAGAATTCTTATCATTCACCAGATTGGTGAAGCCTTCGCTATCGGCATTGCCCCATTGGTCGTCCCATGCACCGGGAGTAGCCACTACCTTAAATCCTTTATCTGCCGGAATATATCCTGTATACGTAAATTCTCCTTTACCTGTATTGGCGTCATACGCATATCCTTTTACCAGTGACATCGGGAAATAAGCAGTACCTGCTGCCATTGTCGGATTTCCCCAGGGAACTTCGCCGATGAAATCGCCCAGTAAATAATAAGTGACAGGAACGGCATCAGATATATCCATATAATAAGGTATAACTTTCAATTCTATCGAATTGGAATGTATAGGATAACCTTTATCTCCGATATGGGCGTACAAACGTACAAATACACTCATCGGTTCACCGTCATAATCATTCTCCGATGTCCAACCGGCGAGTTTTACGATAGCTTTATTCAACTCTTGGGTGTTGGCATCCACTTTGGCTGATGTAGATATGGAAGGTAGTGTCAGATAAGAGGCATCTGCCGTTTCCGTTTCGTCAGTCCATTTGTCTGTTAAATCCGCTTGCACGGTGTAAGTCACTACGGCAGGATAGCCGTAGTCCGGTTGCGTACAAGTCAACTCGATATTCTTGGATTGATTCAGGTCATAGACATTGGACGTTGCATTGGCAGGAGTGTTCAATACAAAAGTAGTAGGTTCCTGTATGGTAGGATTCGAGTCCCTGTCATCCTCGCAGGCGGTCAGCAGGGCTGTCGCTACTAGTATGGACGTCAGTATATTTATTTTTTTCATATTACTCTGTTTTTATAAAAGTATAACTTCGGTCTGGTTTAATATTCCGGGTTTTGATCCAGATTTGTATTCGCATTGATATCATTGGCAGGAATAGGATAAATGTTGCGGAACTCTTTTATCTCAGTACCTTGTTTTTCTCCACCTTTCCAATCCCAGTTATAGTCGGATTTTCCACCGAAATCGCCGAAGCGAACCAAATCAATGCGGCGGCGACCTTCAAACCAGAACTCACGCGCCCATTCGTCACGAATATCCTTCAATGTATATGAAGCAGATTCGGCGGCGTTCGCACGCTTACGGATTTCACGCATAGCCTCTATTGTCTCCTGAGTAGAAACACCATTGTTGGCACGGATGCTGGCTTCTGCTACAATCAGATAAGCTTCTGCCATACGAAGAAGAGGTATATCCATATCGGGATTGTCCGTATCGCTTGTCAGTCCGTTGTCTGCACGGATGTTCGAGAATTTGGCGCATGCGAATCCGTCCGTAAAGCTCATGTTGTCTCCTGTCGACGTGCTTCTCTGTACTCCGCACATCAAAGCGCGGTCATCTTTTGCTGCTACTACCATCTGGTCTTCCAATACGGAAGGAGCATCATTCACGTTCGGGAAGAATTTGGCTACCATTGCCTGGCGACAATGCGGGCCGCCCCATCCTTGTTTGCTTCCCCAGGGATTCATGCCTGTGTCACTTTTGTGCGTACCTGCAATCAAGAACAGCGAACCACCCCAACTCTTGGTTCTCACACCATCCTGCAAAATCGGAAGTATCACTTCCTGTCTTGCCTTGTTGACATTGCTGCCATCATTATCTGCCATGAACAGGTGTTTGTAGACAGGAGCCAACTTATAGCCGGAACCAATCACCTTTTGGGCATATTCTTTGGCTTTTCCCCATTGAGGCGTGCCGGTATAGACTTCTGCGTTGAGATACATACGTGCCAGCAATAACCAGGCGGCAACACGGTCTACACGGCCGTAAGTCGTTTGAAGCGGCTGTGCCAGTGTGGCGGTGGCGTCGTCGCCGATTTCTTTCAACTCTTCTTCAATCTTCGCGAAGAGGTCCGCACGTTGGATTTGCTGAGGCTTCTCTGTCGATACTTTATCGCAATACGGAGGATTGCCGAACATATCCATCAGGTAGTAGTTGTTCAGAGCACGGATAAAACGTACTTCTGCACGCTGGCGTGTAGTTTCATCATCTGTCAGCCCTTCCGTTTGTTCCAGGAAGTAGTTGCACAAAGTGATGTCGAACGTCAGACGGTAATAGAGCCCTGTCACAATTTCATTGGAAGAACTCCAACTGCAATCGGCAATAGTAGCGACACCGGCATCGTTCCATGAATTGACAATCGCTTCATCTGTCATCAATTGGTTGGCACACCAGGTCATGCGGTAGAAAGAGGAAGTACCTTCGTCGATGTCGTCCAAGTCACCACTTCCGTCGGGGCCTTTCTGCCCTGTAAGTCCGAGGGTTCCGTATATCTTGTTAAAAACGCTCGCCTGGTCGAATGTCATCACGATGTTCGGGTCGATAGGAGTGGCGTCCAGGTCACCGATACATGAAGTCACGCTAACTGCCAGCAATAGTGAGGCAGCCGATAGGATTGATTTTATATATCTGAATTTCATAATTGGTATTTTTAGTAGGTTTAGAAATTAAGGCTTAAACCGATTAACGTAGTCAGAGGACGCGGATAAATATTGTTATCCAATCCCTTTTCCACTTCAGGGTCAAGTCCTTTGTATTTGGTGATAGTGAATACGTTTTGTACGGCTGCATATACGCGTCCGCCAATCGGAGCGCCGAACAACTTTTTAAACGAGTATCCCAAAGTGATGTTGTCACATTTCATGAAGGAAGCATTCTGCACGAAGTAATCGGACAACAAGGTGTTGTCTTTCAAGTTTTGGATATTATTTGCCACTCCCATCAACGGACGGTTGTTGAGTGCACCGAATGAATAGACAGAGGTCGGGTTGCAGTCGGAACCACCTGCTTCGACAGAGTTATACACATAGTTGTTCAGGCTGGCGCGCAGTGAGAAACTGAAATCCCATGACTTGTAAGAAAGACGTGAAGTAAGTCCCATAAGTACGTCGGCTGTCGGCTTTTTGTAGAAATAGCGGTCGTCACCATTGATCGTTCCGTCTCCGTTGCGGTCTACAAATTCGTTCTCGATAGGCTTTCCATTCTCGTCATACACTTGCTGGTAAACATAGAAGGAAGAAGCCGGATGTCCTACGGCGTGCGCCATTGCTTTCATATCACGTCCGCCACCGATATTGTCTCCGGCAGCAACATAATAATTTTCTCTATCTCCGGTAGTTAATTTGGTGATTTCGTTTTTGTTGTAAGTGATATTGAAGCCAAGGTCCCATGTCCAGTCGGTAGTTACAACAGGTTTTGCATTAATGGAGAATTCGATACCTGAATTTTCTAATGAACCGACGTTGGACAATACCTTGTTTTTGAAGTTCGTTCCGGCAGAAACGAATACGCTGTTCAGCAAATCGGTGGTCTTGCGATAGTAATAATCCACAGCACCGTTGATGCGGTTGTTCAGGAATCCGAAGTCCAGACCTACATTATAAGTGGTCGTCTTTTCCCATTTCAAGTCCGGGTTGTATGCATTCGGGCGGTAAGTAGCTCCTTCTCCCAGGATAGGATAGTAAGCACCGTCTTTGTTTGTCTCATAAACAGCCAGATACGGATAGTCTCCCGAATTGATATTCTGCTGACCGGTAATACCATAGCCAAGACGAAGTTTTAAATCAGAAAGTACATCAACGTCTTTCAGGAAAGCTTCTTCTTTCAACTTCCATCCCAAGGCAAAAGACGGGAACAATCCCCAACGGTTGTTTTTGTGGAAACGGGAAGAACCATCCTGGCGTACGGTTGCCGTAAACAGGTAACGGTCCAGCAGTGTGTAATTGACACGACCGAAGAAAGATACAAGATAACTTTCCGTAGCCGAACCACTTGAGGTATTGTTGTAACGCTGACCTCTGTTCTCTACCACGTTGTTCGACAGCGGATAGAGTCCCCAATATTCTTGGTCGGACGTATCATGGAAGTGCTGCCATTCATAGCCTGCCATTACATCGAAACGATGCTTATCAGTAAAATCTTTGCTGTATTGCAGGTAAGCATTCAAAGAGAGGTTGTACTTGTCTTTCTGTTCCCAGCCATAGCTGCCATAATAGTTGTTGGTCGAAGAATAGGGAGAGACGTCCGTATATTGCTTACCCGTAGAGAGGTCCATGCCACCGTTCACGTGTGCGTGCAAGTCCGGCAAGAAATGAAACTTATAATCCAGTTCCAGATTACCGATTAAAGATTTGGAGATGGCACGGTCGTCCTTTTCTTCCAACAAGGCAACCGGATTACCCGGAGCATTGCCGTTGAAAGTACGTTTCCATGTGTCGTCATTCAAAGAAGAAGCATCCGTATTCCATTGGAAATATCCGTCGAAATAATATTGATGGTAAGGATCGTCGGAGCGAACGGACTGTGTAGGGTCAAAGCTGACCGCAGAACCTACCGCACCACCGTCAACGTAGCGGTTCTTGGCAATCATACCTTTCAGGTTGGCATTCACCTTCAGATGATCCTGAAAGAAAGAAGGGGCCAGGCTGACAGAAGCCGTATAACGTTCGAACTTGGATGTTTTCACAATACCGTTCTGGTTGGTATAACCGAACGATACACGGTAAGGCATATTCTTTAATCCACCGGAAATGGTGAGGTTATGGTCTGTACTTACGGCTGGGCGGAATATTTCTTTCTGCCAGTCGGTGTTGGCATTTCCTAATTTGCTATAAGCTTCGCTGTCTTCCCCAGATGTCTTTGATGAAAGAACGGAACTGGTCTCCGTCCATTACGTCGACGGTAGATTTCACAGTGCTGACAGATACATTGCCGTCATAAGAAATTGTAGGACGTGCGCCTGCCTGACCTTTCTTCGTTGTGATGATGATAACGCCATTGGAAGCACGCGAACCGTAGATGGCGGTAGCCGAAGCATCTTTCAATACGGTAAAGCTTTCAATATCATTCGGATTGACCATAGACAGAGGATTGGCCAAACCTTTCACCCCCTTATTATCCATTGCCAGACCGTCGATTACAATCAGCGGGTCGTTTTCCGCAGTCAGTGAGGAACCGCCACGAATACGAATCGTTGCGCCCTCGCCCGGAGCTCCGCCTTTGCTGACAACGCTTACACCGGCAATCTTTCCGGTCATCATGTCCTGTGCATTGGTAATCAAACCTTTGTTTAGTTTGTCCGGCTTGATGGCCGTAACCGAACCGGTCATATCGTTCTTTTTCACCGAGCCGTAGCCGATAACGACTACTGCGTCCAGTACTTGAGAATCATCTTCCAATGTAACCATTACAGTAGAAGCCGCTTTCACTTCTGCTGATTTATAGCCGACGAATGAAACGGAAAGAATTGCATCTTTCGGTACATTCAACATAAAGTTACCATCGAAATCAGTTATTGTTCCATGGGTTGTACCTTTCACCAGTACGTTAGCACCGATGACAGGCTCACCCGTTGTGTCTTTCACATGCCCCTTGACAGCTATTTGCTGAGCAAATGCTCCAATGGAAAGGAAGAGTCCCACCAATAATGTGAGCAGGGCTTTTAGTCTTAAGCTCTTTTTCATGTCTCTAATTTAAAGTTATTTTATCAAAATCAAATATATCTCTCTAAAAAATACCTACTGAAAACTATATTCTCTTCAATCTTATTCCCTAAAATTTCTTTAGTCCTTTTACTTCCGCTTTATCCTTTACTTCCTTGATACTGATGGCATAACCGCCACCGTTGGCAGCGCGCAAGTTCAGTTTGCTTTTGTTTGTCAGGATACCTTTTTTGATGGTATAAGCTTGCGGATTTTCTTTCCAGTCGGCATCTTTAGCATCCGCATAAACAGTGGCAATGTATTGTTTTCCCGGTGTGAGGAAGTCGAATACCAGTTTGGAAGTATGACCGTTCTCACCGGCTGTACAACCTACATACCAGTCGCCTGTACCTTTTGCTTTACGGGCGATAGTGATATATTCTCCCGGTTCTGCTTCCAGATAGTTTGTTTCGTCCCAGTCAATGGCTACATCTTTGATAAATTGGAAGGCATCCATGAAACGTTCATAGTTTTCAGGAATATCGGCTGCCATTTGCAGCGGGCTGTACATGGTCACGTACAAGGCTAACTGGCGGGCGATGGTAGAACGTACCTGTGAATTGTTTGCAGGATTCATCTTGTTGCAATGAGTTTCAAAGATTCCCGGAGTATAATCCATCGGGCCGCCAACCAGACGGGTGAAAGGAAGGATAGTAGTGTGATATACTTTATTTCCGCCGAATGATTCGTATTCGGTTCCGCGTGCGGATTCGTTACCGATTAAGTTAGGATACGTGCGGCAGATACCTGTCGGGCGGGTTGCTTCGTGAGCATTTACCATGATTTTGTAGTCGGCTGCTTTCGTCACCGCATACAGGTAGTGGTTGTTCATCCATTGTCCGTAGTGGTGTTCGCCGCGAGGAATGATATTGCCTACATAACCGCTCTTTACAGAATTGTAACCGTTGTCTACCATAAACTGGTAAGCCTTGTCCATATGGCGTTCGTAGTTGCGGACAGATGCGGAAGTTTCGTGGTGCATCATCATCTTGATGCCTTTGCTTGCTGCGTAGCGATGTACTTCTTTTACATCGAAATCCGGATACGGAGTGACGAAGTCGAATACATAATCTTTGCTGTTGCCGAACCAGTCTTCCCAGCCTTCGTTCCAGCCTTCTACCAATACGGCATCGAATCCGTTGGCTGCTGCGAAATCAATGTAACGTTTTACATTGGCAGTGTTGGCAGAATGTTTGCCGTTCGGCTTTGTTTTAGAGTAATCCGTTTCGCCCAGTTTTACGCTGGTCAGTTCGTCGGTATAAGCCCATGAGCCTTTTCCGGTAATCATATCCCACCATACGCCGATATATTTCACCGGTTTCACCCATGAAGCGGCATCTGCGATTTTGCAAGGCTCGTTCAGGTTCAGAGTGATGCGGGATGCAAGAATGTTGCGGGCATCGTCGCTGACGATAACAGTACGCCACGGAGTATTGCAGGGAGTTTGCAGATAACCTTTGTCTCCTTTAGCGTCCGGAGTCAGCCAGGATTCGAATACCATATTCTTGTCGTCCAGGTTCAGATGCATGCAAGAGTAATCGATAAGAGCGGCTTCGTGAAGATTGATATATAAACCGTCATCCGTTTTCATCATTAACGCAGTCTGTACGCCTGTCTGTGAGAAAGGAGTCTGGGAAGAGTTCGGAGTAATGGCTTCTTTCATCAAACCTCTGATTTCGGACAGGCGGGAGATGGTATAGTCGTATTCCTGTGTGTCATAATCTCCCGGAATCCAGTAAGCGGTGTGGTCGCCTGCCATTGCAAACTGGGAATGTTCTTCTTTGATGACGAAGTAGTTCAGGGATTTCTGTTGCGGGAATTCGTAGCGGAATCCTAAACCGTCATTGAACAAACGGAAACGGATAAGGATAGAACGGTCGTTCATGGGTTGATACAGCGTGGCTGCCAGTTCGTTATAATGATTGCGGATTTCTTTTCTTCTCCCATACCGGTTGCCAGGTTTCGTCGAATGTGGAAGTCTTTGCGTCTTTCACTTCAAAACCGCTATAAAGATTAGTCTTTGAATCAAGTTTGGTCAAGTCCCTGCGGTCTACCCAGTCGAAATCGGTACGGGTATTATCTTCTTTCTTTAATTCCAGTCCCAAGGTACTGGGTTTGATTACCGTTTTGCCTTTATAAATCAAGTCGTACGTTGGAGCGCCTTCCTTGTTAAGCTGGAAGGTCATTACCAGATTTCCATCCGGTGAAGTCAGTTTCTGTTGTGCGTTCGCTATAAACGAGATACAGAGAAATGCGATGAGCAAAAGATTCTTTTTCATTTTATTTTATGGTATTAAATTGTGAGCTAACTGATAATTTTATTCCTTTTGTTTCGGATATTGCAAATGTAGCGACCGTCTGAACTGAGTCTGTCAATTAGAATAAAAATACAAGTTAGTATAAACTTTATTATTTTGATTTATAGCTAAATAGCTGCGTGCGTACTTCGGATAAATATAAGTCGCAGTGAACTTCTTTAGAAAGATAAAAGATATATTCCGCGGCTTGGAAGTGTTAAATCCTTTCCTAATTCTACTTTTTTATCCTCTAATACATTGTATGCGGAAGTTTCAGGCAGTATTTCCCGGTAAGTATTCAAGTTGATTGTCTGTTTCCGGTCTGTTCCATTCAGGAAAACAACAACCGATTTGTCACCTTGTTTTCTTTCATACGCATAGATGCCTCTACTCGGTGCGAAGTGTTTCAGTTTTCCCTTGGCTATGACTTCATTTCCTTTTCTCCATTGGAGCAGTTTTTGCAGATAAGAGAATGCTTCATTTTGTAGCGGGGTGCGGTTTTCCGCATCGAAGTAATTATGAGTATCATCTTGCCAGCCACCTGGAAAGTCACAGCGAAGTACTCCGTCACCGTTGGCTTTATCGGCTGCCATCAGGATTTCGGTTCCATAATATATCTGCGGAATTCCACGTGTTGTCAATAGGAATACTAACGCTTGTTTGTATCGGTTCAGGTTTTTAGTATCCGCTTCCGAACGATAGAAACGGGAAGTGTCGTGATTATCCAGGAAAGTCAGCAGATTCATCGGGTCGGCAAAGACGATGTCTTGCGACAGGTATTCGTAAAGCCGGCACAGACCGCCGTTCCAGTCGGTTGTTTCTTCATCGAAAGCTTTGTTCATATGTTCCATCAAAGGGAAGTCCATGACAGTGGGCAGATAAGTGTTTTTAGGATAGGTCAGTTTGCTGTCTTTTTGCCAATAGGAGATAAGTACATTGCTGCCTAACCAGGTTTCGCCTACAATATTGAATTTGGGATACTCTTCGTTCACAGCCTTGCACCAATGAGCCATCATGTCAAAGTCTGCATAAGGGTGCGTATCCTGGCGGATTCCGTTAATACCGGCATACTCTATCCACCAGATACTACTCTGAATCAGATAAGTAGCTACATGGCGGTTCCGTTGGTTGAAATCCGGCATAACCTGGCTGAACCAACCGTCAACGGCTATTTTCTTTTCGTAATCGGAAGCATACGGATCCAGTTGGGTGGCAGTCTTAAAACTTGTCTGCACATAATTACCTTTGAAGTTGAACCAATCCTTGGAAGGCATATCCTTATATAGATAGTTTTCACTTCCACAGTGGTTGAAAATCATATCCATCACTACTTTCATTCCTTTGGCATGTGCCTGGTCTACAAGATTCCGGAATTCTTCATTATTCCCGAAGCGGCGGTCTGACTGATAATAATCAGTGATAGCATAGCCGTGGTAAGAACCTTCCTTCATGTCATTCTCTTGAATCGGGTTCAGCCATATGCTCGTCACGCCTAAGTCCGCAATATAGTCCAGATGCTTTTCTATCCCTTTAAAGTCACCGCCATGGCGGGCGAAGGAGTCGTTACGGTCTACCCTGGCTTCCAACATTCCGGGAATTATATCATTAGAGGAATCACCGTTTGCGAAACGATCCGGCATAATGAGATAAAGCACATCGCTGGAGTTGAACCCTTCTATCTGAGAAGAACCCGGCTTTCTTTCTTTGAGTTCGTAAGGAATTACGGTCTGCTTCTTTCCTTGTTTCAGAGTAATGTTGAATGTCTGCGGGGCTGCTTCCGAGATATTCAGATAGACAATCAGATAGTTTGGATTTTCTTGCCTGACAACCTCTTGCAAGGTGATGTCTTCGGAAGAGATACTGACTTCTGCAGACGCTATATGTTCTCCATATAGCAAAACCTGCAATTCCGGATTTTTCATGCCTGCCCACCAAAAAGCAGGAGCTACTTTTTTAATGACAGTTGCGGCATATACCGGGTTGCAACCAAATAGCAGTACAAGTAAGATTACAAATAGAAAATTCTTTTTCATGGTAACATAGATTTTAAATGTTTGCTCGGCGAACCGATGCTGCAAATGTAGGGGGATAGGGGGAAGCATTTCGGAACTAGAATATAAATATAAATGTTTGTTGTATTTATTTTTGCTGATAATGAGGGATCTGGCTGCTGGGATACTATGCGAAAATACAAATAGGAATTAAAATAATTTTGACTGTATATTTCATAATCATTACTATATTCATTATATTTGTGACATCTTAAAAAAGTAACCTATGAGAAATGTAGCCTATATCTTAGCTTTTCTTTTAGTTTGTCCAACTTCACTGTTTGCAACACAGACGGATGATAATGCGGCAGTTCTTAAAAGACTGGATGATATTATAAATAAGAAAGAAACTTTTCAGGTTCAGAAAGAGAAGACTATTGATGCGCTGAAAGTGCAGCTCGCTCATTCGGTTGCTCCTGCTGACAAATATTACTTGTATGGCTCTTTATTCGATGCCTATCTTCATTACCAGGCAGATTCTGCACTCCATTATATAAATAGGAGACAGCAGATTCTCCCCCAACTGGACTGCCCGGAGCTGGCAAATGAGATAATTATTGATCGTGCGACCGCATTGGGAGTAATGGGAATGTATATTGAAGCCATGGAAGAACTGGAAAAAATAAATCCGGTGAAGCTGGACAAACAAACATTACTATCTTATTATCAGACCTATCGTGCTTGCTATGGTTGGCTTGCAGACTATACCACCAATCAGGAAGAAAAGAAGAAATATCTGAAGAAGACTGATTTATACCGCGACTCCATCATAAGTATTATGCCGCCCGAAATAAATCGTACGATTGTATTGGCAGAAAAATGCATAGTCACAGGCAAAGCTGATACGGCTTTGGTGATGCTTAGTGATGCACTGAAAGATGCAGTTGACGAACGTCAGAAAGTCTATATCTACTATACATTGTCCGAAGCGTACGGCATGAAGGGCGATACGGAGAAGGAAGTTTATTATCTGATATTGACAGCTATTGCCGATTTGGAATCTTCGGTCAGGGAGTATGCCTCGTTGCAGAAACTGGCACACCTGATGTATGAATTGGGCGATATAGACCGCGCTTACAAATATCTGAGCTGTTCGATGGAGGATGCAGTAGCCTGTAATGCTCGTTTGCGGTTTATCGAGGTGACGGAATTCTTTCCTATTATAGACAAAGCTTATAAACTGAAGGAAGAAAAAGAACGTGCGGTTTCTCAGGCAATGCTTATCAGTGTCAGTATGCTGTCTTTCTTTCTTCTCATTGCCGTTTTCTATTTGTATCGTTGGATGAAGAAACTGTCTGCCATGCGGCGTGATTTGAGTTTGGCGAACAAACAAATGCAGGTCGTGAACAAAGAGTTGGAACAAACGGGAAAAATTAAAGAAGTATATATCGCCCGCTATCTGGACAGATGCGTCAACTATCTGGATAAACTGGAAACTTACCGTCGTTCATTGGCGAAGCTGGCTATGGCATCCCGTATCGAAGACCTGTTCAAAGCCATCAAGTCCGAACAGTTCATTCGTGACGAACGGAATGAATTTTATAATGAGTTCGATAAGTCCTTCCTGAAACTTTTCCCGAATTTCATTACTGCTTTTAATGATTTGCTGGTAGAAGAGGGACGTATATATCCGAAATCCGACGAACTTCTGACCACGGAACTCCGGATTTTCGCATTGATTCGTCTGGGAGTGGTGGACAGTAACAAGATTGCTCATTTCTTAGGATATTCCCTGGCTACCATATATAATTATCGTAGCCGGATGCGTAATAAGGCGGTCGGCGATAAAGACCGGTTTGAGCAGGATGTGATGAATCTATAATATAGTAGTTCTGATAGTTATAATATGATTGGTTTTGTAATATAAATGATAAATATTCGCTGTATTCGAAATAAATATCCGCTATAACTGCTTGAATGCCCTCTGTATTTCTCCATTTTTTTCTATCTTTGTAGACGACTAATCTAATAATAAATTTACTAAGAAATGAAAAAGTTAATCTACACGCTGTTCTTTGTCCTTATCTCCGTGGTAGCAAACGGGCAGGCAAAGTACGTATTTTATTTCATCGGCGATGGAATGGGAGTGAATCAGGTAAATGGTACGGAGATGTATCAGGCTGAACTTCAAAACGGACGCATTGGCGTCGAACCTTTGTTATTCACGCAATTTCCGGTAGCCACCATGGCAACCACTTTCTCTGCAACAAATTCTGTGACCGATTCTGCTGCTGCGGGTACTGCACTGGCAACGGGACAGAAAACGTATAATCATGCAATTTCTGTAGGAGAAGATAAGAACGCGATTCAGACAGTAGCCGAAAAAGCTAAGAAAGCCGGCAAAAAAGTAGGTGTCACTACCTCAGTCAGTGTAGACCATGCTACTCCTGCTGCATTCTATGCACACCAACCGGATCGTAATATGTATTACGAAATTGCCCTTGATTTGCCGAAAGCAAATTTTGACTTCTATGCAGGCGGCGGTTTCTTGAAGCCGAATACTTCTTTTGACAAGAAGGAAGCTCCGAGTGTTTTCCCTGTTTTTGAAGAAGCAGGATACACAGTGGCACGTGGTTACAATGACTATAAAGCCAAAGCCGGTAAAGCAGACAAAATGATTCTTATCCAGGAAGAAGGTGCCAATCCGTCCTGTCTGCCTTATGCTATTGATCGTAAAGAGGGGGATTTGACATTAGCACAGATTACTGAAAGTGCTATTGACTTCCTTACTAAGGGTAATAATAAAGGTTTCTTCCTGATGGTAGAAGGGGGAAAAATAGACTGGGCTTGTCATTCTAACGACGCTGCTACTGTGTTCAATGAAGTGAAAGATATGGATGATGCTATTAAAGTAGCTTACGAATTTTACAAGAAGCATCCGAAAGAAACTCTGATTGTAGTCACTGCAGACCATGAAACGGGTGGTATCGTACTTGGTACAGGAAAGTATGCGCTGAACCTGAAAGCACTGCAATATCAGAAACACTCTGCCGACGGACTTTCGCAGCGTATCAGCGAATTGAGAAAATCAAAGAGCAATAAAGTAACTTGGGAAGATATGAAAACATTCCTCGGCGAAGAAATGGGTTTCTGGAAACAATTCCCTATCTCTTGGGAGCAGGAAAAGAAGTTGCGTGATGAGTTTGAAAAATCATTCGTGAAAAATAAGGTGGTATTTGCCGAAAGTATGTACTCAAAGAGCGAGCCGATGGCTGCGCGTGCTAAAGAGGTGATGGATGAAATATCTATGGTCGGCTGGGTAAGTGGCGGACACTCTGCAGGTTTTGTTCCTGTATTCGCTATCGGAGCCGGTTCACATCTGTTCGGTGAAAAGATAGACAATACTGAAATACCGAGAAGAATTGCCAAGGCGGCGGGATATAAATGAGAAAAGTGATTAACGGGTTAGTGATTAACGATTAACAGGCTGAGCGCTATTATTCATGCTTCTCCCTAATCGTTAATCACTAATCCGTTAATCGCTAAATTATGCTTTCACACGTCCTACATAAGAACCGTCGCGAGTATCGATTTCGATTGTTTCACCTTCGCTGATGAACAAGGGAACACGAACTGTTGCGCCTGATTCTACAGTAGCAGGTTTCAATGTGTTGGTAGCTGTATCACCTTTCATTCCCGGTTCTGTATAAGTAACTTTCATCTGGACTTTGATCGGCATATCTGCGTAAAGAACAGTTTCGGTAGAAGCATCTGAAACTACATCCAATACTGCGCCTTCGAGCAGGAAGTCAACGCCGTTGATTAAGTCGTGAGCGATAGGGTGCTGGTCGAAAGTTTCCTGATTCATGAAGATATAATCTTCTCCTTCTTTATATAAGAACTGGTAAGGACGACGTTCTACACGTACATCTTCCAACTTTTCACCGATGTTGAAACGGCGTTCGAGAACGTATCCGCTAACTACATCTTTCAACTTTGTGCGCATGAAAGTGTTACCTTTACCTGGTTTTACATGCAGGAATTCAATACAGAAATAGAGTTTTCCGTCCATACGGATACAAGTTCCGTTTTTGATGTCTTGAGCATTAATCATACTGCTATTTTTCTTTTTATATTATTGTTATTTAATTGTTTTCGCAGGAATTCGAGTGCAAAAGTAATCTAAATCGGTAAAAAACACAAAAACTTTTGAGCAAAAATGAGTTATCTCTTGGTTAATTTAAAAAAAGTACCTATTTTTGCAGCCCGATTACGTGGAATAATAACATAAAAACAAGATACAGTAATGAAAAGAACATTTCAACCCTCTAACAGAAAGAGAAAGAACAAACACGGTTTCCGTGAGAGAATGGCATCGGCTAATGGTCGTAGAGTATTAGCTGCCCGCCGTGCAAAAGGCAGAAAGAAACTGACTGTTTCTGATGAGTACAACGGACAGAAGTAATAATCACTTGTCATCAAGGAAATAAAAAAGGCAGAGAATTTGATCTCTGCCTTTTTTATTTCCTTCTGTTTTTTGAGGAATAGAATGTTAAAATGCTCTGCTGTTGGCTCTTGTTTATTCTTTTTTGCTTTTCTTTGTAGCCGAAATAAGGAAAAACATAAATAAGCAAACATATACGATGGAAGAATATATCCGGGAACTGAAAACCCGTATAATCATAATAAGGTTGTTGAAATCTATAGGAGTGGGGATTATAGTTGCAACAATTCTGGCGATGATAAGTGTCCTTGCGTCGTAAATGAGGTCATTTTTCATCGCCTACTTTTAAAAGTTCAACTATTTTGTAGTATCTTTGGCGCATATTAACAGCAATGCGTATGACTATTAAAGAATTCTTTTCTTTTAAAACAAATAAATTTTTCTGGTTGAATATTATCGCCATGATTGTGGTGGTGGTAGTGATGGTATTCGGTGTGTTGAAATGGCTTGATATACATACACATCATGGGGAAACGGTTATGGTGCCCGATGTGAAAGGAATGACGGTGGAAGAAGCCACCAAAATGTTCCGTAATCATGGGCTGGTATGTGTGATTTCCGATACCAAATATGTCAAGGATAAGGCCGCAGGTATTGTTCTTGATTTAAAACCGGGAGTTGGAGATAAGGTAAAAGAAGGCCGTACTGTTTACCTGACCGTCAATACACAGGATATTCCTTTGCGCGTCATTCCTGATGTGGCAGATAATAGTTCCCTCCGGCAGGCAGAGGCCAAGTTGCAGAGTGCCGGCTTCAAACTGACCGAGATCCAATTGATACATGGTGAGAAAGACTGGGTATATGGCGTGAAGTATCAGGGACGTCAGTTGGCGGCAGGAGAAAAAGTACCCGTGGGTGCTTCCCTGACACTGATGGTAGGAAACGGAGCTGGTGATATGACCGAAGAAGACATAATTGGTGATGATACGGATACGGAAAAACCTGTGCCGTCGGATGCATCATCCACTCAGGATGATAGCTGGTTTTAATTGATAAATAACAGAAACAGACTCATACATGATAGAGGAAGAATTACCGGATGAACTGGAAAATGATTTGGATGATATAGAACCTGTCGGTGACGAATCCCAGCTTTATGAACACTTCCGCGTGGTTGTGGATAAAGGGCAGGCGATGGTCAGAGTCGACAAATATCTGTTTGAACGTATTGTCAATGCTTCGCGCAACCGTATCCAGAAAGCTGCCGAAGACGGATTTGTTATGGCTAACGGTAAACCGGTGAAAAGCAGCTATAAAGTGAAGCCGTTGGATGTCATCACGGTGATGATGGACCGTCCGCGTTATGAAAATGAAATTATTCCGGAAGATATTCCCCTTAATATTGTTTATGAAGACCCCTATCTGATGGTCGTCAACAAGCCTGCCGGACTGGTGGTGCATCCGGGACACGGAAATTATCATGGCACGCTGGTCAATGCTCTTGCCTGGCATATGAAAGATAACGCCGATTATGATGCGAACGACCCGCACGTCGGACTTGTCCACCGGATTGATAAAGACACTTCGGGCTTGTTGGTGATTGCTAAAACACCGGATGCCAAGACAAATCTGGGAATCCAGTTCTTCAATAAAACGACCAAACGCAAGTATCGCGCTCTGGTATGGGGAACTGTAGAACAGGATGAAGGAACCATCGTCGGTAATATTGCCCGGAATCCGAGAGACAGGATGCAAATGGCAGTGATGTCCGACCCGACTGTGGGAAAACATGCCGTCACTCATTATCGCGTACTGGAACGTTTGGGATATGTAACTCTTGTGGAATGTATTTTGGAAACAGGGCGTACACATCAGATTCGTGTTCATATGAAACATATCGGCCATGTGTTGTTCAATGACGAGCGCTATGGCGGTCACGAGATACTGAAAGGTACTCATTTTAGTAAATACAAACAGTTTGTAAATAATTGCTTTGACACTTGTCCCCGACAGGCTTTGCATGCTATGACGTTGGGGTTTGTACATCCCGTCACAGGTGAGGAAATGCATTTTACTTCCGAACTTCCGGATGACATGACCCGGCTTATCGAGAAGTGGAGAGGCTATATAAGTAATAGAGAATTAGAATGAAACGCAACATTGCTATCGTGGCAGGGGGAGATACCTCTGAAATCGTAGTTTCCCTGCGTAGTGCACAGGGCATTTATTCCTTTATAGATAAGGAAAAGTATAATTTGTACATTGTGGAGATGGAAGGTCGCCGCTGGGAAGTACAATTGCCGGACGGAAACAGGGTTCCGGTGGACAGAAATGATTTTAGCTTTACGAACGGGACGGAAAAAGTGGTGTTCGATTTTGCTTATATCACCATCCACGGCACACCGGGCGAGGATGGTCGCCTGCAAGGCTATTTTGACATGATGCGTATTCCGTATTCCTGCTGTGGGGTATTGGCCGCCGCTATTACCTATGATAAATTTGCCTGCAACCAATATCTGAAAGCTTTTGGCGTACGCATTGCCGAATCATTGCTGCTGCGTCAGGGACAATCGGTTTCCGACGAAGATGTCATTGAAAAGATCGGTTTGCCTTGCTTTATTAAGCCCAGTCTGGGGGGATCGAGTTTCGGCGTTACGAAAGTGAAAACGAAAGAACAAATCCAACCGGCCATTGTTAAGGCTTTCGGAGAAGCGGAAGAGGTGATTGTCGAAGCATTTATGGAAGGAACGGAGCTGACTTGCGGTTGCTACAAGACCAAAGAGAAAACGGTAGTCTTCCCGCCTACGGAAGTGGTGACGCATAATGAGTTTTTTGATTACGATGCAAAATACAATGGGCAGGTAGATGAAATCACTCCCGCACGCATCTCGGACGAACTGACCGGACGTGTACAGAAGTTGACTTCGGCTATCTATGATATATTGGGTTGCTCCGGCATTATCCGTGTAGATTATATAGTAACTGCCGGTGAAAAACTGAACCTTCTTGAAGTGAATACAACTCCGGGAATGACTGCTACCAGTTTTATTCCCCAGCAAGTGCGTGCAGCCGGACTGGATATAAAGGATGTGATGACTGATATTATTGAAAACAAATTTTAATCACATGATGGATCTGACAGAGTTTAATGAAATTCGTCCTTACAATGATGAGGAACTTCCTCAAATTTTTGAGGAACTGATTGCCGATCCGGCTTTTCAAAAAGCCGCCACCGGAGCTATACCGAACGTTCCATTCGAACTTCTGGCGCAGAAAATGCGTGCTTGTAAGACAAAGCTTGATTTCCAGGAAACATTCTGCTACGGCATTTTGTGGAAGATAGCGGCCGATCATACCGCCGGATTGACACTGGATCATACCGCCGTGCCGGATAAGAGCAAGGCTTATACATATATATCAAATCACAGGGATATTATTCTTGACTCAGGCTTTCTTTCCATTCTGCTGATTGACCAGGGGATGAATACTGTTGAGATTGCGATCGGGGACAATTTGCTGATTTATCCCTGGATAAAGAAACTGGTTCGTGTCAACAAGTCCTTTATTGTGCAGCGGGCATTGACCATGCGGCAGATGCTTGAATCTTCGGCACGAATGTCCCGTTATATGCATTACACCATTTCGCAGAAAAACCAGTCTATCTGGATTGCGCAGCGTGAAGGACGTGCGAAGGACTCTAATGACCGTACGCAGGACAGTGTTTTGAAAATGTTGGCAATGGGTGGCGAAGGCGACCTGGTAGAGCGCCTGATGGAAATGAATATTGCTCCGCTTGCCATTTCATATGAGTATGACCCTTGCGACTTTCTGAAAGCGCAGGAGTTTCAGTTGAAAAGGGATGTAGAGGGGTACAAGAAGACCACTCAGGACGATTTGATTAATATGCAGACCGGACTGTTCGGCTATAAGGGGAGAGTGCATTTCCAGGTTGCCCCCTGTATAAATGATGAATTGCAATATTTAGACCGTTCATTGCCGAAACCGGAACTGTTTGCCCGCATTTCTTCATGCATCGACCGCAGAATCCATCGCAACTACCGTATTTATACGGGCAATTATGTTGCATACGACTGGCTGAATGGTACGACGGAATTTGCCTCCAACTATACCGGGGAGGAAAAACAACAGTTTATAAACTATATCGAACAACAATTGGGCAAGATAAATATTCCAGATAAGGATGAAGAATTTTTGCGTGAGAAGTTGTTGTTAATGTATTCCAATCCGTTAGTCAATTATTTAGCTGCTTGCCGATGAGAAGAAAATTACATAGTATCTGGTTGTGGGGATTACTTTTCCTGATGACTGCTTGTGGGGATGATGACTATTATTATCCTTCGGTAAAACTGGAATTTGTTACGGTAGAGGCTGGGGAAGATGGCAGTATACAGACGCTTATTCCTGACAAAGGAGCGTTGTTGCCTGTTTGGGAAGACCGTACAGGTTCTACTATTTCTCCGAATACTTCCAGACGTGTAATGAGTAATTATGAAGTGCTGCCGGAAGGTGCCCGGATTTATTCTTTGCAATCACTTGTGACGCTTGACCCTAAACCGGAAGACGATCCGGTTTATAAGGATGGTATCAAGAAGGATCCTGTAGAGATGGTCAGTATCTGGCTTGGACGAAATTATCTGAATATGATTCTGAACCTTAAAGTCAGCACAGGCAAGGGGCATGTTTTCGGCATAGTGGAAGATGTATCCGAGCTGGAAACAAAAGGCATTGTAACTATGTTATTATATCATGATGCGAACAGCGATGCGGAGTATTACAACCGACGCGCTTATATCTCTGTTCCTCTGGCGCAATATGTAAATGCAGAGAATCCTGGCCAGACGATAAAGATTAAATTTAAATATTACAAGTACGGTGAGGATGGAACTGGCGAAGAATCAGATAAGTATTGTGATCCCGGATTTGATTATATCCCGGAACTGAATTGAATAATTGAGTATATATGTTTAAAATGAATCAACTGGTCGTGGGAATATTTTTATTTATTTCTTCCCTCTTCTCCTGTCAGCAGAAAGGAGACTTTAAATCAATGGATGTAGAGGATTTTGATATTCTTATTCAGGGTGAGGATATACAGCGTCTGGATGTCCGCACGCTTGCAGAATATTCGGAAGGCCATATCGCAAAAACGATTAACATCAATGTGATGGATGATTCTTTTGCTACAATGGCAGACTCGTTATTGCAAAAAGACAGACCGGTAGCTGTGTATTGTCGTAGCGGCAAACGAAGCAAAAAGGCCGCTGCTATTCTGGGTGCAAAAGGCTATAAAGTCTTTGATCTTGATAAGGGATTCAACGCTTGGCAAGAAGCTGGAAAAAAGATTGAACAATAGAAAATAGATTGAACAATAGATTGGAATGTCTTCTCTTTATTTCCAAAATAAAGCATCAATCTCAGCTCCGATATAGAGATTGTGTAATGTGAAACGATAACTTCCTGTGATCGGTATTGATCGCTCTCCAGCTTTTGGAGAGTAATAGGTGTAGTAGGATTTTCCAATTCCTGTATTATAATTGACGAAAACTTAACTCCCAGATTTTGCCCGTGACGTGCATTATGTATGCGTTTAAATCTAAGTTGGGAGTGGGGTGAGTGACGCAGTGGATGAGGGGAGAGGCGTTCGCTTGATTTTTATAGTGTATATCTGCTCTGTACGTTCCTGCCCATCCTATACCTCCCATGATACTTCCACCTGCATACAGTCCGGGGATAAGCCTGCTGCTATAGTGTATGCCGCTCAGAAGACTTGTATAACTCATTGAACGCGCCTCGAAATTGTCTACTGATGGTTCTAGCTCAGGATGTGAGTTGAAAAAACGATTACTGTCTACATGAGGGGAGGCTTGGGAAACTGTGAACTTTCCACCCACTCCCCAATGAGGATGGAAAAACCAGGCTCCTGTGAGTGAAGAGGTAACTCCTCCCGTACCCGTAATTTCTATATAGTCCGGCAAATGAACTTCTTGCTCAACTATACTATATCCCATTTGCAGGCCGAAAAAAGAATAAGAATCGCTTTCGAGTTCCGATTTCCAGTCGAGTAAGGGACGTTTCAGCCCTTTTTCTTTAAAGATGAGCCCTGCCAGGTAATATCCCAATTCAGTGGAAATGATACCTATACCCGCTCCGGTCAAGACATCAGAGAGCCAATGTCGGTTATTGAGTTGGCGACTGACGGCCGTACCTGTGGCCAAAGAATATCCAAGTACACTATAGAGTGGGCTTCGTGTCATTCCGTATTCTTTGTGTAACATCGTGGCAAACATAAAGGCGGTTGCCGTATGTCCGGAAGGGAAGGAGTTGTTGCTGCTTCTGTCGGGGCGTTCTTTACTGATTGTACTTTTCAAAGAATTGACGGTCAAGGCCATGAGTCCTGCCGAAAAGGCATCGGAGGTCAACATACGTCCCCAAGAACTACGCCCTTCGACACCAAATGACTTTAAACCTAGCATGATGATTCCGGGAGAATATTGCAGATAGTCATCATAACGCAACTGGAAACGGGGAATGTAGGAGTTGCGCATATTCCTGAAAGCATGATCCTTCTGATAGAAGATACTTCCGGCTACAATCAGTGGAACACCGATATGTGTAGTTTGATAGAGTTTGCTATCTAATATCTGATGTTGGATGCGGATAATTTTATTCTTTGGAGAAATGCTGTCAATAGTTTCTCCTCTTAAAGAACAGAAAGTATAATTTACAAATAGTAATACTAATAGATATTGTGCACGTGTCATTCTACAAAATTAAGAGAGTTACTGTATATATAATGCTTTTATCGGCAAAAATGCTTCATCCTATACAATAACTGCTCTTAACGATATACAATATTACAATCTTATTTCAATCCTTCAACGAGTCGTTTCAGAACTACCGTTGCGGATATTTCGCGATTGGCAGCTTCGGGGATTACGATAGACTGTGAGCTTTCAATGACATCATCCGTGACAATCATATTTCTGCGAACCGGAAGACAGTGCATGAAGAAGGCATTATTGGTAACAGCCATTTGGCGGTCACTGACTGTCCATTCACGATCCTTGCTCAATATCTGTCCGTAATTGTCGCCTGTATAAGCAGCCCAGTTTTTAGCGTATACAAAGTCAGCTCCTTCGAAAGCTTTCATTTGGTCATACTCTACCTTGGCATTTCCTACGAATTCGGGAGCCAGCTCATAGCCTTCGGGGTGAGTGATGACAAAATCATAATCGGTGGCATTCATCCACTCTGCAAAAGAATTGGGGACAGCCTGAGGCAGCGGACGCGGGTGCGGAGCCCATGTCATAACCACTTTGGGACGTGCTGTTTTTTTGTATTCTTCAATCGTAATCAAGTCGGCGAAACTCTGTAACGGATGGCGGGTTGCTGCTTCCATCGAGAATACCGGGCGTCCGGAATATTGGATAAATTGATTCAGAATAGTTTCCTGATAATCAAAGTCGCGGTTTTCGAAACGGGCAAAAGAGCGTACGCCGATAATGTCACAATAGCATCCCATCACTGGAATAGCTTCCAGCAAGTGCTCCGGTTTATCTCCGTCCATGATAACGCCACGTTCGGTTTCCAGTTTCCAGGCACCCTGGTTGATATCCAGTACCATTACGTTCATTCCCAGATTGAGCGCCGCTTTCTGTGTGCTGAGGCGGGTACGCAGACTGGAGTTGAAGAAAATCATCATCAATGTCTTGTTTCTTCCCAATTCTACATATTTGAAACGGTCTTTCTTAATTATGAACGATTCTTCGATGGCTGATTTTAAATCGCCAATGTCCTGTACACAAGTAAATTTCTTCATATCTTTTATTTTTTTGAATTCTCAATACCTTATTCTTAATTCTCAACTCTCAACTCTCAACTTCTTCTAGTCTGTCCATCTCCTTCGATGAGCCATTTGTAAGAAGTGATCTCTTCCAGTCCCATCGGCCCCCGTGCATGCAGTTTTTGCGTGCTGATACCTATTTCGGCTCCTAAGCCGAATTGCGCTCCGTCGGTGAAAGCTGTGGATACATTTGTATATACACAAGCAGCATCTACTATCTTTGTAAACAACGCCGCACGTTCCTTGTTTTCCGTGACTATGCATTCACTATGTTTCGAACTGTTTTCCTGAATATGCCCCAGGGCATCTTCAAAGCTCCTCACGGTTTTGACGGCCATTTTGTAATCCAAGAATTCCGTACCGAAACTTTCTGCTTTCGCATGCTGCAAGAGTTCGGCTGGATAATGTCCTTCTAATGCTTGATAAGCCTGCGGGTCAGCATAAATAATCACATTACTGTCTTTCAACTTCTCGCAGAGTACAGGCAGTTCTGCCAATCTTTTCTCATGTACGATGGTGCAATCCAATGCATTGCATACGCTCACCCTGCGTGTCTTGGCATTGTGGATAATATCCGCCCCCTTACTTACGTCTCCAAACTCGTCAAAGTAAGTATGGCAAATGCCGGCCCCTGTTTCAATAACGGGAATCCTCGCATTCTCACGTACAAAATTGATGAGCCTGCTACTCCCTCTGGGGATAATCAGATCGACATAGCCTACTGCATTTAGTAGTGCTGCCGTAGCCTCTCTGTCGGCCGGAAGCAGTTCTACAATATGCGGATTGACATTGAATCTTTTCAGTACTTCATGAATCACACTGATGATAGCACGGTTGGAACAGTCTGCGTCACTTCCACCTTTCAAAACGCAAGCGTTCCCGCTCTTCAGGCAAAGAGAGAATACATCGAAACTGACATTAGGGCGTGCTTCATAGATAATCCCTATCACTCCGAAAGGAACGCTGACCTTCGTCAGCCTCATTCCATTAGGACGAACCGTTTCTTTCAGTACTTTACCCAAAGGAGAGGGGAGTGTAGCTACATTACGTGTATCCGCCGCAATGCCTTTCAAACGTTCTTCCGTCAATTTCAACCGGTCGTACTTCGGATCATTTTTGTCCATTCGTGCGAGGTCCTTCTCATTCTCGGCAAGAATGAAAGACGTTTCTGCAACTGCTGCGTCAGCCACTGCGTTTAAAATCTGATTGATGGTGTCATCACTCAGCAAGGCTAATTCCCGACTTGCTGCCTGTACGGCAGCAAAGGTTTCGTTTGAATTTGTAGTCATTTGCTCCTTTTTTGCATTAAATGGAAAGATAAACTATGCAAATATAGTGAATGATGTGAATAAAACCTGTTGAAAAACAAAATAAATATTGGGTGGCTATTTATATCTGTGACTGCACGTAGCATGGCAGTTTGGGCGGCGGTCATATTTTCCGTATCATTCATGAACATAGGCATATTGGTGTCTATCAGTTGGCGTGTTCTCACTTCAAGTAAGCAGAGCCATGTACTTGACTTGCTCAAGTCTCTTACATCATTTCATTGAGCGTAGTACTTGTTCCGGTCAATTCTACTACTAAATAGTAAAAGTAAAAAACTGCTTTCAGCTTTCAGTTCTTCCCAAAAAATCCTTTTCATCGGAGTTTTTGCCTAAAAGCAGACCTGAATGCAAAAGCGTATAATTTTAGTTCCTTTTTTGATACTATATCTAGTTGAAATACAAGCTCTGCTTTTAGTGAAACGGAGCCTCTATCTTGGTGAAACAGAGCCTCTGTTTCACCAAGATAGAGGCCCCGTTCTGTTCACCCCACGCACCGATGACTTTCAGTCCACAGGTGAGCGACCCTGAGCCCATATGACATTCACTTTTGCCCACGTGATGAATCTATATATCCCGCTTGGTGGGCATATAGATTCAGTGTGGTGAGTATATATGTCCACCAAACTGAATATATAGATTTACCGGCAAGCCTGAAAGCGCTGAATGCACTACCCCTTGCTTACAGCATATTCCTGCAAGGGGTGTTTTTATTTGCTTTCAGCCGCTATCTCCTTCTATCAAGGCGTTTGCAGACGAAACTGAAACGACTGAAACCGGATAATAGCATGAAAATTCAATAAGAGGGTTTTGGTAAGGTTATTATTAGAAATTATCCCCTTGCCATGGAAGGTCTTGGCTAGGATCTTCTTGCATTTCTCCTTCTTCTATTTCGATTTTTACATTACCCGGTGTTCCTATATGGTCAATATTGGATAATGCAATGGTATGTATATAGTTTCTCTTGAAAGTAATGCTACTATTGATTATTGTATCGTTAAGCTCATTTGGCGTTTTTTCCCAGCATACTACTACTCTGACGTTTTCTGTCAGATTCTGATTATTCTCAGTAGGTACTTTGGCTGTCAGGTTTTTCATGCTGACCATTTTCAATTCGGATTCAACAGTTTGATGAATATCTCCACTGGCGGCATCTAAATAAATACTTGGTGAATCGTCTAATCGTATTCTAAGTCGTCCTCTTTCCAGACCTGTTTGTTTGAACTTGACTCCGAAAAAGCGGCGATAGAGCATAATCGGATGTTCTTCTTCTTTTTTATCTTTGGCATCTATCTCTGTAAATCCATGATAACGCTCAATGAATGGGCGGTTGCAAGCATCTTGTGAGCCGGTTTTTATTTTCGAATTTTCTATGTTATATAAGAATCTGACTCCATTTGTTTGTTCAGCAGTAAGGAATTTATTTTGGCATTCCCCTTTGATTGTTCCGTTGCGCTCTAGATCGAATGGGGCGGCAAAACCGCCATTTTCCATTTTGATAGAATCTTTTGCATTGGTTATCATGGAGCAGACTACGCGATACTTGTATCCGTCTATGACTCTTATCTTTAGATTCTCAGGTTTTTTAGCTTTGTCTAATTGAAATATGCCATAGGCATATGGTTTGGAAGATGTATTTTTCTCGTCATCGATTAGCATGGATATGGCTATTCCTACTATTGTTTTACTTTCATCGATGACAGTCGGCTTAGTGGAACGTGACATCGGCAATTCGGTAATCAGGTAATCTCCGTCCAGTTTTAAGTTGAGATCCGAATAAGTAGTGGGCGGCTCCTGATACAGATTTTTTTCTTCAATACATGACTGTAAGGTGAAAGCTGTGAATAGGCAGCCTGTAATCATAAGATGTTTGATTTTCATATGCATGTTTTTTTAGTAGTTGTTTAACTTTGATATGATTGATTATTCCCCAATTTCCTGTTCTGCTTCTTCCATCTCGGCATTCTCACCAAAAGAGATGGTGGCATCATTTATATATTTGTCTATCTTGGTTATTTTGATTATGTTCTTTTTATTTCTTTTCATTTTAAGATTTTGGTCAGCGTATATGGTATGCCATTCTTCTTCGTCGGCCGGTCGGTAGGTGATGGTGAATCCAATTGTCTCGTCTTCCTTTAACCTTGCTGTGTAATAATCTGATATGTCGTACATTGAAATGTTCCGTTCTTCAGATTTTGATATTCCGTCGGGAGAGTATAATAGATAAAGCGGTGAAATATCTGTTGCTGTGATTTTGATGGAGTCACCGGGATTTAACTCGTTTGTGGTGAATTGTACCGAATAATAGGCGCGTTTTAATGAGATGGAAACGGAAGTGTTTGTACTCGGAGTCAAAAACTCTAGCTGCTGGCTGCCGAAGAAGCGCTTAACGGTGGGATGAATGCTTGTACTGTCCTGGTTCATTTGCATTTCACCTTTATATATATGTTGGTAGAATGACTGATTGATATTTAGAGGATTAATTGAAATCAATAAGTCATTGGTGATATGTCCATCTATTCCTTTTGAGGGGGAACATGAGAAAGGAAGACCATAAAGGGGAATGTCATTTTCCACTTTGCCGTATGGAGAGTCTTTATAATCTAAGAAACTGCAATCAAACCGGTAGGTATATCCTACGATTAACCCTATTTCCACTCTGTAAGGATCGTCGAAAAGACCGGATGCATAAGGTTGGAAAGAGCTCAGACCTTTCCCTTTCCAAAATACGTTGACTGCGTATAATCCGCCGGGTAGGTCGGAGGTGACCGAACGTCCTAATGGTTGCTCGTCTACTTCAAGAAAAGGGGCGATGTCTAGACTTACATTAAACTCTTTACCGACAGGAAAAGGCGGAGTTGAGCTCACTGCTGGTTCATCCTTGTCACTTCCGCAGGAGGTAGTTAAGAAGATGATGGTTATAAGTGCAAAATGCCAATGTTTTAATAGCATGGAGTTATATTGTTTGTTCTAGTGAACAAATATACTGCTATTAATAATTTATTGCAAATAAAGCGTTTGGTATTTCTGTTTGCAACTTATTTTATGCTGTTTTGTTGATACTGTTTTTATTCGATATACAGATAGTCATAGTGTACGACCGGTCTTTTTCCGTGTTTCCCAATAGCTTCTTGTGCCTGCTTTGAGTCGCAATTGACTTTTCCTACGCCCACCTGGTTTCCTTGAAAATCTATGATGCGCACAATGTCGTCTTTTTCAAATTCTCCTTCAATACGGGTGATTCCAATCGGAAGTATGCTGACCGCTTTCTCTGAGTTTAAAACTTCTGTGGCGCACTCATTGATATGGATTTCTCCTTTTGCAAATCCTTCACTGTGGGCAATCCATTTTTTGACACTGGATACCGCTTCTTTTGAAGGGATAAAACGTGTGCAAAGTGTATTTTCGGGGCATTGCAGCAAGTCGACCAGGATATTGTCACGTTTCCCGTTGGCGATGATGACTGTAATTCCCTCGTCAGCTACTTTGCGGGCAATATTTGTTTTTGTCAACATGCCACCCCGACCGAAGCTGGACTTGGATGCCTGGATGTAATTGGATAAATCTTTGCCATGACCGATTTCCCGAATAACGGAAGAATTGGGATCGGCAGGAGAACCATTATAAATGCCGTCAATATTGCTTAAGATGATAAGCGCTTGTGCATCCATCATGGAAGCGATGAGACCGGACAGTTCGTCGTTGTCCGTGAACATCAGTTCACTGACAGAAATCGTATCGTTTTCATTGACAATAGGAATGACATTATTTTCGAGCATCACCGTCATACAGTTTTTTTGGTTCAGATAATGGCGGCGAGTACCAAAATTCTCTTTCGTAGTCAGTACTTGACCGACAGCAATGCCGTGTTCGCGGAAAAGTTCGTAGTAGCGGTTGATTAGTTTAGCCTGCCCGACAGCAGAAAATAGCTGACGCTGGTCTACACTGTCGAGTTTCTTTTGCGGGTGTATTTCACTGCGTCCGGAAGCAACGGCTCCCGAAGAAACCATAATGATTTCCACACCGGATTTATGTAATTCCGCTATTTGGTCGACAAGTGCCGACATGCGGGTGACGTCCAGCGTTCCATCGCGACGTGCCAATACATTGCTTCCTACTTTTACTGTGATTCGTGTAAATTCCTGTTTCATCTTTACTAACGATTTGAAAGTACAAATATAGATATTTTTGCCGATATGTTACAAAAACAGGCTAGAAAGAATTATCTTAGCAGAAGTTGCAACGGGACTTATTAATCTGTGCGTCCAGTGTTGCCCAACAAGCAGGAATTGCCGCATTGCGTCAGGCTGACCCGGATGTTGAGCGTATGAGGCAAATTTATGATGAGCGTCGGAAATATATGATTGCCCGTCTTCGGGAGATAGGATTTGAAATCAAGGTAGTACCGCAAGGCGCATTTTATGTTTTTGCCAATGCACGTAAATTTACCACCGACTCTTATCGCTTTGCGTTCGATGTGTCGAACATGCGCATGTCGGCATTACTCCCGGCGTGGACTTTGGAACGGGAGGGGAAGGGTATGTACGTTTCTCCTATGCTGATTCATTGGAGAATATCAAAGAAAGTTTGAATCGTATCAGTCGCTATCTTTCTCGGCACGGCTTCTGATAAGTTCCGTGGCGGCTTCGTATTGCTCCTCAGTGACAAGGATAGAAACGGAAGGGGCGATATAAGGAGCGAGTGTTCCCATAATCCCGTCTTTGATAACGCAGAGGATATTATTACTCTCTAATAACCCTTTGATGATTTCGGCTTCCCATGGAGAACCGGAGAATACTTCTATTGACTTGCTAAAATCTTCTTCTTTCATGATTTTATGGTATTAGGGGTTGTTACCTACAAATATAACAATAAAGAGGGACAAATGGTTATTCTTTCCGTAATATTTATTCGAGCGTTATGTGTTTTACGCTAATTTCACGGTTTAGAAATGTAGACGCTGATTCAGAGAACTTCTCTTCTGCTTCTGTGGTGTAAAATTGGCAGTTTCCGTTCTTTGTGCACTTTGCGTCCATTTCCGGATGCCTTCTTAAATAATCTTTCAGGCTTTCCGCCACATATTCGCCTTGTGAGATTACACTAATGTCATTGGCGATATATTGCCGGATTTTAGGAAGAAGGAGCGGGAAGTGGGTACATCCCAGGATGACGGTGTCTATTTGCGGGTCTTTTGAGAGTAGTTGGTCGATGTATTTGCGAATGAAGTAGTCGGCTCCATCGCTTTTCGATTCATTATTTTCTACTAATGGCACCCACATTGGGCATGCTACTCCGCTTACTTGAATGTCAGGGAACAGCTTATGTATTTCTAGCGGATAAGATTCGGATTTGATGGTGCCTGCCGTTGCCAGTACACCGATATGCTGGTTCTTGCTAATGTTGCCGATACATTCTACGGTAGGACGAATCACCCCGAGTACGCGGCGTGCCGGATCAATATTCGGCAAATCATTCATTTGAATACTGCGTAAAGCTTTGGCGGAAGCTGTGTTGCAGGCTAATATCACCAAATGACATCCCATCTCGAATAGTTTGTTGACAGCTTGCCGCGTGAACTCATATACGACTTCAAAAGAGCGTGTTCCGTAAGGGGCGCGGGCGTTATCTCCCAGATACATATAATCATATTCCGGTAATGCTTCTCTTATCTTGTCCAAGATGGTCAGACCGCCGTAACCGGAGTCGAACACTCCAATGGGGCCGGGTATATGTGATAGATGTTGATTCATGACAAACAGGATTTATATACGCAAATGTACGCCAAAAAAAGAGAAAGCGAAAGAAGTTTAAACTTCTTTCGCTTTCTCTTTTAGAATTTCTTTCTTCAGGTATCTATACTTATTTGATACCGAGATGTGCCTTAACCTTGTTTGTTAAGTTGATGCTTTGTGCTTCATTAACATATGGAATCGGAGTTCTTGCCAGGTCGAAGATATAGATTACACCTTCTGCCGCGCCAACAGCTTTGATAGCACCGTCCAACTTCTGGTAGATAGGAGCCATTGCGTCATTCTGTGCTTTTGCCATCTGTTGTTGGGCATCTTGCTGGAACTGTTCTTGTCTTTGCATCATATCCTGCAACTCTTTCTGTCTTCTTTCAGCGATATTGGCCGGAAGAGAGTCTTTGGCGATAGCTTGTTGGAATTCCTGATATTTTTTATTGAATTCTTCCTGAGTTCTTTGAAGTTCGGCTGTGAGTTGTTTTTCCAATGTTTGAATGTCGTTTTGGGCTTTAGTAAATTCCGGCATTACAGTGATAATCTCCTGTGCATTGATATGACCGAATTTCAGGTTCTGTGCAAATACACCCATTGGGAGTGCAAGCAACATTACAAGTGCAATTTTTTTTAGCATAGTTCTATAATTTATTTGAATGATTTTTAGTTATTTCCGGATGCAAATGTATGAAATTAATTTGAATATCCTAATTTTCTTAGTATTTCATCACTAATATCTATACGTGGATTTGCAAAAATTATACCTGCTGCAGAGGCTCTGTCGACCACTATGTCATATCCATGTTGTTGTGATATGGCTTTCACAGCTTCATAAATATCATCTTGAATCGGAGTCAGCAGCTTGTCTCTCATCTTGGCTAATTCACCTTCCGGGCCGAAATAATTACGTTTCAGTTCGGCTGCTTCTTTTTCCTTAGCTACGATCTCGTCCTCTTTCTTTGTCTTTTGTGAGGCAGAGAGTGTGGAAGATTTCGCCTGGTAATCCTGGAACATCTTCTGTGCTTCCTTTGCCAGAGCTTCTACTTCGCTTTGGTATTTTTTCGTAGCTTCTTGCATTTGCTCATTGGCGCTTTGAGCAGCCGGAATATTCTTCATAATATATTCCGTATCGATCAGTGCAAATTTCTGTGCGTTTGCCGTCATACCGACTGCAAACAGCAACATGATTAATAGAATAGATTTTCTCATGACGTTTAGTTTTTTGTGATACATTAGAATTCTTGTCCTAAGATAAAGTGGAATTGACTTCCGCCATATTGTTTAGAACCAAATACTTTATCGAAACCGTAACCCCAGTCGATACCCATCATACCAATCATCGGCAAGAAGATACGAACACCGACACCGGCGGAGCGTTTCAACTCGAACGGATTGAATTTCTTGATATCATGCCATGCGTTACCTGCTTCAAGGAAACCTAACACATAAATGTTAGTACTTGTTTCCAGCATCAACGGATATCTTAATTCGATGCCGAGACGTGCATAAGCATAACCTTCGGAACCGTACGGGGTCAATGAGCTGTTTTCGTAACCACGCAGGGCGATACTTTCCGTTGCATAGGTTGAATAACCGGTCATACCGTCACCACCTACGTCGAATGTGCCGAACGGTGATTTCTTGTATTGGTTGTAGTGACCCAACAGACCGAATTCCGTACGTGTCATCAATACCAGACATTTCGGGTGAGCAACCGGATCCATCAGCGGAGTATATGTTTTGCCTTTGAATTTCCATTTGTGGTATTCAATCCATTTATGGAGCTTATTCATGTTGTCCTGGGTTATGCTACCGGTCTCTGGATTGCTATAATATCCCTTATAATCTTTACCGTCCATCAGCGAGTAAGGCGGTGTGAACTGAACTGACAAAGAGAAGTCAGAACCCGAACGCGGGAAGATCGGATTGTCAATGGAGTTACGTGCCAAAGTCAACGAGATGCTCAGGTCATTACATTTACCGTTGGTTACCGGGAAATATTGCCAGTCACTCAGGTTATAACGTTGATAAGCCAACTCTGCGGAGAGTGTGAAGTAGTCATCCGGCCATTTCAAACGTTTACCCCAACCTACGGAAAGTCCCCACATCTTGATAGACTTGTCAGGGTCATAGTAATTTTCATAGTTGTTGTAGTTACCGTAGTTGTACATACCATAACCGCCATAACCGCTATACATACTATTGTAGTAGTTATTGAAGTAGCTGGAATTGTAGTAACGGCTACTGATATCTGTCTGTACAGAGAAGAAAGCTGATACTGAGAATGAGTTCGGACGCTTTCCGCCAAACCAGGGGTCGAAGAATGAAATACTGTACGATTGATAGTATTTAGCATTCGTTTGTCCACTGATGGTTAATGTCTGTCCGTCACCTTGCGGCAGGATACCACGGTAGTTTTCACCCGGATGGAGCAAGTTGGCAACGGAGAAGTTGGTGAACTTCAAGCTTAACTTACCGATAATACCGGTTTGTCCCCAACCTGCCGAGAACTCTACCTGGTCGTTTGCTTTTGAAGTCAGCGGCAAACCTATGTCAACAGTTCCGTTCATCGGATCCGGCTGGATGTCCGGTTGTAGTTTTTCCGGGGTCAAAGTGTCCCATCTGCTGGATCTCACGCAAAGAACGCATCAAGTCTTCCTTGCTGAACAGTTGTCCCGGGCGGATACGAAGCTCACGACGGACAACGTTCTCATACAAACGGTCATTACCGCTGATGTTGATCTTGTTGATGGTAGCCTGGCGGCCTTCATAGATTCTCATTTCGAGGTCGATAGAGTCGCCGACAATGTTTACTTCCACCGGATCGAGGTTGTAGAACAGGTAGCCGTTGTTGTAATATAGGTTACCGATAGCGTCATCATCCGTAGAGATACGTTCGTTCAATAACTTCTGGTTGTATACATCCCCTTTCTTCATACGAAGCAGGTAGTTCAACTGTTCGGAAGGATAAAGTGTATTACCCACCCAAGTTACATTACGGAGATAATATTTTTGGCCTTCGTCTATGTTTAGATATACATTGACTGTTTTTTCATCATATTGTGAGATGCTATCTTTGGCAATCATAGCATCGCGGTATCCAAGCTCATTATACTTGTCGATGATAAGTTGCTTATCCGCCTCGTAGTTTTCCGGCACGAATTTCTTTGTGCGGAAGAGGTTGCGAAGTTTACCTTTCTCGTTGGTTTTCTTCATCACCCGTTTCAGCTTGGAAGCTTTGATAGCGGAGTTACCAACGATTTCAATGGCGTGGACTTTGATTTTCTCTTTCTTGTCAATGTCGATATCGACAATTACCTGGTTTTCGCTGGAAGGATCGTCTTTCTGTGAGATGATGACTTCTGCGTTCTTGAATCCTTTATCGTCGAAGTAACGTTTAATCAATGTCTTGGCACGGTCTACGGTATTCGGAGTAATCTGCATACCTTTCACCATACCTAACTTGCCTTCCAAATCGGTACGTTCGGACTTCTTAACGCCATGATAACGTACATCTGATATACGTGGACGCTGTGTCAGGCTGATTTTTAACCAGATCTTGTTGCCTTCTATTTTCTCGGCTGTGATTTGTACATTTGAGAACAAACCGTGACGCCAATAACGCTTGATTGCTCCGGTGATTTCGTCGCCCGGCACAGTGATTGTCTGTCCTACCGATAGTCCGGATAGTCCAATCAACACATAGTCTTCGTAATTCTTCACACCTTCGACTTTGATGTCCGCTATCTCATACTTTTTAGGTGTTCCCGAGTATAAGATGACAGGTTTTGAGTCTTCATCAGTGCTGGCATTTTGCGCAATACCTGTTGTCGCAAAGGAGCACAGGCAGATAAACGTTATGAATAGATAGGAAATACGATAATGCATTTATGTTATAATTTGATGTTTCAAGTTATGTTAGCTGATTTGTTCGCTGGTTTTGCCGAAGCGGCGTTCCCGTTGTTGATACTCACAAATGGCTTTGTAGAATTCTTCCTTATTGAAGTCCGGCCAAAAGGTATCACAAAAATAAAGTTCCGAATAAGCACATTGCCATAGCAAATAGTTGCTTAGTCGGATTTCTCCCCCCGTGCGGATTAATAAATCCGGATCGGGCATAAATTTCGTTTCCAAATGAGATGCGATACATTCATCTGTTATTTGTTCGGGGGATAGTTCTCCCTTTTCAACCTGTATCGCTATTTGCCGGACAGCTTCCGTTATCTCCCAACGGGAATAGTAACTGAGAGCCAATACCAGGCACATCCCGGTATTTCCAGCCGTATGTTCTATACATGATGTCAAACTTTTCTGAACTTCGTCCGGCAATTTTTTGAAATCACCGATTACATTGAAGCGGATATTGTTTTTCATCAGTGTCTCTTCTTCAATAGAATCTAGCAATAGATTCATCAGAGCCGCTACTTCGTCTTGCGGTCGATTCCAGTTCTCGGTGGAAAACGTGTACAAGGTCAGATACTTCACTCCCACGCGGGCTGCATCCTCAGTGATTCTCTGTACCGTTTCTGCGCCTGCACGGTGACCGTAAGTACGTTCTTCACCTCGTTGCTTTGCCCATCGTCCGTTGCCATCCATGATGATGGCTACGTGTTGGGGTATCCGAGTTTTGTCTATTTGTTCTATATAGGACATCTTTTCGAAGTTCACTTCTTGTTATTTTTTATCGAATCCTAGTTTATTGAGACGACCTCGCCATACTTCATCTGAGCCAGTGTCATCTTTACTGCAAATAATCCAAATAAACTGGTTGTCATCAATGACTATAGAGTAGTTTGCACCAGCTCTTTTCGTTAGCTCTTCCGGGAAATAGAATTTCTTACTAGCCTCTTTCCATGTTATGCCGGAAGGTGAGGTATAGAATACTTTAAAGTCATTTCCGAATGCATAGAATTCTTCATTATAGGCAATAATAGATGGAGAATTCAACATCGGGCAATATGCTGCAGAACTGGTTGATAAATCAATCCATGATAAACCATCGTAAGAACTCCATGGTACTATTGGTTGGGAGTTTCTTCTTCTTCTTCGTCGTCGTCTCCATCTTCTTCATTATCATCTCGTGCTATAATGGTTCCCATCGAAACAATAAAAGGTACATTTGTGGCGGAAAAACCGACTGTCGAAGATATATTTCTTGTTGGGAAATCAGCAGGTAGCTCTTCACCTATATTCCACATATTTGTATTTTCGTTTGTCATACAGAAATTGTAGGTCAATCCATTGTCCATAGATGCTATTGCAGAAATACCCGCTTTTTTGTTATTAGGATTTTCCGAGTCGGGCTGAATTGCAGTTAGTAAGGTTGCAAATTTTAAATTATTACGATTTAATAAATTGTGTAGTGCCCATTCTACTCCATCTTCAGACCAATATATCTGATTATCGGCAACCATATATAAACTACCATTGTACTCAATAATAGATGAAAGGTCAAAGGATGTAATTGTCGGTAATCCTTGTATATTATCGACTTCCTTCCATGTCTTCCCATCTGAAACAGTAGTCTTGTATGCATTAAGAACATTACCTGACATATAGTAAACAAGTATATTGTTATCGAGAATCACAGCTCTTTGTTTACCAGTAATGTTTCCATTAGAAAAATTCTTTGTAAATGCTGCCGGCTTTTCATCTTTTCCATTTCCCCAATTAAGAGTGTCCGGGTCTAAATAATGTACGCGTACGCTCAGACGGTATTCCTTGTTGCTTTGTAAATCTTGAGTCCAGACTTTTAGTTTCAAGTAATCATTCTTATCAGGAGCATTAATGTATTTGGTGAGGTCAATAGAATCACTTATATTGATAAGCGAATCTTGCCCTTCTTTGTTTGGCATTGTAACGACGCCTGATGCGGTAGTTAATGTTTTGATTAAGATTTTGTTAATAATCGTATCTGCATGAACCGGGAGGGAGTCTTCATTATAGATGAGACCTTTAATCTGATCAATAGTGAATTTGTAATTTACTCCATATCCACCAATTGTGTCAAGTGCAAACGCATGTATAGTCGCATCCGGGCTATATTCGATGTTATTATCGTCATCAAGACATGACGTTATAACAAATGACACCATGAAAAAACTCGCAATGAATGATAAAAACTTTATTCTCATTTGAAAGATTGTGTTTATTTACAAGTTGCAAAATAGAAACATTTTTCCGATAAAGAACAATACCGGCAAGTTTTATATAAAATTATAGATAATAACACTGTTTTTATCGACGTAAAACTCCCTGAACAGGACTATTTTAGCTAATTTCGATAAACGTAATGCCAAATCTGTCTTTCGAAGTGTTTTTCCGTCGAGTAACTAAAATTATCGTTCATTTGGGGTGCTTGAACACCGGAATGTAGTCTGCTGGGGCACTTCTCGATATACGCCTCATCCCATAGTTCATTGTCAATGAATGATTGTAGCAATTGACTTCCGCCTTCAACCAATAATGATTGTATCTTACGTTGATATAGCTCTTTCATAATCTGTATCAGTGGGTTATGACTGAAATCAATGGTGATGTAAGTAACGTTCTTCTTTTCCGGTCGTTCTTTCTCTGTAAAGATTAATGTTGGAATTTCTCCGTCGAATATTTGTAAATCATTCGGAAGAGATAATGTGCGGTCTAATACGACACGTATTGGATTATGTCCATACCAGTTGCGTACAGTCAATGATGGATTGTCCAGTAAGGCTGTCCGCCGGCCTACCATGATAGCATCGGCTTCTGCCCTTTTCTTGTGCACCAACATGGAAGAAAGTGGAGAGGAAAGTATCACCGGCTTGCCGTCAGTGCGTTCTATGTCAATAAACCGATCGGCTGACTCTGCCCATTTTAATGTAATATAAGGCCGATGAAGTGTATTGAAAGTAATAAAACGACGAATCAAATGTTTGCATTCTTTTTCTAATATGCCCACTGTTACTTCCCGTCCGGCGTCCCGTAACTTTTGAATCCCCCGTCCGGCTACTTCAGAAAAAGGGGTCCTGGCAGCCGATGACAATGCGTGGAATCTGTTTCTCGATAATCAAGTCGGCGCAAGGCGGTGTTTTCCCATAGTGGGAACAAGGTTCCAGGCTTACATAGATTGTGGAGCGTTTCAATAAAGACTCATCTTTGACGGAACGGATGGCGTTAACTTCGGCATGTGCCTCTCCGCAACGAATATGATAACCCTCACCGATAATACGCCCGTCACACACGATGACAGCCCCTACCATCGGGTTGGGAGATACATTACATAACCCGTTCCCGGCGAGCTCAATGCAGCGTCTCATGTATTTTTCTTCTTCCATTTTGGTGCTCTTCGCTATATTATTCTTACTTTTGCAGTCCGAAATTGTAAATATATGAATCGTATCACTACTTACATACGCCAGTCCTTGCAGGATATTTATCCGCCGGAAGAGGTCAAAGCTCTTACAATGCTGATCTGTTGCGACATGTTATGTTTGGATGCGCTTGATATTTACCTCGGCAAAGATATAATTTTATCCGAATGCAAAGAGCGTGAATTAGAAAACATTATATTCCGTTTGCAGAAAAACGAGCCGATACAGTACATTCGTGGCTTTGCGGAGTTTGATGGAAGGAGATTCAAAGTGGCTCCCGGCGTACTGGTTCCTCGTCCTGAGACTGCGGAATTGGTGGATTTAATCGCCCGGGAGAATACGGATGCCCGCCACTTATTAGATATAGGTACGGGGAGCGGATGTATCGCGATCTCTTTGGCTAAAAAACTTCCGAATGCTAAAGTAGAGGCGTGGGATATTTCGGAAGATGCATTGGCAATTGCATACGCTAATAATGAGGAACTGGAAGCAGGCGTCGTGTTTCGGCAAAGAGATGTTTTGTCCGATGATTGGGAGAAAACCTCTTCTTTTGATATTATCGTCAGTAATCCGCCTTATGTGACAGAAGCGGAAAAGGACGGAATGGACGCCAATGTACTTGATTGGGAACCGGAACTTGCCTTATTTGTTCCTGATGATGACCCGTTGCGGTTTTATCGCCGGATTGCAGATTTGGGCCGTGATTTGCTTTTGCCGGGCGGCAGACTTTATTTTGAAATAAACCAGGCTTATGGCCGGGAAACAGCACACATACTTGAAATGAACCAATATCGTGATGTTCGTGTTATAAAAGACATATTTGGAAAAGATAGAATAGTTACAGCTAACCGATGAGTGCACAATTAACAGATGAAGAGGCTTTAAATCGTGTTGCCTCTTATTGCTCTACTGCCGAGCATTGCCGGGCAGAAATAAATGAGAAGTTACAACGTTGGGGAATTGCCTATGATACCATTGCGCGTATTCTTAACCGACTGGAAGCGGAGAAGTTTATCGATGATGAACGTTTCTGCAGGGCTTTTGTGAACGATAAGTTCCGGTTTGCCAAGTGGGGAAAGATGAAAATAGCCCAGGGGCTCTATATGAAACGGATTCCCTCTGACGTGGCGTGGCGTTATCTGAATGAGATTGATGAAGATGAATATCTTTCCATTCTGCGTGATTTGTTGGCGTCCAAACGGAAAAGTATTCATGCGCAAGATGAATATGAACTGAATGGAAAACTGATGCGATTTGCCATGAGCCGTGGATTTGAACTGAAAGATATCAAGCGTTGTATAGACGTTCCCGATGAGGAGGAACAAATTGGCTGAAAAAATAAACGGATTCTTCTTTTTATTCTCGTTCAATTTCTGTACTTTTGCGGCAAATAATTAATAGTTAGTTTAGTTATGAAAAACTTAGAGAGACTATTTGCGGAGAAACTGTTGAAGATTAAAGCTATTAAACTTCAACCCGCTAACCCTTTCACATGGGCTTCAGGATGGAAATCCCCCTTTTACTGTGATAACCGTAAAACTCTGTCCTATCCTTCTCTTCGTAATTTTGTGAAGATTGAAATTACACGTCTGATATTGGAGCGATTCGGACAGGTGGATGCGATTGCAGGTGTGGCGACTGGTGCTATCCCGCAGGGAGCTTTGGTGGCTGATGCATTGAATTTACCGTTCGTGTATGTTCGTTCTACCCCCAAAGACCATGGATTGGAAAACCTGATCGAAGGTGAACTTCGTCCGGGTATGAAAGTTGTAGTGGTAGAAGATTTGATTTCTACGGGTGGTAGCAGTTTGAAGGCTGTGGAAGCAATTCGTCGCGATGGTTGCGAAGTGATTGGTATGGTTGCGGCTTATACTTACGGATTCCCTGTTGCTGAAGAGGCATTTAAGAATGCCAAAGTGACTTTGGTGACATTGACCAATTACGAAGCTGTGCTCGATGTGGCTCTTCGTACAGGTTACATTGAAGAAGAAGACATACAGACATTGAACGAATGGCGTAAAGACCCCGCTCATTGGGATGCTGGAAAATAAGGACTTTGTTTTAAAACATATTTGTGAAAAAAGAACTATTCGGACATGAATTGGCCGGATTGTTCTTTTTTTGTTTTATACTAAAAGAATATTATGAGTAATTTTGAGAGTAGTGTTAAGGTAATACCTTACAGTCAGGAACGTGTATATAACAAACTTTCGGACTTGAGTAATCTGGAAGCTGTCAAAGATCGTTTGCCGCAAGATAAGGTGCAGGATTTGAGCTTTGATTCAGATACATTGAGCTTTAGTGTGCCGCCTGTTGGGCAACTGACACTGCAAATAATAGAACGTGAACCCTGTAAATGTATAAAGTTAGCAACGACTAATTCACCAATCCCTTTTAATATGTGGATCCAACTGGTTGAAACTGGCGAGGAAGAATGTAAGATGAAAGTAACCATCGGAATGGATATTAATCCGTTTATGAAAGCAATGGTGCAGAAACCTCTTCAGGAAGGTCTGGAGAAGATGGTTGAAATGCTGGCAATTATTAATTATTAAATCTGCTATTATTTGAGAAAGCTTATGGCACAGAAACTTTGGGAGAAATCCGTACAGGTGAATAAAGATATTGAACGCTTCACGGTTGGTCGTGACCGGGAGATGGATCTTTATTTGGCTAAGCATGATGTGCTTGGTTCTATGGCTCACATTACGATGCTCGAGAGCATTGGCTTGTTGACGAAAGAAGAACTGGAACTGTTGCTGGCTGAATTGAAGAATATTTATGCTTCGGCTGAAAAAGGGGAATTTGTTATAGAAGACGGAGTGGAAGATGTTCATTCCCAAGTAGAATTGATGCTGACCCGCCGTTTAGGTGACATAGGAAAGAAAATCCATAGCGGCCGTTCGCGAAATGACCAGGTGTTGCTGGACTTGAAACTCTTTACCCGTACGCAAATTAAGGAAATAGCTGAAGCGGTAGAACAACTCTTTCATGTGTTGGCTCGCCAAAGTGAGCGGTATAAAATGTATTGATGCCCGGTTATACTCATTTACAGATTGCCATGCCCTCTTCTTTCGGATTATGGTTTGGCGCTTACGCTGAAAGTCTGGTAGATGATATGATGTTTCTGCAAGCTGCGTTCAAAATGTGTAACCGTAATCCGTTGGGGTCTGCTGCCGGATATGGTTCGTCTTTCCCGCTGAACCGTACAATGACGACTGAACTGCTTGGGTTTGATTCGATGAACTACAATGTGGTGTATGCGCAAATGGGACGTGGAAAGTTGGAGCGTAATGTTGCTTTTGCATTGGCTACGATTGCCGGTACAATTGCCAAACTGGCTTTCGATGCCTGTATGTTCAACAGTCAGAACTTTGGTTTTGTGAAGTTGCCCGACGATTGTACTACGGGATCCAGTATTATGCCCCATAAGAAAAATCCGGATGTGTTTGAACTTACACGTGCCAAATGCAACAAACTGCAATCGCTTCCCCAACAGATTATGATGATTGCCAACAACCTGCCTTCCGGTTATTTCCGTGATTTGCAGATTATCAAAGAGGTCTTTTTGCCGGCTTTCCAGGAATTGAAAGATTGTTTGCAGATGACAACCTATATCATGGACGAGATTAAAGTAAATGAACACATTCTTGATGATGATAAGTACTTGCTTATTTTTAGTGTAGAAGAGGTGAATCGTCTGGCACGTGAAGGTATGCCTTTCCGTGATGCATATAAAAAAGTAGGGCTGGATATTGAAGCCGGTAAATTTTCTCATAGTAAAGAAGTACATCACACTCATGAAGGAAGTATCGGTAACCTTTGTAACGCGGAGATTTCTGCTCTGATGCAACAAGTTGTTGATGGATTCAACTTCTGTGGGATGGAGAAGGCGGAGAAAGCGCTGCTTGGAAGATAAAAAGAGCTTTCGGAGGATAGTTTTTTAAACTTTCCTCCGAAAAGATTTGGCAGAAACAAGTAAACTGCTTATCTTTGCACCCGTTGAAAAAACGCGGAAATAGCTCAGTTGGTAGAGCATAACCTTGCCAAGGTTAGGGTCGCGAGTTCGAGTCTCGTTTTCCGCTCTTTCTTTGAAAGGATGCTCGAATGGTGGAATGGTAGACACGAAGGACTTAAAATCCTTTGGCCATTGCGGCTGTGCGGGTTCAAGTCCCGCTTCGAGTACGAGTATTCTTTAGAGGCTTTATGAATCATCGATTCATGAAGCCTTTTTTTTTAATGAGTGTACTGTATACATTTGATTTGTTTTTTAGGTCTGTGTTGTGTTTGCTTGGAGAAATAAATCAAAATTAAGTGCCGATATATTTTTTATTGTGTTCTTAATCTTTTATTTTGCTTTTAGATTATGACTGATGCTTTAATATTATACTGAATTATTCCTTTATATTGGAATATCTGATTTTATTGTTAACACTGGAAATACTAGAGAGATGGGAAATGACGACAGGCAGATTGAATTAAAATTTCAGAAGTTTTTTACTATCAACTTTCCTAAAGTGAAAAACTTTGCTCAAATGCTTCTTAAGTCAGAAGCGGAAGCGGAAGATGTAGCTCAAGATGTTTTCTGTAAACTCTGGTTGCAGCCTGAAATATGGCTGGATACTGATAAAGACCTGGATAATTACATTTTTATAATGACCAGGAATATTGTTTTGAATATCTTTAAACACCAGCAAATAGAACAGGAATATCAAGATGAGGTTGTCGAAAAAACTTTTCTTTATGAGTTGACAGAGAAAGAAGAGATTTTGGATAATGTATATTATAAGGAAATGCTGATGATTATTCAGCTTACTTTGGAGAAAATGCCGAAGCGTCGGAGGCTGATATTTGAACTTAGTCGTTTCAAGGGGTTGAGTCATAAGGAAATTGCTGATAAACTTGATGTTTCTATTCGTACAATAGAGCATCAGGTCTATTTGGCATTAATTGAATTGAAGAAGATACTTGTCTTATTTATTTTTTTTCTCAAATATTTTTAAGTAGTCTGTGCGGGGTAGTTGTATTTAGTATATAAAGCCCAAAAAAGAAAGAAAAAAGGTTTATGAGAAACTATATTCAACAACTTGTAGAGTTATTCGGACACAATGACTATTCAGTCGGTACGCAAAAAAAAGTACAACGATGGCTGGCTGATGAAGAGCATGCTGCTGAAAAGGAAGAGGCACTCCGTATGCTTTGGAAACAGGCGGGTGAACGGGAAGTTCCTGATGGAATGCAGCGGTCGATACGGCATATGCGGCAGAATATAGGAATGCAACCTGTTTCTCATAAAAATTATCGGTTACTTATATGGAGAGCGGCGGCTATTCTCTTATTGGCTGTGTCATCTGTTTCTGTTTATCTGATGCTGGAAAAAGACAGACCTGTAAAAGACTTGGTGGAATGTTATATACCAACGGCAGAAATTCATGAAATTACCTTACCTGACGGTACACATGTCATGCTGAACTCAAAAAGTACCTTATTATATCCGGAACAGTTTGCGGGAGATACTCGAAGTGTATATTTGATTGGCGAGGCTAACTTTAAAGTGAAACCGGATAAAAAACATCCTTTTATTGTAAAGGCGAATGATTATCAGGTCACTGCCTTAGGTACGGAATTCAATGTAAGCGCTTATCCGGAAAGTAACGAGTTGATTGCCACTTTGCTTGAAGGTAGTGTAAAAGTGGAATTCAATAATCTGATATCTAATGTTATTCTAAGGCCTAATGAGCAATTGATATATAACAAACATACGAAAGAACATAACCTGCAATTGCCGGAGATAGATGATGTGACCGCATGGCAGCGTGGAGAATTGGTCTTTAGCAATATGTATTTGGAGGATATTTTCACAAGTCTTGAACGTAAATTCCCTTATGCCTTTGTTTATAGTCTTCATAGTATGAAGCAGAATACCTATAGTTTCCGTTTCCAGAAGCAAGCAAATTTGGAAGAGATTATGGGAATCATATCACAGGTAGTGGGTGATGTAAACTATGTAATCAAAGGAAATAAATGCTATGTAACTAACAAAAAATAAACCAGTTGTAAAACCTATTTAAATTGAAAATACTATGTGAAAAAGTATCCGGAAGGAATGCCCGTTCCTTCCGGATGTGAAATCAAGTTCTCCTTAATATTAGCGTGTATTGACGCTATTCTGAATGATCCTAGAATAATAACCAATTAACTAATACTAAAGATGCTACAAATTTACGAAAAATAGCAGAACAAATAGCTCATAAGTGGGTCTTTCTCACTTTTTTAAGCCTATTGTTACTAACGTCTACCCTAGCTTTTGCTCAAAGTGGTAATAAAATTACTATTCAGCAGAAGAATATCACTGTTGTTGATGCTCTGAAAACTGTAGAAAAACAGTCAAAAATGTCTATTAACTATAGTGATTCCGAATTAAAAGGAAAAGAAATAGCAAATCTTAATTTGCAGAATGTTTCTGTGCCGGCAGCACTTGATGTAATCTTAAAAGGAACAGGTTTCGCTTATCAAATTCAAGGTAATTATATTATAATTACTGAAAAGAAACCTGCAGTTACACAAACTGTAAAAGAGATTAGAGGAAAAGTCGTTGATGAGAGTGGTGAGCCATTAATTGGAGTAAATGTATCTGTGGAGGGTAGCTCTACGGGACAATTACAGATTTTGATGGAAACTTCTCCATAAAGGCACCGGATAACCCTCAATTTAAAGTTTCTTATATAGGATATGCTGCTCAGGTCATCCCAGTTTCAAAAAAAGATTTCTATCAAGTTGTCATGAAACAGGATACAGAGGTTTTGGATGAAGTTGTTGTTACGGCATTAGGTATCAAACGTGCGGAAAAGGCACTGTCTTATAGTGTACAACAGATTAAGAGTGATGAATTGACTACTGTGAAAGATGCAAACTTTGTGAACTCTTTAAATGGTAAGATCGCTGGTGTGACCATAAATAAGAGTGCAAGCGGTGCCGGTGGTGCAACACGCGTTGTGATGCGCGGTGCCAAATCTCTTGAAGGGGATAACAATGCTTTATATGTGGTAGATGGTATTCCTTTGTTCAATACAAATATGGGAAATACAGACAGTGGAATTATGGGTGAAGGTAAAGCTGGTACAGAAGGTGTTGCGGACTTTAACCCGGAAGATATTGAAAGCATTTCTGTGTTGAGTGGTCCTTCAGCCGCTGCGTTGTATGGTAGTAGTGCGGCGAACGGGGTCATCCTGATAACAACCAAAAAGGTAAAGAGGGCAAATTATCCATTCAGTTCTCCTCTTCTACCGAGTTTAGCAAAGCGTACATGACTCCGGAATTTCAAAATACATATGGAAACAAGAAAGATATGTATGAAAGTTGGGGAGAGAAATTGCCAACTCCGTCGAGTTACGACCCTAAGCATGATTTCTTCAATACTGGTACGAATTTCATTAACTCATTAACATTGACTACAGGAACTAAGCAGAATCAGACATTTGCTTCTATCTCATCTACCAATTCCAATGGTATCGTGCCCAATAATACATACGACCGTTTAAACTTCACCATTCGTAACACTTCTACATTCCTGAACGATAAGTTACAACTAGACTTGGGAGCATCGTATGTGAAACAAAAAGATAAGAACATGGTTTCGCAAGGGCAGTATTGGAATCCGGTGATGGCTGCTTATTTGTTTCCACGCGGTGAGAATTTTGAGGATATAAAGAATTTTGAACGCTACGATGAGAGCCGTAATTTACCGGTGCAATACTGGCCTGTAGGTGAGTCTACTTATGCCTCTCAAAATCCTTATTGGACAGCTTATCGTAATGTAGCTACCAATGAAAAGAGTCGTTATATGTTTAATGTGGGATTGACCTATAAAATAACCGATTGGCTGAATGTTGCCGGTCGTTTCAGAATGGACGATACCTATGTAAGTTTTGAGCGTAATATTTACGCTTCTTCCGATCAGAAGTTCGCAGAAGGTAATAAAGGGCATTACGGATACAGTAATTATAATGATCGTCAGGAGTATGCCGACTTTATGCTGAATATCAACAAGCGCATTCAGGATTTCAGTCTTGCTGCCAACCTTGGTTGGAGTTATTCTAATTATTGGGCTTTGGAAAGGGGATACAAGGGTGCCTTACTTAAGCTCCCCAATAAATTTACCACAACTAACATCGATACAAAAAATGGACGTATCTCCGAAAAAGGAGGAGGTGACAGTATGCGTAACCACGCCATCTTTGCCAACGTGGAATTGGGTTGGAAAAGTATGCTTTATTTGACTTTGACCGGACGTAACGAGTGGAATTCCCGTCTGGTAAATACCAATGAGGAATCTTTCTTCTATCCTTCCGTGGGACTATCGGCCATTGTATCTGAAATGGTAAAACTACCTGAATTTATCTCTTACTTAAAAGTACGTGGCTCTGTCACTGGAGTAGGTGCTCCGGTTTCTCGTTCAGGTTTGACTCCGGGTACGGTGACTGATCCGCTTGTGGGTGGTCTTTTGAATCCTACCTATATCTATCCTTTCACCGATTTCAAGGCAGAACGTACTAAATCTTATGAATTTGGTTTGAGCTTGCGTCTGTGGAATAAGTTGAGTGCGGAAGTTACTTACTATCACTCTAATACGAAGAACCAAACATTCTTGGGCGAACTTCCGAGTATACCGGATACAAGCAAATCTATTTGCAGGCAGGTGATGTAGAGAACCGTGGTTGGGAAGCCTCATTGGGATATAGTGATAAACTTAATAACGGATTGTCTTTCTCTTCTACTTTGATTTTTTCACGTAATGTCAACGAAATCAAAGAAATGGTAACTAATTATGAGACAGGTTTAGAGGGAACTTCACCTATTAATATTCCCGAAGTAGTGAAAGACAAAGGTCGTACGATTTTGAAAGTGGGCGGTAGCATTCATGATATTTATGCCAACACATTCTTTAAGAAAGACAGTCAAGGGTTTGTGGCAGTAGAAAGTGACGGCAAATTTGGTATGGAAAGAGGTGAACCTGTCTATTTGGGCAAAACTTCTCCTGATTTCAATCTTGGTTGGAGCAATGCATTGTCATACAAAGGTTTTGGTCTGAACTTCTTGGTCAACGGACGCTTTGGTGGCGTAGTAACTTCTTCTACCGAAGCTTTGCTTGACCGTTTTGGGGTTTCTAAACGTTCGGCTGAAGCACGGGATGCCGGGGGAGCCTTGATAAAAAATCAAGGTAGAGTAGACGCAAAGGCTTATTATCAAATGATTGGCACAGGAAACTATGAAACTTCCGGTTATTATGTGTACAGTGCTACCAATATTCGTTTGCAAGAGTTATCGCTCAGCTACACTATGCCTAATAAATGGTTTGGTAATGTGCTGAGAGATGTCACGGTTTCGTTCATCGCAAACAATCCTTGGATGTTATACTGTGAGGCTCCGTTTGATCCGGAACTAACACCTTCTACTAGTACTTATGGACAGGGTAACGACTACTTTATGCAGCCAAGTGTGCGTAGCTTTGGTTTTGGCATTAAATTTAAATTATGATAAACCAACTTTATTATGAAAAAGATAAATCAATATAAACTCTTAGTGTGTATATGCTTCTTGTCATTTTTGACGGCATGTGATTATGAAAGAATCAATACGAATCCGTTTGAAATGACTGAAGAAGAAGGACTAATGGATGGTTTTGCTGTGGGTGGTTTGGTCACGGCTATGCAACAAACTGTTTTCCCGGTGGGTACACAAGCCGATGATACAGACATTATTAATCAATATCAGACTGATTATCATCTTTCGGCCGATTGTTGGAGTGGTTTCTTCGGGCAGAATAACTCTACCGGTTGGAATTCTGGTCGTAACAATACAACCTATTTTCTTATTGACAGTTGGATTGCGGGTACTTATACGCGTTCGTATACCAACGCGTTTAATTCTTGGAAAAAATTGAAAGTATTTTCAGAAAAGAATGATGCTCCTGAAATCTATGCGTTGGCACAAATTTTGAAAATCTCGGCTTGGCACAAGACATTGGAGTGTTTCGGACCGATGCCTTATACTCATGCTGCCAATCCGACTATGAATATACCTTTCGATTCGGAAAAGGTGGTATATACTGCTATGTTTCAAGATTTGACCGATGCTATTAACGTACTGACAGAAAAAGCTGTAAACGGTGTAAAAGTGATGGAAGAATACGATGCGGTTTATGCGGGTGACACCAAGAAATGGGTGAAATACGCCAATTCATTGATGCTTCGTTTGGCAATACGCGTTCGCTTTGCCGATGAAGAAATGGCAAAGAAGTATGCTACCCAGGCGGTCGGACATTCTATAGGCGTAATGACTGCAAGGGATGATGAAGCACAAATGAGTGTAGGGGGCCGGCATTACTTTCCGTAATAACATTGAATGGTTGTCTGAAACGTACGAGGAATCACGTATGGGATCATCTATGTTCTCTTACTTAGTGGGGTATGATGACCCTCGTTTAGGTGCTTATTTTAAACCTGTAGATGCGGCAAGTACAGTAGGTCAACCTGCTTATGACGGTAAGAAATATCAAGCAGTACCTTCCGGACATACTTTTGCACCGAATGATGTTTATAAATTGTTCTCCAAACCAAAGATTGAAAGTAATACTCCGACCTATTGGTTGCGTGCCTCCGAAGTTTATTTCTTGCGTGCCGAAGCGGCTTTGGTATGGCCTGCCGATTTTGGTAGTGCCGATGCGCTTTATAAACAAGGTATTGAAATGTCGTTTCAGGAAAATGGTATAACGACTTCTGTGGATACTTACATGAACTCTAATAAGGTACCGGTGAAGCATGAATTCACAGGCTCTTATGCTTGTAGTTTCCCTGCTCCTTCTACTGCTACTGCTAAATTTGAAGGTAGCACAGAGCAGAAGTTAGAGAAGATCATGATTCAGAAGTGGATTGCGCTTTTCCCTAATGGTCAGGAAGCTTGGACGGAGTGGAGAAGAACCGGATATCCGAAATTGAATCCTGTAATGGTAAATAATGGTTCGAGTCAAGGTGCAACCAAAGAGAGTGGTGTACGTCGTATGATTTACCCTACAAGTTTTTACCAAACAGAAGATGGACAAGCTATTTACAATGCAGCTTTACTGTTGCTTAATAACGGTCAAGGTGGCGAGGATAAATCTTCAACCCGCTTGTGGTGGGATTGTAAACGATAACCTATAATCACTATTTTGATACAAAATGAAGAATATGAAAACATTAAGAAAATTATTATATCTCCTCCCTTTGGCAGGCTTAATGGTAGCAACTTCCTGCACTGAAGTGGAAAATATAGATATGGAGCACATCGGAGGTAATAACACGATGGGTGATAGTGAATATTATGCCAACTTGCGTGCCTACAAGGCAACTGCTTGGAACTATGGACGTCCCGTTGCTTTCGGATGGTATTCCAACTGGTCTCCTGCCGGAGCTTATCGAAAAGGATATCTGACCTCTATGCCAGATAGCATGGACTTTGTTTCCATGTGGAGCGGTGCTCCCGGACGTTACGATATCACTCCTGAACAGAAAGCAGATAAAGAGTTTGTACAAAAAGTAAAAGGTACTAAGCTATTGCAAGTGAGCCTGCTTTCATATATAGGCAAGGGGGCAACTCCGAATTCGGTATATGCCCCTGTAGAAAAACAGGCGGAGGAAGAAGGTTGGAGTGACTCCAAATTGGAAGAAGCGAAAAAGAAAGCTCGTTGGGAATTTTGGGGATTTGAAGGACAATTCGAAAGTGAAAATCATTATGAATGTTTAGGGAAATTTGCCAAAGCTCTTTGTGATTCTCTGGATGCAAATGAGTGGGATGGTTACGATGTTGACTGGGAAATCGGAAGCGGTGTGTTCGATATGGATGGAACGCTGAGTGCTGATAAACATCTGATTCATTTGATTAAAGAGATGAATAAATACATTGGACCGAAGAGTGACCCTGAAGGTAAAGGACACAAAATGATTTGTATTGATGGTAAAATCTATGGTCTTACCACCGAGTTGGATGAGTATGTCGATTATTGGATTATACAAAGCTATGGCTCTTCTAGACCTAGTCTTGAAGGCTATGGGATAGATCCTAAGAAAATAATCTGCACAGAAAATTTCGAAAAGTATGCTGTCAATGGTGGCCAACTGCTTAACCAAGCTACTCATATGCCGTCAAAAGTTATAAAGGTGGAATAGGGGCTTATCGTTTCGATAACGATTATGACAATACTCCCGACTACAAGTGGATGCGTCAAGCCATTCAAATAAATCAGAAGGTTTTCAATGAATGGAAAGCAAACCAAAGCAAAGAAGAAAATAAGTCAGAATAGACGGGTTGGTAAATCAATAAAACGAAAGAATTATGAACAAACATAGATTCAATTATTTGGTGTTAGGAGGCATGGCATTGCTGATGAGCGCTTGCAATAACAGCGAGAGTGACCTGTTAGAGCCTAAACTTTATTTTGAAAATAGGGAATATGTATTCTCGTTAGAAGATGAAAGTGAAGTAAAGACTTTTGATTTATCTTCAAGGCTTTCTTCTAGGGTCTCCTCGCAGGTAGATGTATCGTATATCATAGCCGATCAAAGTGTGTTGGATGAATATAATACGCAGTATGGAACAGCTTATGAAATGTTCGATACATCAAATGTAAAATTAAGCAGTACAACTTCAACTATTCCAAGTGGAAAGTTGTACGCGGAAAACGTGCAGTTGGAACTCTCTAACTTAGAGATGCTTGAGGAAGGGAAATCATATGCCTTGCCAGTGCGTGTGCAGTCGACTTCTATATCGACTCTTCCCGGGACAAGCATTGCTTATTTCATTCTCTCTAAACCTCTAAAAATAACGAAGGTCGGTACATTTAATAGTAATTACATTTCAGTAAAATTCCCGGTTGGAACTTATTTCTCGTCATTCACTTATGAAGCATTGGTTTATATCGACAGGTTTGGCGATAATAATACGATTATGGGAACTGAAGGCAAAATGATTCTTCGTATTGGTGACGCAGGAGGAGGAGTAACTCCTAGGGATATTCTGGAAGTAGCAGGAACACAGGGGTATAAAGTCAAGGAGGCATTACAAGCGAAACGTTGGTATCATATCGCTTTGACTTATGATCAGCCTTTAGGAAAAACGGCTATTTATGTCAATGGTTCGAAATGGGCTGGATCAGACTGGGCCATCCCAGGTTTTGATCCGAATTCAGATGTAGGTTTCAACATCGGTAAGATTCCGAGATTCCCATGGGGAGAACGTCCGTTGTATGGTAAAATGTGTGAACTTCGTGTTTGGAGTGTGGCTCGTACGGAAAATCAGCTTAAACAGAATGTACTGGGCGTTGATCCGAAATCGGATGGGTTGGCACTCTATTATAAACTGAATGGATCGGAAGTTGAAGAAGGCGGAGTCATTACAGATGCTACCGGTAAAATAAATGGCACAACTAATGGTATAAGAATTACCACACTGGATACTCCGGTGACTATTGAATAGTGACAAATACAAGTTTGTGAAATATCCATGGAACCCAATCAGTTCATCGGTAAATAAATAGCTGAACTTGAATAGACATGGACTGTTTTTGGGGGAAAAGGTAGAAGGGAAACCTGCGAATCAAGCTAAATGCTTGTTCGTAGGTTTTTCTATATCTCTGATAGCCTTTGCTATATCAAAAAGTTGACTTATCTCAGCATATAAGTTCTGATGAGTTATATTTTTGTAGTTTTGTATAAGAAAGGAGTTTTAGTCATATTTAAATTTTCTCTAAAAAGTTTTCTATTCACATATAAAATATATTCCTTTGCAGCGTTTAATACTAATGGATATACTGAATGGCTCAAATCAACTTCAATTCGATATATACAGCTTATTATAGGAAAGCTTTCCTGTTTACCTTGTCGTATGTCCACAACGACCAGGTTGCAGAGGATATCGTTTCGGAGGCAATCATTCATTTATGGGAATTGAGTAAGGAGCGGGAGATTCCGAGTGTTGAGGCCATATTGATAACTTATATTCGCAGTAAATCACTTAATTATCTGAAACATATACAGGCTCAGGAAAATGTCTACCAAACCTTGCTTGATAAAGGGCAGCGTGAACTGGAGATTCGTATATCGACATTGGAAGCCTGCGACCCTAATGAAATATTATCGGAAGAACTACGGGCAAAAGTAAAAACACTACTGGCTGGTATGCCTGAGAAAACCCGAATTGCTTTCATATACGACCGATTGGACGGTAAATCTCATAAAGAGATAGCCGAAGAATTGGGGATAAGTGTGAAAGGAGTAGAATATCATATTAGTAGGGCGGTTAAAATGTTACGTGACAATCTTAAAGACTACGCTCCATTCTTATTTTTCTTCATTTGAACCGGTGTCATAGGTCTGTTTTTCCACTTTTTTTTGAGTAATAACAAAAAAAATCGCATTTCTTACTAGGGAATATTCTTAGTGGGTGGTATTCTTAATGAAAGGGGGCAAATACCCCGACTTATAATTGTTTATAAACTATACCTCATCATGGATAAAGAATTACTGTTGAAATATATTTCAGGCAAGGCATCTCAGCAAGAGAAAGAGGAGGTTGCCTCCTGGATTGATGCGGATGCTGCTAATCTTAAAGAGTTCATTTCACTTCGTAAAAGTTACGATACGTTTTTATGGCAGGATACAGAAAGTCTTTCTCGGAAAACGAAAAAGATTTTCTCGTTACGTCCTGTTGCACGGCGGGTATGGCAGATTGCAGCTATGTTTGCGATGGCTTTCGGCTTGAGTTATATAATGATACAGGCTTTCCAAAAAGAAAATGTAGAAATGCAGACAGTTTATGTGCCTGCCGGACAACGTACTCAAGTAACACTTGCTGATGGAACCATGGTGTGGGTGAACGGAAAGAGTACATTAACCTTTCCCAACCGTTTTTCTTCCCATACACGCAAGGTTGAACTTGATGGAGAAGCTTATTTTGATGTTCGGAAAGACCCGGAGAAGCAATTCATTGTTTCCACTGCCCATCAGTCTGCTATAAAGGTATTGGGAACAAAATTTAATGTAAAAGCATACAAGGAAGCAGATGAGGTTATTACAACCTTGGTCGAAGGAAAGGTCAACTTTGAATTCTGCAATGTTGCCCGGCAACCACAATATATCGTGATGGCTCCCGGACAAAAACTAGTCTATAATTCATTGGATGGGCGAACTGAGCTTCATGCAACTTCCGGTGAACGTGAACTTTCATGGAAAGATGGTAAGATCATTTTCCGGCAGACATCTTTGCGGGAGGCTTTGGATATTTTGGCGGACAGATATAATGCAGAATTTACAGTTCGTGAGAATGTGCCTTACGATGATTCATTTTCCGGAACCTTTACCAACCGGAATCTGGAACAGATACTTAATTTTATCAGTGTCTCTTCAAAAGTACGTTGGCGTTATTTGAATAACAATGGAACTGCCGGTAAAGAAAAGATAAAAATAGAGATATTTATTTAGTGCTAGAAAATATAAAACCTTGAAAACCAAAACTTATTGCCATGAAAAACAAAGACCCTTAAAAACAAAAAAATACGGGATGATATTGGCCGTATCTTCCCGTATGAGCCTCAGTAATTGTGAACTACTTGTTTGCAGACAAGTATAACTACCAATTTTCTAATTAAACTCGTTACAAATCTATGCAAAATTATTGTATCGTCCAATTTCTTGGAGGATTAAAGTCGCTTAGACGAACCTTAAAGGAAATATCGTTGGCTATGAAATTACTATTAATGCTACTCGTTTGTTCTGTCGGGCTTGCCTATGCGTCCGACGGATATGCACAAAGAAATTCTATTTCGTTGAACGTGAAGAATAGTACTATTGAAGAAGTGCTACACACGATTGAACGTGAATCCGGATTCGGCTTTTTTATTAACAGCAAGAATCTGAACCTCAATCGCCGGGTAACAGTTTCAGTATCAGATAAAAATATCTTTCAGGTATTGAAGCAAGTGTTTGAAGGTACAAATATCGAATATAAAGTATTGGATAATCAAATTGTACTGACAGCTAAAGAAACGAAAGTTGCTCAGCAAAAGGCGCAAACCATTAAAGGTACGGTGGTTGATAAAAGTGGTGAACCGCTAATTGGCGTTTCCATTGTGGAAAAAGGAACCACTAATGGAACGGTGACGGATCTTGACGGAAATTATACGCTGACGCTTCAAACAGCCAATCCGATATTAATATTTTCATATGTAGGCTATCAGAAAAAAGAACTGCCTGTTATCGGTTCGGTCTTGAATGTTACTTTGGAAGACGATTCTCAAGTGTTGAACGAAGTGGTGGTTACCGCCCTTGGCATTAAGAAAGAAGCGAAAGCGCTTTCTTATAATGTTCAGGAGGTATCTGCCAATGAAATTGTTGGTGTTAAGGATGCTAACTTCGTAAACAGCTTGTCCGGTAAAATTGCCGGTGTGGTTATCAACTCCAGTTCATCCGGTATAGGTGGCGGAGCGAAGGTGGTGATGCGTGGAGCAAAATCTCTTTCTGGAAATAATAATGCACTGTATGTGATTGACGGTATTCCGATGCCTTCATTGGAAACTACACAGCCGGACGACTTTATGACTGGTATGGGACAGTCCGGTGACGGTGCTTCCATGATTAATCCCGAAGATATTGAAACCATGTCTGTATTAAGTGGTGCCGCAGCTTCTGCACTTTATGGTAGTGATGCCGCCAATGGCGTTATCATGATTACTACGAAGAAAGGTGCGAAAGATAAACTTCGTGTCAGCTATGCTAACAATACCTCGTTCTTTAATCCGTTTGTAACTCCGGAGTTTCAAAATACTTATGGTGCAGCTACAGGCGAACTGAAAAGTTGGGGGCAGAAAATGGGACAACCCAGTAACTATGATCCGTTAGATTTTTATCAGACAGGATGGAATGAAACTAACTCTTTGACTATCAGCAATGGTAATGAGAAGAATCAGACATTCCTTTCTATGGCTGCTACTAATGCAGCGGGCATTGTTCCGAATAATACATTGGATCGTTACAACTTCACTATCCGGAATACAACGAGTATGCTTAATGACCGTTTACGTCTCGACTTGAGTGCTAGTTACATGAATGTGCGCGAACAGAATATGCTATCGCAGGGCAGTATTTTAATCCGATAGTTCCTGTCTATCTGATGTCGCCGAGCTACAGTCTGGATATGCTTCAACAGTTCGAGATGTATAACGAAACTCGTAACTTCAAAACGCAATATTGGCCGTGGGATAATCAGGGAATTGCTTTGCAGAATCCATATTGGATTGTCAACCGCGACAATTTTATCAATCATAAGAATCGTTTTCTTGTAAGTGGAGGTTTGAATTTTGAAATCACTAAAGGTATCACATTGGGGGCACGTGCCAAAATGGATTATACCTCGGCTCTGTTTGAAAAGAAATATTCGGCATCTACTGATAATATCTTTTGTCAGGACTTTGGCGGATATTATAAAGGCGATGCTTCTACCCGTCAGCTTTATGGTGATGTGATGTTGAATATAGATAAATATTTTGGTGATTTCTCATTAACAGCTACGCTAGGAACCAGCATTCAAGATGTCAACTACCAGTATTTCGATGTCGGTGGTAGTTTGAACTCGGTAGCCAATAGCTTTACAACGCTTAACTTGATGCCGTCTACCGTGAAGTTTCAGCAAGATGGTTATCATGACCAGACGCAATCTATTTTTGCTACCGCACAGTTAGGATGGAAAAGCAAACTTTATTTGGATGTAACAGGGCGTGTTGACTGGTCTTCTGCTTTGGCATGGACTGATACGAAGTCAGTCGCTTATCCATCGGTAGGTTTTTCCGCAATTCTGACAGAACTGTTGCCTATCAAGAACGATGTGCTTACTTTCTTGAAAGTGCGTGGTTCGTATAGTGAGGTAGGAAATGCTCCTACACGTTATATTGCTTATCAGACCTATCCGTATGAGTCGGCTTCTCCCACAACAGCTACTACGTATCCTAACACAGATATTAAGCCGGAGCGTACCAAGGCATGGGAAGTCGGTTTGCAGTCTCATCTTTGGAATGATAAATTGGAGTTGAACGTATCTTTGTATAAGACATCCACCTACAACCAATTGTTTAATCCTTCACTCCCCTCATCTTCCGGTTATTCTTCCATCTATGTCAATGGTGGACAAGTGGATAACAAAGGTATTGAGCTCAGTCTGACATTGAATCAGCCTCTCGGACCGGTGAAATGGAACTCTACGTTCACTTACACTCTCAACCGCAATAAAATTAAAAAGTTGTTGAAGCCGACCACTTTGTCAGGCGGAGAAGTTATCAGCCAAGACATGATGGATTTTGGCGGGCTTGAAATCGTGAAGTCACGTCTTTATGAGGGTGGTTCTGTCGGTGACTTGTATGTGACCGCTCTTCGTACAGATCATCACGGGTATATTGATGTGGATTATGTCAATAATACAGTGGCTATCGACAACAAAGCTGGCAAACTTAAGGATGGTTTGATTTATGCCGGTAATTCTCAAGCCAAATATATGATGGGGTGGCGTAACTCTTTCTCTTGGAAAGGGCTGACATTGAGTTGTTTGGTTAATGCCCGTATCGGTGGTGTGGTTGTTTCGCAGACTCAAGCATTGATGGATGCTTATGGTGTTTCCAAAGCTACTGCTACGGCACGCGATTTAGGATATGTATTGATTGACGGTTATGAAGTGCCAGCCGTACAAAAATATTACAGTATTATGGGTGGTGTAGGCTCGATGTATGTTTACAGTGCAACAAATGTCCGTCTTGCAGAATTATCTCTCGGTTATGACGTTCCTGTTCAAAAGATAATTCCCTGGATTCAGAGTATGAATGTTGCCTTCACCGGACGCAATTTGCTCATGTTCTATTGTAAGGCTCCTTATGATCCTGAGCTGACGGCAAGTACAGGTACACACTTTAGCGGTATGGACTATTTTATGTTGCCGAGCCTGCGTAATTTAGGCTTCTCTGTTAAACTTAATTTCTAAAGAATCGACAAGATGATACAGATATCAAAATATATAAAAGTTGTCAATGGTGCGTTGCTTGCCGGAAGTTTGTTGCTTACAGCCTGCACCAGCCATTTTGAAAGTTGGAATATCAATCCGAATGAGGTGACTCGGGAATGGATGGAACGCGATAACCTTAAAACTGGAGCTTACTTCACACAGATGGAGAGGGGGATTTTTGTGGTAGGTAAGGATAAGGGAGGTTTGTTTGAGGAAACTCAGATGCTGACCAGTGACATATTTGCCAGCTACTTTGCTCCTGTCAAGACGTGGGATTATGCCGGAACAGAAGATAACGACTGTTATAAACTATATCGCCAGTGGTATAATTCACCGTTTAACAACGCTTATACCGAAGTGATGCAGCCGTGGCAAAGCATCGTAGAGAATACCGATGAGGTTTCACCTGCACGTGCTTTGGCTACTATTGTCAAGGTGTTTGGTATGAGTCGTATTACGGATAAGTATGGTCCCATTCCTTATTCTAAGTTTGGTACAAGCATTCATGTGCCTTACGATAGCCAGAAGGATGTGTATTATCGTTTTTTTGAAGAATTGGCAGATGCCATTGATGTTCTTACTGGTTATAACAGTCGTACATCCGAACCTTATATGGAACGTTATGACTATATTTATAATGGTAGAGTGGAGAAGTGGATTAAGTTTGCCAATACACTCCGTCTTCGTTTGGCAATGCGTATCTCTTATGTAGATGAGACAAAAGCCCGGACAGAAATAGAAGCTGCAATCGGTCATAGTATAGGGCTGATGACGTCTGTTGATGATAATGCAGTTTTGAAACAGTCTGCATCGTTCACTTTCATCAATGAGTGGTGGGAAGCATTTGAAAGTTTTAATGATTTTCGCATGAGTGCTACCATGGATTGTTATTTGAAAGGTTTACAAGATCCACGTTTGGCGTGTTACTTCAAGGGTGCTGTGAAAGACGGGGCATATCATGGAGTCCGGAACGGGCAGACTAGCCGTAATCAGGGAACATTGTCAGAGGCGGCTTCCAGTATGAATGTGGGACAAAATGATAATATACAGTGGATGAGTGCTGCTGAAACTTATTTTCTGTTGGCAGAGGCTAAATTGCGTTTGAACCTAGGGGATAAGACAGTACAGGAATACTATGAAGAAGGTGTGAAAATCTCTTTCTCTTCCAAGGGGGCTACAGGGGTGGATACTTATCTTGCTGATAATGTTAACGTGCCGGCTACTTCTTTCATAGATCCGACAACAGGACGTAGCACTGATGTAAGCCGTATGGTTTCGACCTTGACAGTGAAGTGGGATGACAGTGCTTCTGAAAGTAAGAAACTGGAGCGTATTATGGTACAGAAGTGGATTGCTCTTTTCCCTGACGGGCAGGAGGCATGGAGTGAGATGCGTCGTACGGGTTATCCTGGAATTGTTACTATCAGTTCGAACCGTTCCGGTGGTGAAGTGCCTGAAGGAGAACTCATCAGTCGCTTGAAGTTCCCGACGACAGAGTATTCTGACAATAGCGAGAATACGCAAGCCGCCGTCTCCTTATTGCAGGGTACGGACATTGCCGGTACACGCCTTTGGTGGGATGTAAAAAGGTAACCAGATATATCAATGTAGAACAATCTAACTAAGTAATTAGAATATGAAAACAATGAAATACTTATTGGTCGCGCTAGCTACAAGCATCCTGATGGCTGCCTGTAATACGGACATCGAATCGTTGACCATTCAGCGACCGTTGACTTACGATGACCAGTACTACCAAAACCTGCGCGATTACAAAGCAAGTGACCATGAAATTGCTTTTGGATGGTTTGCGCAGTATGGAGCCCAAAACTCAGCGGCTGTTCGATTTATGGGATTACCCGACAGTCTTGACATTTGTTCTATGTGGGGCGGTATCCCGGCAAAGGAGAATACAGAAATATGGGAAGAAATTCGTTTTGTGCAGAAAGTGAAAGGTACCAAAATGCTTTGTGTGGCAATTACCCGTATTGATGCGGAAACAGATGACCATGCTTTCAAGCAGGCGTACAATGAGGCGAGGGCAATGCCGAATGGTGATGAACGAACTGCAGCACTTAATCGCTCCTTTGAAATGTATGCTGAATATTTCCTCGATCAAGTGTTCCTGAATGACCTTGATGGCTTCGATGCTGACTATGAGCCGGAAGGTGACTTTTTGAGTGGTTCGAATTTTGAGTACTTCTACAAGCATATGGCTAAATATATGGGACCGAATCCGGATATCACTAAAGAAGAACGTCTACAACTCATTGAAGAGCGTTATGGTAAGGAAATAGCTTCGCAAGAAGGCATTTGTGATAAAATGTTGAATATTGACCAGACAAGTACCAGTATGACTAGTCTTGTTCCATATAGTAACTATTGTTTCCTTCAGGCATATAGTGGTGGCACAGGTGCAGGCGGATGGCCTGATGAAAAGGTGGTATATTGCTGTAATATGGGTGACGGCTGGCAAGGTGATATGCAGTCCATGTATAATCAGGCACGTTATAAACCGTCGAATGGCAAACGTAAAGGAGGATTTGGAGCATTCTTTATCCATCGCGACTATAATGTACATGAATACAATCCCGAACCTTATTATCGATTCCGCCAATGTATCCAAATACAGAATCCGGCTATCCATTAATTAACCTTTAATGAAAGATGACAATGAAAAATAGAAAAAAATGTTTTTATATAGGTCTGCTCGCCATTTGTGCGCTCGGTTTTACTGCATGTGGTGACGATGAGACTTACGATGTCTATGGAGATCCGTACAATCGAGTGTACACTTTGGATAATTCACAGGCATACAAGATTGTACAGACTCCCATCAGTACAGTCAGTAATGTAGATTTCACGTGGGAAGCAAAATGCTCGAAGAAAGCGAGTGGATACATTAAAGTGACGGTAGCGGTTGATAACTCTTTGATTGATACTTATAATGAAGAGCACGGTACCAAGTTTGAAGCTTTACCCGCTGAGGCTATTGTGCTAGAGAATACAGAAATGACTATTCCTGCTGGGGAAATGGTGGTGGCTGACGCTTTACATCTCAAATTGACTGATGACACGAATCTCCTCTCTACCCTTAAGAGTGAAAAAGGATATATTATTCCTTTGCGCCTTGTTTCAGCGGAAGGTGCTAATTCGCAGTTGAGCACTAATATGCTGGCACCTTCTTTCTTGACTATTACGGTGACCGAGGATAATATGAATCATGAAGCTACCCAATATACAGGTACCGGTACATTAGTGGCAGACCAAGCTGGATGGACTGCTGCTACCAATGGGACTGTTCAGGCTTGGTATGACCCGATTGAAGCCATTTTTGATGGAAATTATGAAACTTATTGTTCCATTTCTAACCGGTCGGGTGAGCTTTTGCTGGATATTGATATGGGGAAAGCATATTCTTTTGATGGTATCAAAATGACAAGTTCCGGATATGATTATGAAACCTGGACTGAAAAAGAGGTCGGTGTGTTCAGTGCCGGCATGACTGTCAGTACTAGTGATAACGGTACGGATTGGAAGTCGCAAGGTGAAATCGAACGTAATACTGAGGCTTGTGTTTTCTATGCTCCGTTGACTGCCCGATATATTCGTATTTCTGTTCCCAATGCCGGTGGGTGGTATGGTGCCTCTTTGGAATGTGGTGTATTTAATGTTTATGCTAAATAATAATTGGAGTTATGAAGAAATATACGCTCTTATCTTTATTCACCTTGTTGCTTTGTATGTCAGGCTGCAAGACCGAACCAGATTATAGTGATGCTGTTTATATGACTGGTACGCTTACTTCCTCAAATGTGAAATTTCTCGTTGAAGGACAGTCTACCTTAGGTTTGACTGTAACTTCAACAGACAAAACGGATACGGATGTGAAAGTAGGTGTACAGGTGGCTCCTCAGTTGCTTGAGTCTTTTAATGCTTCTACCGGTCGTAACTGCCAGATGCCTCCCGAAGGTAGTTATAGTTTTGAAGGTGGCGAAGTGGTAATCCCTGCCGGACAAAACCAATCTACGCAAATAAAGGTGACCGCCGACGCCGAGAAGTTGCAGGAAGGTGTATCTTATTGTCTTCCTGTATCTATAACCTCGGTATCGAACAGTGACTTGAAAGTGATGGAAACTTCCCGCACTGCTTATGTTATGCTGACCAAGGTCATTAATATCAAGGCCGCTTATCTGGCACGTCGGGGATATTTCAATGTTCCTTCGTTCGGTGATCAGGAAAACAGTCCGGTGAAAGCACTCGGACAGATGACGTTGGAGATGAAGGTGCTTCCCGTATCTTTCCCGGTTGGACAGGAAAGAAGTGCCAATGGTATTAGTTCGTTATGTTGATGTGAAGAGAACTTCCTTTTCCGTTTTGGTGATGGTGCCGGTAATCCGGTTAATAAATTGCAGTTTGTGAAAGGTTCCATTGGTTCGGCTTCGCATCCTGATAAGAAAGACCATTATGAATCATGGGTAGAGAAAGAATTTCCTACAGGTCATTGGTTACACTTCGCTGCTGTGTATGACGGTCAGTATCTACGTCTCTATTTGGACGGTGAGCAGATTCACTTCGTAGAGACAAAGAATGGTGGTTCCATAAACTTGAGTATGGCTTATGACGGTCATACTTGGGAGGATACATTCTCTATTGGCCGTTCGGCAGGTAACGCACGCTTCTTTGATGGTTACATCAGTGAGTGCCGTGTATGGAACGTGGCGCGTACATCTGCTCAAATTGAGGATGGCGTTTGCTATGTGGATCCTACGAGCGAAGGATTAATCGCTTATTGGCGTTTTGATGGTGAAACACAAGATGATGGTACGGTGCTTGATATGACAGGGCATGGACATAATGCTGTGCCGGGTGGTACAATTACTTATGTTGACAACCAAAAATGTCCGTTTTAAATAGGATAGAGTAGAAGTTGTTTTTCATCTAAATGAAACCTGCTGTCGAATCAGCTTTGCCACAAGGCGTTGCGGAATGATAGCAGGTTTCTTTTTAAAGACAATTTTAATAATCGAAGAGATAGATTTACCTGATATAAACTGAGGTCATTTATGCTTAATGGAATATGTAAATTACTATTGCTCGCTACAATAGTTATGGAAGGAACTTGCGCTTTTGCACAACTGTCGGCAGAATCCTATAAAAATCCCCGGCTGCCGGTAGAGCAGCGAGTGGCAGACTTGCTTTCCCGTATGACTTTGGAAGAGAAAGTCGGTCAGCTTCTCTGTCCTTTAGGTTGGGAAATGTACGGGATAGAAGGAGAGGCAGTTTTCCCTTCTGACAAGTTCAAACAACTGATAAAGGAACGGCACGCCGGAATGCTTTGGGCAACCTATCGTGCCGACCCGTGGACAAGGAAAACATTAGAAAATGGTCTGAATCCCGCGTTGGCAGCCAAAGCCGGAAACTCCTTGCAGAAATACGTAATGGAGAATACCCGTTTGGGGATTCCCTTGTTTTTGGCAGAAGAAGCGCCGCATGGTCATATGGCAATCGGGACAACTGTCTTTCCTACGGGGATCGGAATGGCTGCCACCTGGTCACCTCAATTAATAAACGAAGTAGGAAAAACGATAGGAAAAGAAGTACGGCTTCAAGGCGGACACATCAGCTACGGGCCTGTGCTCGATCTTACCCGTGACCCGCGTTGGTCACGGGTGGAAGAGACGTTTGGAGAAGACCCTGTGCTGACCGGCACAATGGGGAAAGCAATGGTCGAAGGGCTGGGTGGTGGAAATCTCTCCCAGCCATACAGCACATTGGCTACGTTGAAGCATTTTCTGGCTTACGGTATCTCGGAGAGCGGACAGAACGGAAATCCCTCTTTGGTCGGAATACGTGAACTGCACGAAAATTTTCTTCCCCCGTTTCGTCGGGCAATTGATGCCGGAGCCTTGTCTGTCATGACTTCTTATAATTCTATGGATGGTATCCCTTGCACTGCAAACCACTATTTACTGACCCGACTTTTGCGGAACGAATGGAAATTCAAAGGATTTGTCGTTTCGGATTTATATAGCATTGAAGGTATTCATCAAAGCCATTTTGTTGCACCCACTATGGAAGAGGCGGCTATTCTTGCATTATCGGCAGGAGTAGATGTAGACCTCGGGGGGGATGCATACATGAACATAATAAATGCTGTAAATACCGGTCGGATCAGTAATGCTGTGCTTGATGCATCTGTCGCCTGTGTTCTCCGGTTAAAGTTTGAAATGGGATTGTTTGAGAATCCTTATACAGACCCTGAAAAGGCGAAGAAAGAAGTGCGGAATAACGCGCATATTACTTTGGCGCGTAGAGTAGCGCAAGCCTCGGTCACTCTGTTGAAGAACGAGCATTCATTGCTTCCGTTAAATAAAGATATCTCTAGAATAGCCTTGGTTGGTCCTAATGCCGATAACCGCTATAATATGTTAGGAGATTATACAGCTCCGCAGGAAGAAGAAAATGTAAAAACTGTATTGGATGGAATCTGTGCTAAACTTTCCCCTACGCAGGTAGAATACGTGAAAGGGTGTGCTGTCCGTGATACAACGACATCGAATCTTGAGCAGGCTGTTGCTGCCGCCCGGCGTTCCGAAGTTATTATTGCCGTAGTAGGTGGTTCCAGTGCCCGTGATTTCAAAACCAGTTACAAAGAAACGGGTGCGGCAATTGCGGATGAAAAGAAGGTTAGCGATATGGAATGTGGTGAAGGGTTTGACCGCACGACGCTTTCTTTATTAGGAAAACAGCAAGAATTACTCAAAGCCTTGAAGGCCACGGGAAAACCGTTGGTCGTTGTTTATATCGAAGGGCGTCCTTTGGATAAAAACTGGGCTTCTGAAAATGCCGATGCCTTGTTGACAGCTTATTATCCGGGACAGGAAGGTGGAAATGCTATTGCCGATGTTCTATTCGGAGATTATAATCCGGCAGGAAGATTACCGATAACGGTTCCTCGTTCGGTAGGGCAAATTCCGATATATTACAATAAGAAAGCCCCCCAAAAACATGATTATGTAGAACTGTCCGCTTCTCCGCTTTATCCTTTCGGATATGGTCTGAGTTATACAACTTTTGAATACTCGGATTTGTATCTGTCAGCCATTACCCCTCATTCTTTTGAAGTTTCATTCAAAGTCAGGAATACAGGTGAATGTGATGGCGAAGAAGTAGCACAGCTTTATTTGAGGGATGAATACGCTTCGGTAGTGCAACCGCTAAAACAGTTGAAACACTTCGAACGCTTTTATTTGAAACGTGGCGAAATGAAAGAAGTGAAGTTTATTTTATCTGAAAGTGATTTTGCACTAATAGACCGGGATTTGAAAACAGTAGTGGAACCGGGTACTTTTCAGATAATGGTAGGAGCTTCTTCCGATGATATCAGATTGCAGACAAAAGTGGAAATAAAATAGGATATTTATTTTTCATATAGAGAAAAGGGCATTGAAGAGTTTTAGGAAGCTAGAATGCCGTATCAGAAGTTTGTTCCTTTCCGTACGGAAATGAACTAATCTTAGTTTTTCTAAGATTAGATTGGCAGTATGCAATGATTTAATCCCCGTTATATATAAATTTATTCGTCTGACAACTGTTATTCTTCCGTCTGACAACTGTCAGACGAAAAAGCAACAATTGTCAGACGAATAAAATCATGCATCATCAATCATAAATTCATTCAGTATTAACGACAAATTAGCACAAGTTCGAAATTAGTTCATAACCGTACGGAAATGAACTGAATGGGGATTTACCGAAGTGTACCAGGTAGCTTGAGTATTCAGTATACTATACGTTTTGATTCAAAACTTACAAATCAATATTATATAACTTCAACTTATTATATAAAGTCTTCCGGTCAATATCCAATAACTGCGCCGCCTTGCTCTTATTATTTCCGGTTTGGCGCAATGCTTCCAGAATATGTTCTTTTTCAGTCTCTTCATTGCGAAGAGCCATACTTGTGGTGCTCGTTGCCGGAGCTTCGAACAATTCGGTGCCCAGTTCAATAACGTAATAAAACTCCCTTGTGCCAATAAAGTCGCTCTTTTGACGATATTCTTCATCTGCCGTAAATTTCCCGGCCAGTGATAACTCATCAAAGCCTGTGATGCTTTGGCGTCAAAACCAATCAGATGCTTGTCCAGTTCCTTGTTGGCCTGGTCGAGGAAGAAGTTGGCGAAGAGCAGAATATCCTCTTTCCGTTCTTTCAAATCAGGCATCCGCAACGTGAATTCATTGATGCGGTGATAAAGATCCTCGCGGAACGTTCCCTTTTCAATCGCTTGATCCAGATTCTCGTTGGTTGCGGATACGAGACGGATATCTACGGAAATTTCCTGTGTAGATCCCACCGGACGTATCTTTCTCTCTTGCAGGGCACGGAGCAGTTGGATCTGCACCTCATAGCTGAGATTTCCAATCTCATCCAAAAAGATAGTGCCGCCGTTGGCAGCGACGAAAGCTCCCGTCTTATCTGTCAGTGCACCTGTGAAAGAACCTTTCACATGACCGAAAAACTCGGAAGCAGCCAACTCTTTGGGGATAGAACCGCAATCTACCGCAATAAACGGCTTGTCGCTTCTTTTACTGAGCTGATGGATACGATGCGCCACATATTCTTTTCCCGTCCCGCTGGAACCGTTGATAAGCACAGACATATTGGTCGGTGCCACCAAACCTACATAATTGTAAAGCTGCTTGGCAGCATCACTTTCTCCTTCCAGATAAGAGCGGTGGTAGGCTTCGGAAGTTTCTTGTGATAAATCGGAAGTACTTCTTTTAGGATGAGAAGAATTCCTGACCGTAGAGTGAGTGGTAACCGGACTGTCTTCACTCTGCAAAGCCTCGGATATCTTCTTCAGCAACTCTTCCGGATTCACGGGTTTGGCAATATAATCCCGTGCTCCGAGTTTCATCGCCAGCACAGCCGACTGGATATCCGCATACCCTGTCATGATAATCAGAGGGATATTCATCCCCGTTCATTCATCCATTTCAATAAATCGATACCCTCGTAATCGGGCAACCGCAAGTCAGATAATACCAAGTCAACAGCCTGACTTTCGATATGCTTCCGGGCACGCGCAATATTACTCACAGATGACACTTCGAACCCCTTCTTGCCTAACCAGGTTTTGAGCATCATTCCAAAAGTTATATCATCTTCAACTATTAATATGGCTTTCATCATGTCGGGTTTTGATTCTTTTAAGTCACAAAGGTAAGATGATTTAGGTGAAAGTGGTATATTTGCAAACTTAAATTAAATAAAAGCGTTATGAAAAAGATTGTATTGATATTATTAACCATATCGTTTTGCGGATTAATTTCCTGCAAGACCGGAACAAAAAAAGGAGGAGACATGGATAAAGAGACATTGGTAAAGATTGAAACGACTGCCGGAGACATCAAAGTGAAGTTGTACAATGAGACACCCAAGCATCGTGATAATTTTATAAAACTGGTGAAAGACGGAATGTATGAAGGTACGCTGTTTCATCGTGTCATCAAAGACTTTATGATTCAGGCAGGCGACCCGGACTCGAAGAATGCGCCGAAGGGGAAAATGCTGGGTGCGGGAGATGTAGGCTATACCATTCCGGCAGAATTTGTATATCCGAAGTATTTCCATAAAAAAGGTGCTCTGTCGGCAGCCCGCCAGGGAGATAATGTGAACCCGAAGAAAGAATCTTCCGGTTGCCAGTTCTATATCGTGACAGGTAAGGTGTACAATGATTCTACATTGCTTGGCATGGAAAGCCAGATGAATGAAAATAAAATCAATGTTATTTTCAATAGCCTGGCGCAGAAGCACATGAAGGAAATCTATAAGATGCGTAAGGCGAACGACGAGAACGGGCTTTATGACTTGCAGGAGAAGTTGTTTGCTGAGGCGCAGGATTTGGCGGCTAAGGAACCGGAATTCCACTTCACGCCCGAACAGATTGAAGCATATACTACCGTAGGCGGCACACCGCATCTGGACGGTGAATATACCGTATTCGGCGAAGTTGTGGAAGGTATGGACGTTGTAGATAAAATCCAGCAGGTAAAAACAGACCGCAGTGACCGTCCCGAAGAAGATGTGAAGATAATAAAAGCGACAATACTTGACTAAATGATATGAAAATCAACAGGCACATTCTTGACAATGGGTTGCGTCTGGTGCATTCGCAGGACGAAAGTACGCAGATGGTGGCTCTTAATATATTATATAATGTGGGAGCTCGTGACGAACATCCCGAACATACCGGCTTTGCCCATCTCTTCGAACATTTGATGTTCGGCGGCTCGGTGAATATCCCCGATTATGATATGCCGCTTCAACTGGCGGGTGGAGAGAATAATGCCTGGACGAACAATGATATCACCAATTACTACCTCACTGTACCCCGTCAGAACGTGGAAACCGGCTTTTGGCTCGAATCCGACCGTATGCTGAGTCTTGATTTCAGCGAGCGGAGTCTGGAGGTACAGCGGGGAGTGGTAATGGAAGAATTCAAGCAACGCTGCCTGAACCAGCCATATGGAGACGTTGGACATCTTCTCCGTCCCCTGGCTTATCAGAAGCATCCCTATCAATGGCCTACCATCGGAAAAGAACTGTCGCATATCGCCAACGCGACATTGGAAGAAGTAAAAGCATTCTTCTTCCGTTTTACGCTCCGAACAATGCTATTCTGTCCGTGACCGGTAATATTACTTTTGAAGAAGCTGTAGAACTGACGGAGAAATGGTTCGGACCTATTCCCCGTCGGGAAGTACCCCGGCGGAATCTGCCTCAAGAACCGCAACAGACAGAAGAACGCCGGCTGACGGTAGAACGGAATGTTCCCCTCGACGCTCTGTTCATGGGGTATCATATGTGTGACCATCGCCATCCGGATTATTACGCCTTTGATATTCTGTCGGATATACTGAGCAACGGTCGTTCCAGTCGTTTGAACCAGCGTCTTGTACAAGAACGGCAACTCTTTTCGAGCATAGACGCTTATATCTCCGGCAGCGTAGATGCAGGGTTGTTTCATATTGCCGGAAAACCATCGGCAGGCGTTACTTTGGAACAGGCCGAAGCTGCCGTTCGTGAAGAACTGAATCGTCTGCAGCAGGAACTTGTCAGCGAACAGGAACTGGAAAAAGTAAAAAACAAATTTGAGTCTACCCAGATATTCGGTAACATTAATTATCTGAATGTGGCAACCAACCTTGCCTGGTTCGAACTGTTGGGACGGGCCGAAGATATGGAAAAGGAAGTAGACCGTTACCGTTCCGTCACGGCCGGACAGTTGCAGACCGTAGCCCAATCGGCTTTCCGGAAAGAGAACGGAGTTGTACTCTATTATAAAAGTAAATGAGGAATATTTATAGAACTTACAGAGAGCATTACAAAGCACTGATTTATCTCGGATTACCTATTGTCATCGGACAGATAGGTGTTATTGTACTCGGATTTGCCGATACATTAATGATTGGGCATCATAGTACGGTAGAGCTGGGCGCGGCATCTTTTGTGAATAATGTGTTCAATCTAGCCATTATTTTCAGTACCGGATTCTCGTACGGGCTGACACCCATTGTAGGTGGTCTGTACGGCACCCGTCAATACGCCTCTGCCGGACAAGCCTTGCGTAACAGCCTGTTGGCAAATCTGATGGTCGCCTTCCTGCTGACCGTCTGCATGACTGTTCTCTTTTTGAACATAGAGCGTCTCGGACAACCGGCTGAATTGATTCCCCTGATAAAACCTTACTACCTGGTGTTGCTTGCTTCCCTGGTGTTTGTCATGCTTTTTAATGGATTCAAACAATTTACGGACGGAATCACGGATACCAAAACAGCCATGTGGATACTGCTCGGTGGAAATGTCCTGAACATCATCGGCAACTATATCCTTATTTACGGAAAACTCGGCTTACCCGAACTGGGCTTGTTGGGGGCGGGTGTCAGTACCCTGTTCTCACGTATCGTGATGGTAATTGTATTTATCATCATCTTTGCGCGCAGCTCGCGTTTCATCCGTTATAAAGTCGGTTTTCTCCGGCTGGGGTGGTCACGTGCCATCTTTGGCCGCTTGAACGGGCTCGGATGGCCGGTTGCTTTTCAGATGGGAATGGAAACGGCCTCTTTCAGTCTGAGTGCCATAATGATTGGTTGGCTGGGTACGATTGCTTTGGCTTCCCATCAGGTCATGCTGGCAATTTCTCAATTCACCTTTATGATGTATTACGGGATGGGCGCTGCGGTAGCAGTCCGTGTCAGCAACTTCAATGGGCAGGATGATACAGTTAATGTACGCCGTTCCGCCTATGCCGGTTTTCATTTGATGATGACATTGGGCGTGGTACTTTCCTTTATCGTTTTTCTTTGCCGCAATCACTTGGGAAGTTGGTTTACCGACAGCCCGGAGGTAGCAGCTATGGTAACTTCGCTTATTTTCCCTTTCCTCGTCTATCAGTTTGGCGACGGATTGCAGATAACTTTTGCCAACGCTTTGCGTGGAATATCGGATGTAAAACTGATGATGGTCATCGCCTTTATAGCTTACTTTATCATCTCCCTTCCCGTAGGTTACTTCTGCGGTTTCGTAATGGACTGGGGTGTGGTTGGTGTCTGGATGGCGTTCCCTTTCGGACTGACAAGTGCAGGATTAATGCTTTGGTGGCGTTTCCACTACATGACGAAATAAGATAATTCTGTAATCATACTAATATATAACCCAGTGACAAAACCATGGCTTCCTATCGTTTCACAAAGCTGAAAGTAACCATCGGTTACACGTTATTACTTGCGATTCTTCTCTTTTCTCTCGTGTTTGTGCATCATGAGATGGAGACACTCTCGGCTGCCGATGACCAGCAGAATCTGCGGACAGACAGCCTGCTGACTCTGATTCATGAAAAAGACCAGAATACTATCCAGATGCTCCGCGTGCTGAGTGAAGCGAATGACAGCCTGCTTTCCGCTTCGGAGATTGAAGAGATTATTTCCGAACAGGATTCCGTTATAACCCATCAGCGGGTGCAACACCGGGTTATCACCAAGCGCGACTCCCTGCTGACCACTCCCAGAAAGAAAGGCTTTTTCAAGCGACTGGCAGAAGTGTTTGCTCCTTCCAGGCAGGATAGTGCCGTGTTGGTCAATACTTCTTTGGAAGTTGCTACGGATACCATTCTGGAGCCCGCCGCTTCCAAAGATTCCCTTCAGCAAAAGATTCGCATGGCTACCGAGGAAAAACGGTTGCAACGACGAAGAACAATCCGGCGCACCAGCACGAAATACCAGCGTATGAATTCGCAGTTGACGGCAAGAATGGATAGCCTGATAAAGCAATACGAAGAAGAAATGACCTTGCGTGCCCGCCAGGATGCCGAGATGCAGCAGGAAGTAAGGATGCGCTCCGCACGCACCATTGCCGGAATAGCTATCGGTGCGGTCTTGTTGTCTGTCTTTTTCCTGATATTGATAGTACGTGACATCTCCCGCAGCAACCGTTACCGCCGGCAGTTGGAAGAAGCGAACAAACGGGCGGAAGATTTGCTCGTCGCCCGTGAAAAGCTGATGCTCGCCATCACTCACGACTTTAAGGCACCGCTAGGCTCCATCATGGGCTATACCGAACTGCTGTCACGCCTGACCGAGGACGAACGTCAACGTTTCTACCTGGACAATATGAAGAGTTCATCGGAACATCTCCTGAAACTGGTCAGTGACTTGCTCGATTTCCACCGGCTCGACCTTAATAAAGCGGAAGTGAACCGTGTCACTTTCAATCCTTCGCAGTTGTTTGAAGAAATCTATGTCAGTTTTGAACCGTTGACTGCCGCCAAAGGCTTGACTTTGCAGTGCCGTGTCGCTCCGGAATTAAATGGAAAATACATCAGCGACCCTTTGCGACTTCGGCAAATCGTAAACAATCTTGTATCTAACGCCGTGAAGTTTACCCAAAAAGGCGAGATTACGCTGACGGCTACTTATGTCGCTTCTAAACTGACGATAGCCATTGCAGATACCGGAAAAGGCATGGCTGCGGAAGACAGCGGACGTATCTTCCAGGAATTTACCCGTTTGTCCGGTGCGCAGGGGGAAGAAGGTTTCGGTTTGGGATTATCCATTGTGAAGAAATTGGTCGTTCTGCTTGAGGGCACGATTGATGTACAAAGCAAACTGGGAGAGGGAAGTTGCTTTACAGTCGTTCTTCCCCTTTATCCGGTAGGCGAATCCGGCATGGAAAGTAAATCATCGTCAGAAAAGGAAGTTGCGGATATGGACGAAACAGTAACTGCCATTCCTGTGATGAAAGTAATCCGTGTCCTCTTGATTGACGATGACAAAATCCAACTCAGCCTGACGGCAGCCATGTTGAAACAACACGGCATTGATGCAGTATGCTGCGAGCAGCTCGAAGAACTTATCGAACAGCTCCGCACTTCTGTTTTTGATGTCCTGCTGACGGATATACAAATGCCGGCTATCAACGGCTTCGATTTGGTAAAACTTTTGCGTGCTTCCAACATTCCGCAGGCAAAGACCATCCCTGTGATTGCTGTGACCGCCCGCAGCGAAATGGACAAAGCCGCCTTGCACGAGCATGGCTTTGCCGGATGTCTGCATAAGCCATTTACAGTGAAAGAATTACTGCTGACAGTCAACGAAGGACAACTTTCGGCCGATGAGGCCCATATCACTGAAGATATGGGAAACACCGGAATAAACTTTTCCGCCCTTACCGCCTATTCTGAAGATGACCCGGAAGCGGCATATTCTATAATTCAGACCTTTGTCGAGGAAACCAAGAAGAACATCGGACGGATGCAGCAGGCTTTAGTGGATAAAGATACGGACGGTATAGCTGCTATGGCGCATAAACTGCTCCCTCTTTTCACACTGATAGGTGCATCGGATGCAATAGCCCCCTTAAAATATCTGGAATCCTGTCGTGGAGAATCTTTTTCGAGCGAGATAGGTGATACAACATCGGTCACACTGGCAACTGTTTGTACTATAATCAGCGAAGCGGAAAATTATTTGGTATCGATGAAAAATGTCGATTAGGCAGAAATATTATACTCCTTAGCCGGGCATCGTATCTTTCTTGCCATTATCCAAACCTTTTCTCAAAATAAATTGTTTACTTTGTGTCACCTAATTTACACTGGCACATTTTTACATGAAACGAAAATGGATACGATGGGTAAGCTGGATACTGCTTACTCCCATAACACTCTTTGTAATACTAATGGTATTGCTTTATGTTCCGCCCGTACAGAATCTTCTGCGTCGGGAAGTAACAGCTTATGCTTCAAAAGCAACCGGCATGCAGATCCAGGTGGAACGGATAGACCTTCGTTTTCCGCTCAATCTGTTGGTTCGCGGCGTAGAAGTGATTCAGCAGCCGGACACGTTATTGTCTTTGGGGAGTCTGAACGTACGCGTGCAGGCGTGGCCGTTGCTCAAAGGAAAAGTAGAAGTCGACGAAGTAGCCTTGGACCAGGTGGCGGTCAACTCTGCCGGTATGATAGAGGGGATGAAGATAAAAGGTGTCTTAGGACATTTCTTCTTGCAAAGCCACGGCGTTGACCTGTCCAACGAAATAGCGGTCATTAATCATGTGGAACTCTCCGACACTCACGTGCAACTGCTGATGAACGATACCACGACTACTCCCAAGGATACCACCGCTTCCGCTCCCGTAAACTGGAAAGTAGACCTTCATCAACTGAAACTGAAAAATGTATCGTTCAGTATGCAGCTTCCTGCTGACTCTATGCGGATGGCGGCCCATATCGGTGAAGCAGCTATCGACAACGCCCAAGCGACCTGAAAAATCAGTTCTACGGCTTGAAGAAGTTCCTTTGTCGGGCACTTCCGCCAGCTATGATACCGGAGCAGCCCAACCTGCCGAAGGTTTCGACGCTTCGCATATTGCTGTCCGTGATGTCCGCATCGGTCTGGACTCCTTATTATATAAAGGCAGGGATATGAATGCCGTCATCCGGGAGTTCGCCATGAACGAGCGTTCGGGATTAAGTATCACCTCACTGACAGGCCGGGTATTCTCCAACGATTCAATCATCAGTGTTCCCGGTTTGAAATTGCAGACCCCTCACTCCGAAATGGATTTATCCGCCCATACTTATTGGGAACTTGTCAATATCCCGACCACAGGACGTTTGTCCGCCAGTTTGAATGCTTATATCGGCAAAGAGGACGTCATGTTGTTCACAGGCGGACTGCCGGATAGTTTCAAAGAGGCTTATCCTTTCCGTCCGCTCGTTATCCGTGCCGGTACGGACGGTAACTTGAAAGAAATGCAGATTTCCCGCTTTACGGTAGACCTGCCGGGTGCCTTCTCTTTGCAGGGCGGCGGTATTCTTGAAAACCTGGCTGACAGCCTGACACGCTCCGGAACTATCGGTCTGGACATGACTACTCAGAATCTGAACTTTCTGACTGCCTTGTCGGGAGAAGCGCCCAACGGTACTATCGTAATTCCCGACAGTATGAACCTGAAAGCCCGTATCGACCTGAAAGGTCCCGAATACAAGGCTAATCTTCGCTTGAAACAGGGACAAGGTGCTATGGGTGTGAATGCCGAACTCAACACCTCTACCGAAGTTTATGCAGCCGACTTGAAGATTGACAATCTCCAACTCCATAATTTTCTTCCGAAAGACTCTATTTACGGACTTTCTCTTTCGGCGGATGCCAAAGGCCGCGGGCTGGATGTGATGTCTTTGCATTCTTATGCCAAGTTGAATCTGACTTTAGACCAGCTTCACTATGCCCGATATCATCTTTCCAACGTCAACCTGACAGGGGCCTTGAAAGGTGCATTGGTGACAGCCAATCTGACCAGTGACAATGAGCTGTTGAAGATGACAACGGATGCCGAATACAATTTGGCGCACAGTTATCCCGACGGAAAAGTGACGGTTGACGTCACTCAGCTCGACCTGCATGAACTGGGCTTGATGCCCGAACCGATGAAGCGTCCGCTTGCTTTCAATCTTTCTGCCGAGGCTCGTCAGAACCGGGTGTTTACTCATCTTACTTCCGGTGATATGAAACTCAACCTGAGCGCACGTTCCGGCGTTAATCCTTTGATTAGTCAGTCTACCCGTTTCGTGGATGTCCTGATGAAGCAGATTGATGAGAAAGCCTTGAATCATGCCGAATTGCGTGAAGCGTTGCCGACGGCTATCTTGTCTTTCTCCGCAGGAAAAGAGAATCCGTTAGCTTATTTCCTGGCTACTAAGAATATTGCCTATCACGATGTTGCCATGAAATTCGGCACGGCTCCCGATTGGGGTATCAACGGGAAAGCGGCGGTTCATGCGTTGAAGGTAGACACATTGCAACTGGATACGGTTTTCTTCACCGTCAAACAGGATACTACACTTATGAAGTTGCGTGCCGGAGTGATAAACGGGCCTAAGAACCCGCAATTCTCCTTCTCCACTACCTTGTCGGGAGAGATTCGCGACCGTGATGCGGAATTGCTGGTAGATTATAAAAACGGTAAAGGAGAAACCGGTGTATTGTTGGGCGTAAATGCCCGTCCTCTGTTTGAAGGGCATGGCAAGGGCAACGGAATAGCTTTCACGCTGATTCCGGAGAATCCGGTTATCGCTTTCCAGAAGTTCCATTTCAACGAGAATCATAACTGGATTTACCTGCATAAGAATATGCGTGTATATGCCAATGTGGATATGTGGGACGAGGAAGGAATGGGATTCAGGGTGCATTCCGTGCCGGGCGACACGGTGTCTTTGCAGAATATAGATGTCGAAATACGTAGAATCCGTCTGCAAGAGCTAACGAGTGTATTGCCTTATTTCCCCGAAATAACCGGATTGTTCTCGCTGGAAGCTCATTATGTACAGACGGAAAAAGACTTGCAACTCTCGGCTGAAGCGTCTATTGACGAACTGACTTACGAACGTCAGCGTATCGGTGACGTAGCGTTGGGGGCTACCTGGCTGCCGGGGGAACAGGAAAACAATACTTGAATGCTTATCTGAATCACGACCAGGTGGAAGTGTTGGTTGCGGATGGAAAACTACTTCCCACCCGGACTGGCAAGGACAGCCTGGAGGTGAATACGATATTGGAGCATTTCCCGCTTCGGGTAGCCAATGTCTTTATTCCCGACCAGATAGTCACCTTATCCGGTGATATGGACGGGAACCTGAATATAACGGGCAGCACCGAACAGCCTTTGATAAACGGCGAGCTGGTACTGGATAGTGTCGCTGTCCTTTCCCGCCAGTATGGTGCGCGTTTTATATTGGATAACCGTCCTGTACAGATTAAGAGTAACCGGCTGGAATTTGATAAATTTGCAATTTATACTACATCGAAGAATCCGTTTACGATTGATGGCTACGTAGATTTCCGCGATATGAGCCGTCCGATGGCGAAGCTGAATATGCTGGCGCAGAACTATACACTGCTGGATGCCAAACGTACCCGGGAAAGTTTGGTTTACGGTAAGGTATTTGCCGACTTACGGGCGACGGTGAAAGGGCCTTTGGACGGACTGAATATGCGTGGAAACGTGAGTCTGTTAGGGAATACCGACGTCTCATATGTCCTGACCGACTCACCGCTGACGGTGCAGGACAGATTAGGAAGTCTGGTGACTTTTACCTCATTCAGCGATACTACGACTGTTGTCCGGCAAGAGGTGCCGACCGTCTCTTTAGGCGGACTGGATATGGTAATGATGGTTCATATCGACCCGTCTGTCCGGGTGAAAGTTGATTTGGATACAAGCAATGACAATCGTGTGGAACTGGAAGGCGGTGGTGACCTCTCCATGAAATATACTCCGCAGGGTGACTTGAGTCTGACCGGCCGCTATACATTAAGTGGCGGTTTGATGAAGTATGCCTTACCGGTGATTGCGGCGAAGGAATTTGCCATTGATAACGGCAGCTATGTGGAATGGACGGGAAATCCGATGAATCCGATGTTGAACTTCAAAGCGACCGACCGTATCCGGGCATCCGTGTCCGAAGGGGAGAACGGAGGAAGTCGCATGGTCAACTTCGATGTGTCTATTGTAGTCAAGAACCGCTTGGATAATCTTTCGTTCGCATTTGATGTATCGGCTCCCGAAGACGCGACCGTACAAAACGAATTGACCGCTATGGGGGCGGAAGAACGCGGTAAACAGGCTTTGTATATCATGGTGATGAAAACTTATCTCGGCACCGGACCGATTGGCGGAGGTGGCGGCGGACTCGGCAGTCTGAACATGGGTTCTGCCTTGACTTCCGTATTGAGCAGTCAGATAAATTCACTGATGGGGAACTTGAAGAATGCGAGCCTCTCTGTCGGTGTCGAAGACCACGATGACTCGGAGACCGGCAGCAAACGGACGGATTATAGTTTCCGTTATTCGCAGCGTCTTTTCAACAACCGCTTCCAGATTGTAATCGGCGGCAAGGTTTCTCAAGGTGAGAATGCGACAAATGATGCCGAATCCTTCATTGACAACATTTCTCTGGAATATCGTCTGGACAGGACCGGAACCCGTTATATCCGGTTGTTCTATGACAAGAATTATGAGAGTGTACTCGAAGGCGAGATTACGGAAACCGGAGTCGGTATAGTGCTTCGCAAGAAGCTGGACAAACTGAGTGAACTGTTCATCTTTAAGAAAAAGAAGTAAGAATGAAAGAGATACGTATTAATATATTGGCTTGTTGTCTGATAAGTGTAGTGTTATTGTCGGCTTGTTCGGTGACGAAACATCTTCCCGAAGGGGAAGTGCTTTATACCGGAAGCAAGACTGTTGTTTTGAATAAATCGACAACACCGGTAGGGGAGACGGCTTTGACCGAAATCGCCGCCGCTCTTGATAAAACGCCCAGTACGAAGATGTTTGGCGGAATCCTGCCTATACCTTTTAAGATGTGGATGTACAATGACTTTGTGAAATATAAGAAAGGATTCGGCAAGTGGATGTTCAACCGTTTTGCCGCCAACCCGCCTGTGTTTATTTCTACGGTCAATCCGGAAGTACGTGTGAAGGTGACTACCAACTTGCTTCGTGATTATGGCTATTTCAACGGAAAGGTAGCCTACGAAACGGTAGTTGACAAGAAAGACAGTCTGAAAGCGAGCGTTGTCTACACGGTGGATATGAAGAATCCTTATTTTATTGATACGGTGTATTATCAGCGTTTCACTCCCCAGACTCTGCGGATTATGGAACGCGGACGGCGGATGTCTTATATCAGTCCGGGAGAACAGTTCAGCGTAGTCGATTTGGACGAAGAGCGTACCCGCATCAGTACATTGCTGCGCAACCGGGGATATTTTTATTTCCGTCCCGACTATATGACTTATCAGGCGGATACGACACTGGTTCCCGGCGGGCATATCAGCCTTCGCCTGATTCCCGTTCCGGGATTGCCTGCTGCGGCGCAGCGTCCCTATTACGTAGGCGATGCGTCTGTCTATCTGTTCGGAAAGAACGGGGAGACACCCAATGACAGTATGATGTACAAGAACTTGAATATCCACTATTACAAGAAATTGCAGGTTCGCCCCAATATGTTGTATCGTTGGCTGAATTATCAGCAGTTTGTACGGAATACGCAGATGCGTGCTTCCAACCGTACCCGTCTTTACAGCCAGTATCGCCAGGAACAGGTGCAGGAGAAACTCAGCCAGTTGGGGATATTCAGCTATATGGATATACAATACGCCCCAAAAGATACGACAGCCGCCTGTGACACATTGGGCATCACGATGCAGGCGACTTTCGCCAAACCCTTGGATGCCGAACTGGAACTGAACGTAGTAACCAAAAGTAACGACCAGACCGGTCCCGGTGCCTCATTCGGCGTTACCCGCAATAATGTGTTCGGCGGTGGCGAAAGTTGGAACGTAAAACTGAAAGGCTCTTACGAATGGCAGACCGGCGGCGGAGAGAAAAGCTCGTTGATGAACAGTTGGGAAATGGGAATATCCACTCTCTGACTTTCCCGAGAATCGTCTTCCCGCGTTGGGGAAAATGGAATTTGACTTCCCGCTACGACTACTTTCCGTCTGTATATCGACCAACTGAACCGGGCCAGATACTACAAACTGTTATCCTTCGGCGGCAACGCAACCTACGATTTCCAGCCGACACGTACCAGCCGCCACAGCATCACGCCCTTCAAACTGACATTCAACGTCCTGCAACATCAGTCGGAAGAGTTTAAGGAGATTGCTGCCGACAATCCTGCACTATATGTCAGCCTGGACAATCAGTTCATCCCGGCCATGGAGTACACCTATACGTATGATAACGCATCTGCACGTAGAGTGAAGAATCCTATCTGGTGGCAATCCACCGTAACCTCTGCCGGAAACGTGACTGCCACCATTTACCGTGCTTTCGGCCGACCCTATAACGAGGAAGGTAAGAAACTCCTGGGCGCCCCGTTCTCCCAGTTTATGAAATTCAACACGGAATTCCGCCATCTGTGGAACATGGACAAGAACAACAAAATCGCTTCCCGCGTAGCATTAGGCGCTCTTTTCGCATACGGCAACGCCACAATTGCCCCATACAGCGAACAATTCTACGTCGGCGGCGCCAACAGCATCCGTGCCTTTACAGTACGCAGCATCGGTCCCGGTGGCTATCACCCGAAAGACAGCAAATATTCCTACCTCGACCAAACAGGTACATTCCGCTTCGAAGCAAACGTCGAATATCGTTTCCGCATCTTCAAGAGCATCTGGGGAGCTACCTTCCTCGATGCCGGCAACGTCTGGCTGATGCGCAAGGACGAAGCCCGTCCCGACTCGCAACTCCGCCTGAAAACTTTCCCGAAACAAATAGCTTTGGGTACAGGTCTCGGCGTCCGTTACGATATGGATATCCTCGTCTTCCGTCTCGACTTCGGTATTCCTTTGCATCTGCCGTATGACACGGAACGAAGCGGCTATTACAATGTCACCGGAGCTTTCTTCAAGAACCTAGGAATACATTTTGCTATCGGCTATCCCTTCTAATGGACTGCATAGACTAACATGCCGAAAGGTTCTCCGACCTACTTTTTTCTCCGTTAAGCGAACACCCGTAACGAAGCGTCAAGAAGGGCAGACTGTTTGAGCGTAGCGAGTTTCTGCCCTTTAGCGTAGTGAAGGGTGTGAGTAGGAGAAAAAAGTTAGTCTTGAATTTTTCTTTGTTTCTTTCTTTTGTTTCAAGACAAAAGAAAGAAAGTTTTTGTACATTTGCACCGAAATCTGATGCCACTGACATCACTAACCTTTTAATATTACACAATTTATGAAACCAACTTTATTCTTATTGGCAGCCGGTATGGGCAGCCGTTATGGAGGCTTGAAGCAATTGGACGGTCTGGGTCCTAATGGCGAAACTATTATGGATTATTCCATCTATGATGCCATCAATGCCGGATTTGGTAAGCTTGTATTTGTAATCCGCAAAGATTTTGAACAAGATTTCCGTGATAAAATTATTTCCAAATATGAAGGTCACATTCCTTGCGAGCTGGTATTCCAGTCTATCGACGACCTTCCGGAAGGCTTCACTTGCCCGGCAGACCGTACCAAACCCTGGGGTACTAACCATGCAGTAATGATGGGTGCCGATGTGATTAAGGAACCGTTCGCAGTAATCAACTGCGATGACTTCTATGGTCGTGACTCATTCCAGGTAATGGGTAAATTCCTTTCTGCACTTCCTGCTGATTCCAAGAATATTTATTCAATGGTAGGTTTCCGTGTCGGAAATACATTAAGTGAAAGCGGAACAGTATCTCGCGGTATCTGTAGTACAGATGCTAAGGGGCTGCTGACATCTGTTGTAGAACGTACAAAGATCCAACGTATGGACGGTGAAGTGAAGTACATCGACGATAATGGCGAATGGACTGCTACTCCTGACACTACTCCGGTTAGCATGAACTTCTGGGGCTTCACTCCTGATTACTTCGCTTACAGCCAAGAGTTCTTCAAGACTTTCCTGAGCGATCCGAAGAATATGGAGAACCTGAAGAGCGAATTCTTCATCCCATTGATGGTGGATAAATTGATTAATGACGGAACTGCAACAGTTGAAGTTCTCGATACTACCAGCAAATGGTTCGGCGTTACTTATCCGGAAGACCGTCAGAGCGTAGTAGACAAGATTCAGGCATTGGTTGATGCCGGTGAATACCCTGCTAAGTTGTTCTAAAGAAACACCATTGGTTGAAATAGGGAGCAGTCATTCTTGTGGATGACTGCTTTTTTGTTTTTCATAACGTATAATACTGCCCTGTATCCAATAAATATTCATTATCTTTGCAGTCCAAAACCGTATAAATCAGAGACAGAAGTGATTTCAGTAGAAGGATTATCAGTAGAATTTAATGCGACGCCGCTTTTTGAGGACGTCAGCTATGTCATAAATAAAAAAGACCGTATTGCGCTGGTCGGCAAGAACGGCGCGGGCAAATCTACCATGCTTAAAATATTGGCGGGTTTGCAGTCGCCGACACATGGGGTGGTAGCTACTCCGAAAGACGTTACTATCGGATATTTGCCGCAGGTGATGATTCTTTCCGACAGCCGGACAGTGATGGGAGAGGCGGAACTGGCGTTTGAGCATATATTTGAGCTTCAGGCAAAGCTGGACAGGATGAACCGGGAACTGGCCGAACGGACAGATTACGAATCAGAGGAATACCACCAGTTAATCGACCGTTTCACTCACGAGAACGACCGCTATCTGATGATGGGCGGCACAAACTATCAGGCGGAAATCGAACGGACACTGCTCGGGCTGGGATTCAGCCGGGAAGACTTTGAACGTCCTACTTCGGAATTTTCCGGCGGATGGCGTATGCGTATTGAGTTGGCGAAACTGCTCCTTCGTCGTCCTGACGTGCTTCTGCTCGACGAGCCGACCAACCATCTTGATATTGAAAGTATCCAATGGTTGGAAAACTTCCTGGCAACCCGTGCCAATGCCGTCGTATTGGTCAGCCATGACCGTGCTTTCCTTAATAACGTGACTACCCGTACCATTGAGATTACCTGTGGGCAGATTTATGACTATAAGGTGAAATACGACGAGTTTGTCGTTCTGCGCAAGGAGCGCCGTGAACAGCAACTTCGTGCCTATGAAAACCAGCAGAAACAGATACAGGATACGGAAGACTTCATCGAACGTTTCCGCTATAAGGCTACCAAAGCCGTGCAGGTACAAAGCCGTATCAAACAACTGGAAAAGATAGACCGCATCGAAGTGGACGAGGAAGACAACTCTGCATTGCGTCTGAAATTCCCGCCTGCCAGCCGTAGCGGGAGCTATCCGGTAATCTGTGAAGACGTGCGCAAGGCATATGGAAACCATGTCGTTTTCCATGATGTGAATCTGACTATTAACAGGGGTGAAAAAGTCGCATTTGTCGGCAAGAACGGTGAAGGTAAGTCTACATTGGTGAAATGTATCATGGGTGAGATTGACTTCGACGGTAAACTCACTATCGGTCACAATGTCCAAATCGGTTATTTTGCGCAGAACCAGGCGCAGATGCTCGATGAAAACCTGACTGTATTCGACACCATCGACCGCGTAGCTACGGGGGATATCCGTTTGAAGATACGGGATATACTGGGAGCTTTCATGTTTGGCGGCGAAGCCTCGGACAAAAAAGTGAAAGTCCTCTCCGGTGGTGAACGTACTCGCCTGGCGATGATTAAGTTACTTCTCGAACCTGTCAACTTCCTGATTCTCGACGAGCCGACCAACCATTTGGATATGCGCTCGAAAGATGTATTGAAGGAAGCCATCCGCGAATTTGACGGAACAGTGATTCTTGTCAGTCACGACCGTGATTTTTTGGACGGGCTTGCGACTAAAGTATATGAGTTCGGTGGTGGAGTAGTGAAAGAACACCTCAGCGGTATTTATGAATTTCTGCAAAAGAAAAAGATAGACAGCTTGAACGAACTTCAGAAAGGCGCGGGCTTGTCGGCTTCTCCTACGGCATCTGCCAAAGGAAACAATGAACAGGAAGCGGCACAACCCTCAGAGAATAAACTTTCTTATGAAGCTCAGAAAGAACTGAACAAGAAAGTGAAGAAGCTCGAGCGTCAAGTGGCGGATTGCGAAGCCTCGATAGAGGAAACCGAATCGGCTATCGCCATTGTCGAAGAGAAGATGGCAACCCCCGAAGGGGCGTCGGACATGAAACTGTATGAACAGCATCAGAAGTTGAAACAGCAGTTGGACTCCATCGTTGAAGAGTGGGAGCGTGTTTCGATGGAGCTGGAGGAAGTAAAAGGCTAGAACAAAACAACGGGTGTCAGACGTTATATATGACAGACTTGTGACTTTGACACCAAATAGCATGATAATTCTATAATATATTATATGAGTATGAAAGTAACCAAGTATTTACCAATTCTTGCCGTATGCCTTATGACAACAGGATGTAACAGTAAGAAAGAGGCCGTACTGACGTCCGGTATCGACCTTGCCAATCTGGATACCACGGCTATGCCGGGTACAAGTTTTTATCAGTACGCTTGTGGCGGTTGGGTGAAAGACCATCCGTTGACAGACGAATATTCCCGTTTCGGAACATTTGATATGTTGCGCGAAAACAGCCGTGAGCAACTGAAAGCCCTGATTGCCGAACTGGCTGCGAAGACGGACAATGCTCCGGGCAGTGCCGCTCAGAAAGTGGGCGACCTTTACAACATCGCGATGGATAGCGTGAAGCTGAACCAGGAAGGTGTAGCTCCGATTAAAGCCGAGCTGGAAGCTATCGACGCGCTCAAAGATAAGAATGAAATCTACGCATACATTGCCGAAAGCCAGAAGAAAGGCATCCGCCCTTACTTCACCATGTTTGTAAGCGCAGATGATATGAACAGCTCCATGAATATGGTGCAGACCTACCAGGGCGGTATCGGAATGGGACAGCGCGACTATTACCTGGAAGATGACGATCAGACTAAAAACATCCGCGACAAATACCAGGAACATATTGCCAAGATGTTCCGGTTGGCAGGTTACGATGAAGCTACCGCACAAAAGCGGTAAAAGCCGTAATGAACATCGAAACCCGTCTGGCTAAAGCATCCCGTTCACAGGTGGAACTGCGTGACCCTCATGCCAACTATAACAAGATGGATATGGAAACGCTGAAAAAGAACTTCCCGACTTTCGACTGGGATACTTATTTCACTATCTCAGGACTGAAAGACCTGAAAGAAGTGAACATAGGTCAGCCTGACGCCATGAAGGAAGTGGCCGATATCATCAATACCGTATCTTTGGATGATCAGAAACTGTATCTGCAATGGGGATTGATAGATGCTGCCGCTTCTTACCTGAGCGATGATTTTGAAGCTCAGAACTTCGATTTCTATAGCCGTACCATGTCCGGCAAGAAAGAGATGCAACCGCGTTGGAAACGCTCTGTCAGCACAGTAGACGGAGTCCTTGGCGAAGTAGTAGGACAGATGTATGTAGAAAAATACTTCCCCGCTGCTGCCAAAGAACGCATGGTTACATTGGTGAAGAACTTGCAGACCTCTTTGGGCGAACGCATCAAAGGACTGGAATGGATGAGCGAACCGACCAAAGAGAAAGCTTTGGAAAAACTGGCTACTTTCCATGTAAAAATAGGTTACCCTGATAAGTGGAAAGATTACTCGGCATTGGAGATTAAAAACGATTCTTACTGGGCAAACATTGAACGTGCCAACCAATGGGATTACAACGAAATGATTGCCAAAGCCGGCAAGCCGGTAGACAAGGACGAATGGCTGATGACACCTCAGACTGTCAACGCATATTATAACCCGACTACCAACGAAATCTGCTTCCCTGCCGCCATTCTGCAACCTCCATTCTTCGATATGAATGCTGATGATGCCATGAATTACGGCGCTATCGGAGTCGTTATCGGACATGAGATGACTCACGGATTCGACGACCAGGGACGTCAATATGACAAAGACGGAAACCTGAAAGACTGGTGGACGGAAGAAGACGCTAAAAAGTTCGAAGAACGTGCTCAGGTAATGGTGAACTTCTTTGACAGTATCGAAGTCGCTCCGGGCGTACAGGCTAACGGCCAGTTGACTTTGGGAGAAAACATTGCCGACCACGGCGGTCTGCAAGTTTCCTACCAGGCTTTCAAGAACGCAACAGCCGGCGCACCGCTCGAAACGGTTGACGGATTTACCCCCGAACAACGTTTCTTCCTCGCTTACGCTAACGTATGGGCAGGAAATATCCGTCCGGAAGAAATTCTCCGATTGACCAAGCTCGATCCTCACTCATTAGGCAAATGGCGTGTGGACGGTGCACTTCCTCAAATCGGAACATGGTACGAAGCATTCAACATTACCGAGCAAGACCCGATGTTCGTTCCTAAAGACAAACGTGTGTCTATCTGGTAATAGTTTTTGAATAGAAGCCAGCTTTGCGAAGAAGCGTTGATTTTTCATATAGAAGAGTCAACGCTTTTTTTTATTAAATCACACCTATTTATTACGTACGATAAACAATATTTCGTAACTTTGCGCATCAAATACTTAATAAGCAATTCAATGTCAGAGTCTAAAAGAATAAAAACTGCATTGGTATCTGTATACCACAAAGAAGGTTTGGATGAAATTATTACCAAACTTCATGAAGAAGGAGTAGAGTTTCTGTCAACAGGCGGGACTCGTCAGTTTATTGAATCATTGGGATATCCTTGTAAGGCGGTGGAAGATTTGACCACTTATCCTTCTATCCTCGGTGGTCGGGTAAAGACATTACATCCGAAAGTCTTCGGAGGTATCCTTTGCCGTCGCGGACTGGAACAGGATATGCAGCAGATTGAGAAATATGAAATACCCGAAATAGATTTGGTGATTGTCGACTTGTATCCGTTCGAAGCTACCGTAGCTTCCGGCGCGTCCGAAGCCGACATTATTGAAAAAATAGATATAGGCGGAATCTCTCTGATTCGTGCCGCAGCCAAGAACTACAACGATGTAATCATCGTAGCTTCCCAGGCTCAATACAAACCGTTGCTGGATATGTTGATGGAGCACGGCGCCACTTCTTCACTCGAAGAACGCCGCTGGATGGCAAAAGAAGCGTTCGCCGTTTCTTCCCACTACGATTCGGCCATCTTCAATTATTTCGATGCAGGCGAGGGTTCCGCTTTCCGCTGCTCGGCAAACAACCAGAAGCAACTCCGTTACGGTGAAAATCCGCATCAGAAAGGTTATTTCTACGGAAACCTGGAAGCTATGTTCGACCAGATTCACGGAAAAGAAATCTCTTACAACAACCTGCTCGACATCAACGCAGCCGTTGATTTGATCGACGAATTCGATGACCTCACTTTCGCTATCCTGAAGCATAACAATGCTTGCGGCCTGGCTTCACGTCCTACCGTACTGGATGCATGGAAAGAAGCATTGGCAGGTGACCCTGTTTCCGCTTTCGGTGGCGTGCTGATTACCAACGGCGTTATCGACAAGGAAGCAGCCGAAGAAATCAACAAGATTTTCTTCGAAGTGATTATCGCACCGGATTACGACGTGGATGCGCTCGAAATCCTGGGACAGAAAAAGAACCGCATCATCCTCGTCCGCAAGGAAGCCAAATTGCCGAAGAGGCAATTCCGCGCTCTGCTGAACGGCGTGCTGGTGCAGGATAAAGATACTAATATTGAAACGGTAGCCGACCTGAAAACCGTGACAGACAAAGCTCCTACTCCGGAAGAAGTGGAAGATATGTTGTTTGCCAACAAAATCGTGAAGAACAGCAAGTCCAACGCCATCGTACTGGCAAAAGGCAAGCAGCTTCTCGCAAGCGGTGTAGGTCAGACTTCACGTGTAGACGCATTGAAACAAGCAATCGAAAAGCTAAATCATTCGGTTTCGACCTGAATGGCGCAGTGATGGCTTCGGATGCTTTCTTCCGTTCCCCGACTGTGTGGAAATTGCGGATAAGGAAGGTATTACGGCTGTTATCCAACCGGGAGGTTCGGTAAAAGATGACCTGTCTTTTGCTTATTGCAACGAGCACGGTATGGCGATGGTGACTACCGGTATCCGTCATTTTAAACACTAAAAAATAAGAATTAAGAATGGGATTGTTTTCTTTTACACAAGAAATTGCGATGGACTTGGGTACAGCCAATACCATCATCATCACGAATGGAAAGATCGTGGTGGATGAGCCTTCGGTTGTTGCTCTGGACCGCCGTACTGATAAGATGATTGCCGTTGGGGAAAAGGCGAAGTTGATGCATGAAAAAACCCACGAAAACATACGCACCATCCGTCCGTTGAGAGACGGTGTAATTGCCGACTTCTATGCCTGCGAGCAGATGATGCGCGGTTTGATAAAGCGGGTGAACACCCGCAACCATTTATTTTCGCCCTCTCTCCGTATGGTAATCGGCGTTCCTTCGGGAAGTACGGAAGTCGAACTCCGTGCTGTCCGCGACTCTGCCGAGCATGCCGGCGGACGTGACGTCTACTTGATTTTCGAACCGATGGCTGCGGCAATCGGTATCGGTATCGATGTGGAAGCACCGGAAGGAAACATGATTGTGGATATAGGTGGCGGATCTACGGAAATTGCCGTTATCTCTTTGGGAGGTATCGTTTCCAACAACTCCATCCGTGTGGCCGGTGATGACCTGACCGAAGATATTCGCGAATACATGAGCCGTCAGCACAATGTGAAAGTCAGTGAGCGTATGGCGGAACGTATCAAGATAAACGTAGGTGCTGCCTTGACCGAACTGGGCGAAGGAGCTCCGGAAGATTATATTGTTCACGGTCCGAACCGTATCACAGCCCTTCCGATGGAAGTGCCTGTATGCTATCAGGAAGTGGCTCATTGTCTGGAGAAATCAATCTCGAAGATTGAAACAGCTATCCTGAGCGCATTGGAATGTACTCCGCCCGAACTCTACGCAGATATTGTGCACAATGGCATCTACCTTTCCGGTGGTGGCGCACTGCTCCGTGGACTGGACAAGCGGTTGACTGATAAGATCAATATTCCTTTCCACATTGCGGAAGATCCTTTGCACGCTGTTGCCAAAGGTACAGGAGTTGCATTGAAGAATGTAGACCGTTTCTCTTTCTTAATGAGATAAATCAGGGATGAGGAATTTAATAAACTTCCTTCTGAAATACAATTACTGGTTCCTCTTTATCATATTAGAGGTAGCCAGTTTTGTTTTGTTATTCCGGTTCAACCGTTATCAGCAGAGCACTTATTTTACTTCTGCCAATACGGTTGTGGGGGCGGTTTATGAAGTTTCGGGAGGAATTTCCTCTTATTTTCATCTGAAATCGGTCAATGAAGACCTGCTGGATCGCAATATGCTGCTTGAGCAGCAAATCACAAATCTGGAGAAAGCGCTGAAAGAACGTCAGGTTGATTCGGTGACTGTCAACAGTATCCGTCAAATGCCGCAGAATGATTACCAACTGTTCAAGGCGCACGTGATAAAGAACAGTCTGACCCTGCCCGACAACTACATTACACTCGACAAAGGTTCTTCTGCCGGTATCCGTCCTGAGATGGGAGTGGTGGACGGCAATGGGATTGTAGGTATTGTGTATGAAACATCTCCTTCTTATTCGGTCGTAATTTCTGTGTTGAACAGTAAGTCCAATATTAGTTGCAAGATAATAGGCAGCGATTATTTCGGCTATCTGAAATGGGAGCACGGGGATTCGCGTTACGCTTATTTGAAAGACCTGCCCCGCCATGCGGAATTCAATTTGGGAGATACCGTAGTGACCAGTGGTTTCTCAACTGTATTCCCGGAGGGTATCATGGTAGGTACGGTAGATGATATGTCCGACTCTAATGACGGGCTATCCTATCTGTTGAAAATCAAGCTGGCTACCGATTTCGGCAAGCTCAGTGATGTGCGTGTAGTAGCCCGCAACGGTCAGGAGGAACAGAAGAAACTTGAAAACAAGGCAACGAAACAATGATTATCACCTATATACATAGAATCGGATGGTTTATCGGCTTGGTACTTCTTCAGGTGCTTATCCTGAATAACGTACATATAGCAGGATACGCTACTCCTTTTCTCTATATTTACTTTATACTGAAGTTCAATTCCGGCACTTCGCGGAATGAACTGATGCTGTGGGCTTTCTTCTTCGGACTTACCATCGACGTATTTGCCGACACTCCGGGGATGAATGCGGCCGCCACCGTGCTGCTTGCTTTTCTCCGTCCTTCCCTGCTGCGTCTGTTCACCCCTCGCGACAATCTGGAAAGTTTCATTCCTTCCTTCAAGACCATAGGAATCACGCCTTTCCTGAAATATACTACTGCAAGTGTTTTCGTGCATAGTCTGGCACTACTCTCCATTGAGTTCTTCTCGTTTTCCGGCATTTGGCAGTTGTTGCTGCGGGTGCTGCTTTGCACCATTCTGACTGTAACTTGTATTGTGGCTGTTGAAGGTATAAGGAAGTAAAGATGGCAAAAGATTATAGATTAGAGAAACGCAAATTCGTTATCGGTGGTATCGCACTGTCCATTGTTCTGATTTATCTGATACGGCTTTTCGTATTGCAGATTACGACGGATGACTACAAGAAGAATGCCGACAGTAACGCTTTCCTGAACAAAATACAGTATCCCTCGCGCGGAGCTATCTACGACCGTACCGGCAAACTGTTGGTATTCAACCAGCCTGCCTATGACATTTCGATTGTTCCGAAAGAAGTGGAGAATCTGGATACGCTCGACCTGTGCCAGTCGTTGAATATCACCCGTGCTCAATTCCTGAAAATCATGAGCGACATGAAAGACCGTCGCCGCAATCCGGGATATTCCCGCTACACCAACCAACTGTTTATGTCGCAGCTCTCGGCCGAAGAATGCGGTGTCTTTCAGGAAAAACTGTTCAAATTCCGCGGTTTCTATATCCAGCGGCGTACCATCCGCCAGTATTCCTACAATGCCGCCGCCCATGCTTTGGGTGACATCGGCGAGGTATCCGCCAAAGAAATGGAAGCGGACGAAGAAGGATATTACATCCGTGGCGACTATGTCGGCAAGTTGGGTGTAGAGAAATCATATGAAAAGTACCTGCGTGGAGAAAAAGGAATTGAAATCCTGCTTCGTGATGCGCATGGCCGTATCCAGGGACATTATATGGACGGTGAATACGATCGTCCTTCCGTCCCCGGTAAGAACCTGACATTAAGTCTTGATATTGATTTGCAGATTTTGGGTGAGCGTTTGTTGAAGAATAAGATTGGAAGTATCGTTGCCATCGAACCGGAAACCGGAGAAATCCTCTGCCTGGTATCTTCTCCTAACTACGACCCGCATCTGATGATTGGCCGCCAGCGTGGTAAGAACCATCTGATGTTGCAGCGCGACAAGATGAAACCTCTGCTGAACCGTGCCTTGATGGGAGTCTACCCGCCGGGGTCTACCTTTAAGACCGCACAGGGCTTGACCTTCCTGCAAGAAGGCATCATCACCGAGCAAAGTCCTGCTTTCCCCTGTTCGCGCGGTTTCCATTACGGCAGGCTGACGGTAGGTTGCCATGCTCACGGAGCGCCGATTCCGTTGATACCCGCCATCGCTACATCGTGCAACTCCTATTTCTGCTGGGGGCTGTTCCGTATGTTCGGCGACCGTAAATACGGCTCACCGCAAAATGCCATTACCGTCTGGAAAGACCACATGGTTTCGCAGGGATTCGGCTACAAGCTGGGGGTCGATTTGCCGGGAGAGAAACGCGGACTAATCCCGAACGCGCAATTTTATGATAAAGCCTATCGCGGACATTGGAACGGGTTGACAGTAATCAGTATCTCTATCGGACAGGGGGAAATCTTGTCTACCCCTCTTCAGATAGCCAACTTGGGAGCGACAATTGCCAACAGGGGATATTTCGTCACACCGCATATCGTAAAGGAAATTCAAGATAACCAGATAGACAGTCTTTACCGTACTCCCCGCTATACCACTATTGAGAAGAGGCATTACGAATCGGTGGTGGAGGGTATGCGTGCTGCCGCCACGGGCGGTACTTGCCGGATGCTTTCCATGATGGTTCCGGATTTGGAAGCCTGTGGAAAAACGGGTACTGCACAGAACCGCGGTCACGACCATTCGGTGTTCATGGGCTTTGCGCCGATGGACAAGCCGAAGATAGCCATTGCCGTCTATGTAGAGAACGGCGGTTGGGGAGCTACCTACGGAGTGCCTTTCGGGGCGCTGATGATGGAGCAGTATTTGAAAGGCAAGCTCTCGCCGGAGAACGAGTTGAGGGCAGAAGAATTTAGTAACAGAGTGATATTGTATGGTAACGAGGAACGATAGTTTGTGGAAAACGTTGGATTGGGTAACGATTTGTATTTACCTGCTCCTGATTATCGGCGGATGGTTTAGTGTCTGCGGAGCCAGTTATGACTATGGCGAACGCGACTTTTTTGACTTTTCGACCCGTGCCGGCAAGCAGTTCGTCTGGATTATCTGTTCCTTCGGGCTAGGCTTTGTGTTGCTGATGCTGGAAGACCGGATGTATGATATGTTCGCGTACATTATATATATAGGGATGATTCTCTTGCTTATCGTCACTATTTTTATTGCACCGGACACGAAAGGTTCGCGTTCCTGGCTCGTCATGGGGCCTGTCAGCCTGCAACCCGCCGAATTTGCCAAATTCGCCACAGCCTTGGCGCTGGCGAAATATATGAATGCCTACTCATTCAGCATCAAGAAGGAAAAGTGTGCTCTGGTCCTGGGAGTGATTATTCTTCCCTATGTTATTGATTATCGGTCAGCGGGAGACAGGCTCTGCCTTGGTATATCTCGCCTTTTTCTTGGTGCTCTACCGGGAAGGAATGCCGGGAGTAGTGCTCTTTGCCGGAGTCTGCGCGGTAATCTACTTCGTAGTCGGCATCCGCTTTGACGAAGTGTTCATTGCCGATACTCCCACACCGTTGGGCGAATTTATCGTCTTACTTTTAATTCTTTTATTCGCCGGGGGCATGGTATGGGTGTATCGTAAGAAAGCGGTACCCACCCGCAATATCATTGGCGGAAGTCTGGGCGTATTATTGATTGCCTATCTGATATCAGAGTACTGGGTACATTTCAGCTTGGTTTGGGTACAATGGGGACTTTGTGCCGTCGCGGTAGGTTATCTCATTTATTTAGCATTGAGTGAGCGGCAGCGTACTTACTTCTTGATTGCCTTATTCACTCTCGGTTCTATCGGCTTCCTGTATTCCAGTAACTATGTATTTGACAATGTACTGGAGCCGCATCAGCAAATCCGTATCAAAGTGGTATTGGGTTTGGAAGAAGACCTGACGGGGGCGGGATATAATGTGAACCAGTCCAAGATTGCCATCGGCTCCGGCGGGCTGACCGGAAAAGGTTTTCTGAACGGTACGCAAACCAAATTGAAGTATGTGCCCGAACAGGATACCGACTTCATCTTCTGTACGGTAGGAGAGGAGCAAGGCTTTGTCGGTTCGGCTGCCGTCCTGATAGCTTTCCTTATCCTGATTCTCCGGTTGATATTTTTGTCCGAACGACAACCCTCTACTTTCGGGCGGGTCTATGGATACTCAGTTGTCAGTATCTTCCTTTTCCATCTGTTTATTAATGTCGGTATGGTGTTGGGATTGACTCCGGTTATCGGTATTCCGTTGCCGTTCTTCAGCTACGGCGGCTCTTCCCTGTGGGGCTTTACGATATTGCTGTTTATCTTCCTGCGGCTGGATGCAGGGCGTGGCAGAAGGCTTTAGTCAAGATGAGATCAGTCTTGGCTTTTTATGTGTTGTTTCTCTATCCGTATTCCTATGTCGTTCATTCCTGGCAATTTCTCATCCTTCATCCCGCTCATCACCTTAATGATATAATTGCCCGGACGGAGAGGTCGTACGGATTTGACGAATGTTTCCGCCTGATAAACGCTTCCCCATCCTTTCCCGATCCATCTGCCGGTAGAGTCGGCAAGGTTGACGGCAATCGTATCGGTATGCCATACCGTAGAATCCGGCATATTCTGAGAGATGAATAAATGCAAGTCATGATAGGGATAATCTGTCCTGTTGCGGACTTCTGCAAATAGTCGGAGAGTGGGGGGGATACTGTCAGTGACGGGAATAAGAAAAGAGAGTGTATCACTCTTTCCCCATCCTTCATTGGGAAGGGATTGGTAAGAGTGATACACTGTATTTTTGTCGTAACAGGCTGTTGCAAAACAAGCAGCGAGCAGACAAAATAAACTATTCTTGAGAAGGCTTTTCATTATTGGTCTGCGGTTTCTCCTGGTTCGGGTTTCTTTCCGGTCTTTCGGGTCTTTCTCCCTTTTCGGGACGTCCGGGTCTGGGACGACGTTCTTGTCCTTGAGGACGCTCCGGTCTTTCCTGATTCTGCGGTCTTTCCTGATTTTGTGGACGCTCCTGACCTTGTGGGCGCTCCTGACGTCTGTTTTCGTTATTTCGTCCTTGATTCTGCCCCTTGTTCCGATTATTATTGTTTCTCGGACGGTTCTCTCTTTCCCCTCTGTTACCGTTTTCTGACGGCTGCGGGCGGTTGTCATTCTCCCGTTGAGGTTGCTGCGGACGATTTCCACCCTCTGCCTGTTGCTGTGGGCGGTTATTGTTGTTATTATTTCCTTTCTTCTTCTTTTATTCCGGTTGGCATTGTTGCCGCCGTCCTTGTTGTTCCGGCTGCGGTCGAAGCGGGTCACGCTTTCCTGTTCCAGCAAATCCACCGGTTTCTTCGGTTCCGGCTTTCTTTCTTCTTCGACCAGGCTGTCCGGTTTCATCCCTTTTCTGTTCATGGAGATAATTTCAAAAGCACGCTTGCCGCTGATTGTAACTAGGTTGGCAGGGAAGCTCTTATCTGTCGAATAAGAAATCTGATTACTCAGAATATCCGCTTTGAAGAAATAGAAAGTACCGTCCTTTGTTTCCAGTTCGATTTCTTTGGAAGGTAGACGTTTCTGAGCTTCCACATAGCAGTCCACTTCATAGTTCAGGCAGCATTTCAACTTGGCGCACTGTCCGGCAAGTTTCTGCGGATTCAGGGAGATATCCTGATAACGGGCTGCACTGGTAGATACCGATACGAAACTCGTCATCCATGTGGCGCAGCAAAGTTCGCGTCCGCAAGGACCGATACCGCCGATACGTCCCGCTTCCTGGCGCGCACCGATTTGCTTCATCTCAATACGTACACGGAACGCCTCTGCCAATACCTTAATCAGTTGGCGGAAGTCCACACGCTCATCCGCAATGTAGTAGAAGATAGCCTTGTTGCCGTCTCCCTGATATTCCACATCGCCGATTTTCATGTTCAGGTTCAAGCTCAGTGCAATCTGTCGCGCACGAATCATCGTAGCATGCTCCTTACCTTTGGCTTCGTTGAATTTCTCCATATCCACCGGTTTGGCTTTTCGGTAAATGCGTTTGATTTCCGTATCCGCCTTGAAGTTGGCCTTCTTCATTTGCAAGGGGACAAGTCTGCCCGTCAGCGTTACTACACCGATATCGTGGCCCGGTGCAGCTTCAACGGCAACAATATCCCCCTTTTCCAGTTTGATTTTGTTGCTGTTTCGGTAATATCCCTTTCGGGTATTCTTGAATTGCACTTCCACCATGTCACTCTCTTCCGCATTGCCCGGAATGTCTGCCAGCCAATCGTAGGTGTTCAGTTTTTTATCTTGTCGGGAGCATCCTTTGCAGCAAAGTCCACCGCTCCCATTATGAAGTTTATATTCCATAGTTTATATATTTATTATTGCTTCAACAGTACAATCATCTTCAACGAGAAGTCGAAGAATACCATCTTGGCATTTACATTCTGTTCAATATGTAGTTGCGCTTCGCTCAGTTCGTCCATGATGCCTATCACGTTCCGTTCGTTGACAAAGGGCGCGAAGCGGGTTGCGAAATTCTGCTCGTTGATTGTCATATATGTCAGGTCGCGCTGATGCAGGTTGAAGATAAAATTCTCCCGTATCATGCGTTGGCAATATTCCAGGAAATTCTTCTGACGCTCACGTCCCATGCCTGCCACTTGCTCGCTCCACATTTTCATCTCTCTGATTTTCCGTTGGTAAGACAAACGCATCAGGCTGACAAACAAGTCGAAGAACAACTGGTTCTCTTCATTCAGATGAATCGTTTCGAGCGCTTTGATAAAATTCCCGTTTGCCAGATGGGCAATGGAAGCACTGTCGGCAGGCAGGATATTATATTTGGTCTGTAATACCCGGTCGATGTCGGCTTCGTCAATCTTCCGCACGTTCATGCGCTGAGTGCGGCTCAGGATAGTGGGCAGAATCATGTCCGGCGTTTCGGATACCAATAAGAAAACCGTTTTCTCAGGCGGTTCTTCAAGCAGTTTCAGCAGTTTGTTGGCGCACACCGGATGCATTTTCTCCGGCAGCCATACAATCGTAATCTTAAATCCTCCTTCGCTGGATTTCAGGCTGAGCTTTTTCAGAATCTCGTCACTTTCTGTGGCGAAAATCTGTGCTTGCTTGTTCTCCGCTTCTATACCGTTCAACCAGTGGTTTAAGTTGAAGTAAGGGGCGGTCAGCAATTGCTCTCTCCATTGTGGGAGGAAGTCGGTGCAGACTGATACTTTGGGACTTTTCGCCTTATTCACGATAGGGAATACGAAGTGTACGTCGGGATGCACCAGTTTGTTGAACTTCACGCAGGACGGACACACTCCGCAAGCATCAGTCTCGCTCCGGTTGGCGCAACTGATATAACGTGCATAGGCAATTACCAGCGGAATTTTGCCGACTCCCTCCGGTCCGCAGATGAGCTGGGCGTGGGGAATACGCCCCTCATTCACTTCCTGGATAAGCCGTTGCTTGATTTCTTCTTGTCCGATTACGTCTCTGAAAAACATATCAATAAATGATTTTGGCTACTTCTTTGATACTGTCTACTGCCCCGATAGAGTAGAAATGAATACTTGGCACTCCATGAGCCATCAGCTCCTTGCATTGGGCTACACACCATTCGATACCTACCTGTTCGGCCTCCGCGTCATTCTTGCATTTCATCGCTTCTTTGACCAGTTCTTCCGGCAAGTCTACTTTGAATGTCTTTGGAACCATGCTCAGTTGAGACAGTTTCTTGAACGGTTTGATTCCCGGAATGATAGGTATGTTGATGCCTGCCGCCTTGGCGCGCTCTACAAATTCAAAATATTTCCTGTTGTCGTAGAACAACTGTGTCACGGCATATTCCGCTCCGGCTTCTACTTTTTTCTTCAGCCAGTAAAGGTCAGTCTCGATGTTGGGGGCTTCTTCGTGTTTCTCCGGATAACAAGCCACCCCGTAAGAAAACGGAGTACTGCTGACTTTCATCTCCGAACCGTCCACAAAGATTCCTTTATTAAAGTTATTGATTTGTTCCTGCAACTCGATAGCATGATGGTATCCGTCGCCCTCGGGCATAAATACCGATTCATGTTTCGCTTTGTCACCGCGCAGCACCAACAGTTCCGTGATATTCAGAAATTGCAGGTCGAGCAGCACATATTCGGTTTCTTCGCGTGTGAACCCGCTGCACAAAATATGCGGGACTACCGTAATATTGTACTTGTTCTGAATGGCAGCGGCCACGGCAACCGTTCCCGGACGCCTTCTCAAACGGTTTCTCTGAAACAATCCGTTGCCGAGATCTTTGTATACGTATTCGCTGCGATGAGTGGTGATATTGATATATTTCGGGTCAAATTCCCGAAGAGTATCGATTGTCTGATATAACTTTTCTATTCCTGTTCCTTTCAGCGGTGGAAGGATTTCGAAAGAAAAAGCTGTATTCTTGTTGCTATGTATTAAATCAATTACTTTCATTCTTATTCGCTAATGTTCGTTATCTACTTGGATTAAACGTGCATATTGGGACAAAAATACGAAAAAAGAAAGATTTCTTCTTGATTTACTCTAAAATAGTTTCGTTTTTATCGTACTATAATAGATAAAAGAGGGAATATCCCTTGCAGGATACCCCCTCTCTTACCTAATCATTATTATATTGGGATTTACTTGTCGAGGAATGATTTCTTCATTCTGGCAATGTCCGTCAGATAATCTTGTAAATCTTGTTCATGTTCTTCCTCTTCGGCAAGAATATGTTTGGCGATGTCACAAGTCGTAAAATCTTTCCCGTTGGTAAAGTCGGCAATTTCTTGATAGCGAATGATTGCGCAGCGTTCGGAAGCGACATTGTCTTTCAGCAGACTGACTGAATCGAATCCTTGCGGAGTGTCATATTTGCATCTCGCCAACTCGAACCATTGTTTAGGATCAAGTACGGGAACGCCTTCCAACTCGATGATACGGTTGGCAAGCAGTTGCGCATGCCTGCGCTCTTCTTCGGCATGTTCCTCAAATTCTCCCTGTACATCGGCACGCATGGCGCCTTCCACTACTAAGGCACCTACCCAATATTGATAGTATGCCAACCATTCTTCAGCTAATGCTGCGTTCAACTGTGCGATTAAACTTTTTACATCTAGTTTCCCTTGTAGGATTTTTACACTTTCTCTAGCCATAATTTTTATGTTTAGGTTAATATGTTTAAGTTGCCTATGTAACAGACGGGGGATATTATTGTTTCGTATCCTCTGCTGCTTTTAACAGAAAGAATACATTAAGGCAATGTCAGTCTTTCTTTTTTAAGGAATAATTTGCCGGATTCCATTATTTGTTCCAGTTAAGTTTTTATTCATTTTTACCCTCATACCCTCATAAATCGTTTGAACCCCTTTGTTCATCGTTATTTCCTCTATGGTGTCAGGTCGTTTTATCCCCCTGATAGTAACTTTTGCCCTCATACTGATTTTTTACTTTTAACAAGTAATAGGCTTGTAACCAGTGTAATATATGTTTCTTGTGCTAAGTCTGTATACTCCATGCCGACTGCTTTTTGTGCCTGATTTGCTTCATATAGCCTCTAATCTTATGCCTGTTTCGGTTTCAAGTACCCGTTTTTCTTCTTTTTCTCCTATATATCATACGTTAAAGCCCTTATATATTATATGTCGGTTCCTTATATGTCATACGTAACCTCCTTATATATTATATGTCATTCTTTGTATGTTGTATGTCAATCCTTTGTTATTCTAATGTTTTCCCTTCATCATGTGGGGCCACAATTGTGGGCTTTTTTGTTCATATATGTGGTCGTATCTATCTACGGCTGTTAGCTTATTTGTTTACTGGAGTGAGCCCTTTCACATGACTAAGGGAAGATGTACAGATGGCTGTACTTCCCTGATAATGGTTGACTTGTTATTTTCTAATTCTTTCTATAGGTTGACTTGAAAGATTACTCCCCCTATCAGGAGTTGACCTTTTTTTTTGTTATTCCTATATCCGGTTGACTTGGTTTTCTCTTATCTCTGATATAGATTAACTCAACTTATTGAAAGAAGAAAAAAGAGAGGGATTTCTCCCTTTTCCTCTTTCTTACCCTTTCCAAGGGCTTCCTGGTCTTTTCTGCGTCAAATGTACATAATTATTTCAAATACATGCTACACTCAGATACTTTCCCTGTAGCTAATCCACATTTTCTTGATTAGACCTACCATTTGTCCTGCCTGTGCAGGAGTTAGCATATTCAAGCTCATATGAGGTCTTTCATTGTTGTAGAAGTGTACAGCTATATCAACGGCCTTCTTGACTTCTTCTATGGATTTAAAACGCATCCCTGCAACAACTCGTTCTTTATAATACCATTCACACGTTCAGCTATGGCATTATCCTTGGGATTGCCATTTTCTGTCATACTGGGAAGGATTCCATTGTGCCGTAATACGGCTATATAATCCGCACTGGCATATTGTACCCTCTGTCTGAGTGGTGTATTAGTCCATTGGCTTCTATCCCGCCAATGCGTCCGATAGCCATTTCCAGTGCTTCCACAGTGTAACAGCTCCCCAAAGTATCCCTACGCAATAGCCGATAATTTCCTTGGTATAGGCATCTGTCACCAGGGACAAGTAGCAAAACACATAACTATCGTCCGGAAGCCATATTGTTATATAAGTAATATCACTAACCCACAACTGGTTAGGATGGTCTGCCAGCAGTGTTCGTGTCAAGTCAGGATACTGTGGCAGATAATGAGAAGAATCTGTGGTACGCGGAGCACGGAAGCGTTTGCGTACTGTCAAGCGATACTTTGATAATATGGCGCAGAAGCAGTCACGACCAACCGCTGCAGAACTGGTGCCGAACTCATTACGGTACATCAGCCAGAGCTTCACCCCAATTCCCCGATCTTTTCACGCACACGCTTTACAAACTCAAGTACGAAACGCTCACGGGCATAGGTGTCCATGCTATGGTCTACATACTTATAAAGGCTTGCTTTGTAACACCAAACAGCTTGCAAAGAGAAGTGACGGTAGAGCCGCCACCCTCTTTACAAAGCCTTTCATTGTTTGGTGTCTTTTTCGGATAGGAATGTTAAACATTTCCTCAGCGACATCGATCATTGTATCGTAAGCATGCGCACGCAATTTCTCGTGCTTCAGCTCAGTACGCAAACGCTCGTTCTCAAGGAGTAAGGCGGTGATAGCCGCAGAACTCTGAGGGAATGGTAGACTTTTTTTCATAAACTGTGCCATTTCGGGATTTGAATCCTCAAAGATACGAACCCAGCGCATAAATGTACTACGCGCAATACCTTTTTCTTTTTGTAACTAGGCAAGGAGGAACAATAGAACTCACGAAGAAGTACAATCTGTTCGAGACTAAATGTAATGTCTGACTTTTTCATCTTTTATTATTTTAGTTGATACTTAGAGTAGTCAACCAAATCCAGGGTAAGACATGGCTAAGGAAAGATGTCCGGACAATAGTGGGATGACATCTTGATGTCTGCTTTGTGTGTTCTGATTGATTTGTATGTGATTACTATATAAACCATGAGAATATGAGAAATGCTTTTTTATTTCCTCGCGCGCATACACGCACGTGAATATAATAAGGTGTACTTCCTTTCCCTTTCCCGCCCCCGCCTGCTCTCGTATTCTAAAAAATATGTTCTACAACATCATTATCAATCAGCGAGTTATCATCACCATTCAAAAATAATTAGAAAAAAGAGTGTGATATATTTGGAGTATATACTAAAAGGGAGTACTTTTGCACCCGCTTTCCAAGAGAAGAAAGCCTTGCAACAATGACTTAGTGATAAAGCGAGCTCCGGCTTAAAAATAAGAACAAAAAACTTCCAGAAAAGTTTGGATAATAGAAATAAAAGTTCTTATCTTTGCAGTCCGAATCGCAAAGAAAACGGTTTTAGTCCTTCTTTTTTAATTATTCTTTCCCTTTCGCAAGAGAGCCTGAGAAATGAGTTTAAAAAGAAAAAACAAAAACTTCCGAAAAAGTTTGGTAGTTAAAATAAAACCTCTTACCTTTGCACCCGCTTTTGAAACGAAAGCGACAAGTTCTTTGAAATATTGATAAACAATACAAGTAGTACAAGTTAAAAAATAGAACCGTCAATGCTTGTTTTCAACTATAGAGATATAAGTGAGACACAGGTATTTGAAATAGAGTCAATAAATTGTACGGCATCCTGAACAGAGCAAAAAACAGCAGTAATGCTGATTAACAATACTTTTACAATGAAGAGTTTGATCCTGGCTCAGGATGAACGCTAGCTACAGGCTTCAACACATGCAAGTCGAGGGGCATTTCAGTTGTTTTGCAAACTGGAGATGGCGACCGGCGCACGGGTGAGTAACACGTATCCAACCTGCCGATAACTCGGGGATAGCCTTCGAAAGAAAGATTAATATCCGATGGTATATTTCTCCCGCATGAGAGAGATATTAAAGAATTTCTGGTTATCGATGGGATGCGTTCCATTAGTTTGTTGGC